>Ga0075433_10002251_pt1 | contig 14652 bp, 9 predicted proteins | sample RhiMethybrSRZTD2_FD_75299 | JGI IMG/M metagenome (GOLD analysis project Ga0075433, IMG submission 75299) | Populus rhizosphere microbial communities from Tennessee, USA - Rhizosphere MetaG P. TD hybrid SRZTD2 | ecosystem: Host-associated > Plants > Roots > Rhizosphere > Soil | place: USA... | reverse complement strand
CGAGCGCGCCGAGATTGCGATCGTCACCCGCGCCCGCGGAGAAGATGCCGTCCCCGCCATCGCGCCACAGCCGGAGCTGGGCGAGGTCCGATGCATTCGCATCGCCCTGGTTCACGAGGGTGAAGCCCTGCAGCACGTCGTCCAGGTACCCGTTGCGCGGCAGCACGAAGTCGAGGGCGAGCGCCGGCCCCTCGCCGGGCGCGAGCGACACGCCGGGAGCGCCGGGGTTGCCGATCTGCGCGCTCACCATGCCGTCGATGCCGCAGCGCACGCCGGAGTCGAGCGGCCACGATGCGACCACGCGCGTGGGCTCGCCGAAGTCCGCGTCCAGCGCGGATGGGATCACGGCGGCCAGCGTGTCCGCGTCGGCGGCGTCCAGGAGCGAGACGTCGGCGGTCACGAACAGGTCGCGCGACTCCCCGGGGCCGAGCGCCCAGCCCAGGCCCGCGAACTCGGCATGACGGCTCGAGAAGATCGCGGTCCCGAGCACCGGGTCCACCGCGGTGCCGTCGAGGATGCCGTTGCCGTTCCCGTCCGCGCGCAGCGTGACCAGCGCGGCCTCGCGGTCCAGATCCGACTGCGACCCCGAGCCGCTCGCCGCATTGGTCACCGTCAGGCTGCCGAGCGTGCGCTTGACCCCGTAGGTGTTGGTCGCCCGCAGGTGGAGCAGCATCACGCCCCGGTCGCCGGGCCGGGCGGTGGTCGGCCCCGATGGGACGCCCAAGAAGCTGACGCGATCCGAGATGCTGATCGCGCGGTAGGTGGGATTACGGACCGCCGCATCGAGCGGCCCGTCGTTGGTGCTCAGCATCGAGATGCCTTCGGTGGGCGCAGCGGGGATCCGCAGCCGGATCGTGCGCCCGTACCCTGCGAGGTCCGAGACCTCTGCGCTCACGAACAGCCGCAGCCCGGAGGTGGGGACGGACTCGGTGAGGCCGATGATCGACCACTGGCCCGCGGTGAAGGTCAGCGCCCCCAGGTTGCGGTCCTGCGCGCTGTTGAAGACGCCGTCGCCGTTGTCGGCCCACGCGCGCAGCGCCCCGATGTCGCTCCCGGGCTGGGCCGTCCCCTCGTTGATCACCGACAGGTCCCTGAGCACGTCGGACTGGTAGCCGTTGGGAGGGAGGATCACGTCGAGCACCAGGTTGTCGAGCGTCCCGGCGATGATGCTGTCGGTGGGCGCGGGCGTGACGACGATCTGCGCCGCGATCATCCCGTCGATCGGGAAGTTGCCGCCCGGATCGAGCGGGAACAAGCCGCTCGCGCTGTTCCCGGAATCGAAGGTGAAATCGGACGCCGCCTTCACCGAGAGGTCGAGCGCGTCGCCGTCGCGCGCCGCGAGCGGGATGTCGCAGACCACGAACAGGCGCTTGGTGCCGCCGAGCGCCGGGATCGTGATGTCGAGGCCGCTGAAGGTGATCGTGCCCGAGGTCGCAGGCGACCGCGGCGTGCCCGCCGCTGCGATCTCCGCCGCGCCGCCGACGGCGTCCTCGTAGAGCCGGAGCGAGCCCAGCTCCGCGTCGAGCTGGGCCTGGGTGCCGGGCCCGGTCGTTCGGTTCGTGACGCGCAGCTGCTTGAGCGTGGCCGACAACACCAAGTTGTTGTTGGTGAGGTCGAGCCGCAGCAGCGTGACCGTAGCCTGCCCCGGCCGCACCGTGGCCGGACTCTGCGAGGCCGTGACCGACACAGCCGCGCTCGTGACCGGCACCAGCAGCAGGCACGAAGCCGCGATCGAGGCGAGGGTCGGAGGTCGGATTCCGGACTCCCTGTTCATGCGCGCGAGCGGCTGGGCGGTGGCGCCTCAGTGGGAAACGAAGGGCTCGACGAGCATCGGCACGCGACGGCGGCGGCTTGACCGTCGCGTGCCCGAATGCCGCCGGGTTCCGCTCAGCGCTCCGTGTCGCCGGTGGCCATGCCGAGATCGACCTCGTCCACGGGATCGAGGCGCAGCAGGTCGTCGCACAGCGGCTGCCAGCCGTTCGAGAGCGCAGCGTAGGCCAGGTCCTCCGCGGGCGGCAGCTCCTGCAGGAACACGAACGCCGCGCCGGCGGCGAAGCGCGGCAGCAGGTCGCGCTCGTAGTGCCCGCTGCTCCGGGTCGAGCGCCGGGCCTCGAGCACCTGCTGGAGAGTGGTGGCATCGCCGCAGGTTTCCTTCCAGCGGGTCTCGACCGCCTTCGCGCGGTCGGGGCTCGCGTTGCGCAGCACGTCGGAGACCAGCGCGTACGCGCCGAGGTCGCCCTCGGGCGAGAACAGGGTCCACACCACCCGCGCGCTGGTGGTGCGCGGGGTGCGCTGGTGCGCCAGGGTCGCGCCGCCTTTGGTCGCGATCACCTCGTAATCGGTGCGCACCGTCACGGTGCGCGTGCGCGACAGCACCTCGATCGGCACGGCGTTCCAGTGCGTGACCTGCGAGCCGTCCGGGCCTTTCTCGGTCACGCGGCGCCAGATCACGTCGGTGAAGAGATGGAGGCTGGTCTTGGACTCGATGCCGCCGATCGAGCCCCACACCACGCGCTCTGCGCCGGTCTTGCGCGCCAGGCTCAACGCGTCGTCGCGGGAGAGGTGCTCGAGCTGCGCCACGCTCATCTGCTGCTCGACCTCCGCGCTGCCCAGCACCCGCGTGAAATGGGCGTCGGGCGGGTTCAAGCGCTGGGCGAGGGCGTCGCGCCATTGGGCGGCCACGTCGCGTCCCATCGCGAAGTTGCCGGAGGCGGTGGAGAACGGCACCACGATGACGTGGGTCATCCCCTTGTCGTATGCCTTGTCCGCCAGGCGCTGGGCGTCGCGGTAGTCGGCGACGAAGCGCTGGGCGTCGTTGAAGTGGAGGTAGGCGCGCTTGGGTCGCTTGGCGCTCGCGTCCGCCAGGCCGCGCTGGTAGTGGGTGCGGGCCGCGCCGGTGCGCAGCGCCTGCTCCTCTCGCGCCCAGTCCGGGCTCACGGTGATCGCGGCGTAGCGCACGGCGCCGACGCGGAAGTCGTTGAGCTGGAGCACCTGCTCGGCCGCTGCCATGCTGTCGGACTGCGCGAGCACGTGGATGCGCTGCTCCCAGTCCCGCGCCATCGCATTCCCGGCCGCGGCGGCAGCGGCGCGCGCGCGGGTGTTGCCGGGATCCTTGTCGAGTGCCCGGATCGCCAGCTCCCAGGCACGGCCGTTTTGTCCACCCGCCAGCATGTGCTCGCTCTTCTCGGCGAGCTTGGCGGGTCCCGCACAGCCCAACATCGCCGCCAGCAGCAGCGCCGGGGCGGCCATCGCGATTCGACGACGCATGGGGAGGTCCCCCTTTCGTCCGGGAGTGATCGGCCCGCCGCCCAGCGGGCTTGACCCTCGGCCACGGGTGCCCTCAAGGGTGCGCCGCACGACGCCGATAACGTTCGAGGTTGCACGCTCATGCGCACCCGCCGCATTGGAATGCGCGGGCCCGCGCGATCCCCACTCGATCCGAGGGACCGGCTTCTCGAGATGAGGACGTTTCTCCTCAGCGCGCTCCTCGCGCTGCTCTGGAGCGTTCCGGCGCCGGTTGCGGCCGGAGTGATCCACGGCACGCTGCGAGTTCCGCCGCCCGCGGCGCCCCCGGCCGCGGGTGCGACCGCGTATCCCGGCTCCGCCGCCTCCATGCCCGGTATGCACGCGACCGTGCACGGGCTCGCGAGTGACGCTGTGATCTACGTGGACCACGTCCCGGCGCAGGCCGAATCGGCGCTCGCAGCGGCTGCGGTCTCGATCGCGCCCCCCAAGCTCGCGCAGAAGGACCAGAGCTTCGTGCCGCGCGTGATCGCGGTCGCCGTGAACGGGAGCGTGGAGTTCCCGAACATGGACCCGATCTACCACAACGTCTTCAGCCTCTCGCCCCCGCGGCGCTTCGACCTCGGCAAGTACCCGCGCGGCAGCTCGCGCACCGTGACCTTCCCGAAGCCCGGCGTGGTGAACGTCTACTGCGACATCCACTCGAACATGGAGGCCTTCATCCTGGTGGTGCCGCACCACGGCTTCACGCGCCCCCGGGCCTCGGGCGAGTTCCGCCTGCCCGACCTGCCGGCCGGCACCTACGTGCTCCACGCCTGGCACCCCGACCTCGGCGAGCAGAAGGTGACGGTGGAGGTGCCGGCGGTAGGGCTGGTCGCCGCCGATCCGAGCTACCCGCAATGAAGCTGCGCCTGCGGTGGAAGATCATGACTTTCACCGTGCTGCCGCTGGTGACGCTGGCGATCGCGACACTTTGGATCGTGAACTGGAGCATCACGCGCCACGTGCAGCAGGGAATCCAGGACGACCTGAGGCGCGCCTCGGCGGTGCTCGAGAACGTGCTCGCCGCGCGCGCCCAGTCGCTCGCGATCGGCGGCCAGATGACGGTGAAGGACCCCAAGTTCTTCTCGGTGCTGACCATCCCCGGCTCGCACCGCGACCCGCAGCTGCGCGCGACGGTGAGCGGCGTGGCGCGCGACTTCAACGCGATCACCCAGGCCGACTTGTTCGAGGTCACAGACGCGCACGGCCAGATGCTCGCGGCGGTGGGCCGCGACGTCTCGGTGCCGGGCGACCGCGACGCGCTGGTGCGCGAGGCGCTGTCCGGCCGTTCGGTCTCGGGGATCCTGACCGAGGCCGACGCCCACTACCAGGTCTCGGTGGCGCCGGTCTACGCGGGCGGGCGCCCGGTGGGCGCGCTGCTGCTGGGCGCGCGCATCGGCGCCGACCTCGCCGACCGGTTGCGCCAGCTCACCCGCAGCGAGGTGACGTTCGTCTCGCGGCGCGCGATCACCGGCAGCACGCTCGAGAGCGGGGAAGCGCGCGACGGGGTGGTGGCGGCGGTCTCGAACCTCGACGGCGTCACGCTCTCCCAGGCGCGCACCGGCACGATCATCGAGCTGCGCGGCGGCGGCCACCAGCACCTCACGCTGGTGCGCTCGCTGCCGCGCTCCGATCCGCGACAGGGCCAGTTCTACGTGATGCAGCGGGCGGTGGACGCGGAAACGGCGTTCCTCCGCGAGATCCAGGCGGTGCTGATCGGACTGGGCGTGACCGCGATCCTGGTCGCGCTGCTCGCCGGGCTCATGATCGCGGAGCGCATCACCGCGCCGGTGCAGCGGCTGGTGCGCGGCGCCGAAGAGATGGAGCGCGGCAACTACGACTTCCCGCTCGACGTCCAGTCGCGCGACGAGATCGGCGACCTGGCGACGCGCTTCGACGACATGCGGCGCCGCCAGCGCGACTACGTGCACAGCCTGCGCGAGGTGGCGCGCGTGAAGTCCGAGTTCATCAGCGTCGCATCGCACGAGCTGCGGACGCCGATCAGCGTGATCCGCGGCTTCCACGAGCTGATGCTCCACGAGAAGCTCGGCGGCATCACGCCCCAGCAGAAGCAGGCGCTCGAGGCCACGGAGCGCAGCGTGGCCACGCTCATCCGGATCGCGCAGGACGCGACCCAGATGGCGGAGATCGACGGCAACCACCTCACGCTCCAGCGCGCCGACTGCGACGTGGCCGGGCTGGTCGACCAGGCGGTCGCCGAGGTCCGCGGGCGCGCGGTGGGCCGCCAGGTCGCCCTGGCGTGGACCACGGCGCCGGGGCTCGGCGTCGCGAGCGTGGACGGGCAGAGCCTGATCAAGGCGCTGGTCCACCTGGTGAGCAACGCGGTGCGCTTCACGCCCGACGGCGGACGGGTCGAGGTGCGCGCTTCGCGCATCCACGAGCGCCTGGTGTTCCTGGTGAGCGACACCGGCGTGGGCATCGAGCCCGAGCGCCAGCGCCGCCTGGTCGAGCACCCGTTCACGGTCGGCGATTCGCTCCAGCACCACTCCTCGAGCACCCTCGAGTTCAACTCCGCCGGCCTCGGGCTCGGCATCCCGATCGCGCGCGGCATCGCGGAGGCCCACGGTGGCCGGCTGCTGATCGAGAGCCGGCCCGGTGTCGGAACCACCGTGACGCTGTGGATCCCGGCCGAGGCCGGAATGCAGCTCGAGGAAGCGGCGTGACGCGGAGCGCAGCGCGCGCACGCGGCGCCCGCGCGGGTGCGCGGTGCCGGGCGCTGGCGGCAGCGGCGCTGCTCGCCTTCGCGCCACTGCGGGCGCACGCGCTCGAGGGGCCCGAGATCCAGTGGCGCGGGCTGCTCGACGTGGTGCTCGCCGAGCGCGGCAAGGCCTACGACCTCAACCTGCTCTCGCGTGGCGACGCATCGTTCGACGCATACGGCATGCGCCTGTTCGCCGACGGCCAGGTGGGCGAACGGCTCCAGATCTTCGGGCAGATCGTGCTGCGCGATAGGAGCGGGCTCTACGTGGAAGGCGCGTACGCAACGTTCACGCCTGACCCGGAGCGCGACCTGCACCTGCTCGCAGGCAAGGTGCCGTGGGCGATCGGGACCTACGCGCCGCGCTCCTACTCGAACCGCAATCCGCTCATCGGCGCGCCGCTCATGTACCAATACCACACCACCCTGTCGTGGTACGCGATCCCGCAGGACGCGGACGCTTTGCTCGCCGCGGCCGGCACCGGCCAGCATGGCGTGGGCTACGCCTACGGCGGGTTCGGCATGCCGCTGGTGGACGATTCCTACTGGGACGTGGGATTCACCTTCACCGGCAGCCGGCGCCCGCTCGAGTACGCGCTCGGGATGGTGATGGGGACGCCGGGATGGGGGAACACGTCGCAGGACGACAACTCCGGCAAGTGCTTTATCGGGCGCATCGGGTTGGCACCCACGCCCACCTTCCGCGCGGGCGTCTCGGCGGCATACGGGCCCTATCTGAATGATGCGCTCAACCCCAGCCTGCCCGCGGGCAAGACCGCGACCGACTACCACCAGCGCCTCGGCATGGCGGACCTCGAGGTGCTCGCCGGCCATTTCGAGGCGCGCGCCGAGGCGGCGTTCAACGTGTGGGAGACGCCGACCGTCGGCGATCTCGAAACGACCGCCGGCTACGCCGAGGTCAAGTACTCGCTCTCGGTCGGCGCCTACCTCGCGGGCCGGATCGACGTCGAGCGTTTCGGCAAGATCACCGATTCGAGCGGCGCGCGGCGCACATGGGACGCGAACGTGACGCGCATCGAGACCGGGCTCGGCTACCGTTTCGATCGCAGCACGATCGCGAAGCTGGTCTACCAGTACAACGAGATGGCTGCCACGACGCCCGGAGGGGAGAAGACCACGCCATCGCTGGTGGCCGCGCAGCTCTCGATCTCGTTCTAGGCTCCGGAGCCTGGCGCGCTAGAGCACGTCCTTCAGCTTCACCGTGACCGTCTTCTCCGGCAGGTCGAAGCGCCGGTAGGTGACCTCGTGCTCGGAGCCCACCTCGCCCTCTTCGAGCAGGCGGTCGATCTCCTCGCGCGTCCAGCGCTCGAGCGGCTTGCCGTCCACCGCGACGATCACGTCGAACCAGTGGAGCCCGGCCTCGTCGGCGGCCGATCCCATCAGGATCTCGCCCGCGACCACCGTGGTGCCGATGCGCGCGAACAGCGCGCCGAAGCGCGAGACCCGATCACGCTCGCCGAAGCGCTGGCCGGGCTCCAGGTAGAGGGTGCGGTGCGGGTAGTCGAACGTGCAGCGGAAGCGCTCGAGCACGCTGTTGCCGATGTTGCCCGCGATCTCCTTGCTGCCGATGCTGCCGCTGCTGTAGAGCGTGAGCGCCGCCACCGGCTCGGGCCATGAGTAGGGGCCGATGCGCAGGCTGTCGAGCCGGCACAGCGTCCCGGTAAAGCCGCCGCCGATGCCGCCGCCCGAGACCTCGACCTCGCGCCGCTTCCTCCCGGTGAACATGCGGCACGACCGCACCGTCGTGCCGTGGACCGTGAAGTGGAAGCTGTTGCCGACGTCCACCAGGAACTTGCCCGAGCAGCTGTGGTCGAGCGTCAGGTCCACGAGCGGGCAGTTCCCGCTGAGCTCGAACGGAATCGCGGCGCCCGTGCCCGCGTACCGGAAGCGCGCGGGATCGTGGAACGTGACCGCGAACGCGTCGTAGTCGATCGTGACCACGAACCGGCTCAGGAAGTCGGCGCCCAGGATCCCCATGGGCTTCTTCCACAGCACGATCTTCCCGCCCTCTGCGAGGTCGAGGAGCGCGACCCGAAAGTCGCTCTGGCTCACCGTCGCCGCCTTGGGTCCGCGCACGGCGATCGACTTCACGCGCGCGAAGCGCGCCTCGCCCGAGCCCGCGATCCCTCCGACCTCGGTCTCGCCCTCGGGGCGGAGCCCGATTGCGTATGCGTAGTCCTTGTCGATCGCGGTCAGGCTCGCGCCCGTGTCGAGGATGAAGTCCGCGGGCGGGCCGTCGTTGATCGAGACCTTGACCATCACCGTTTTGCAGGCGTAGCCGAACGGCACGCGCACGCTCTGCGCCCCCTGGCTCCACGCGATCGCGCGCTCGGTCCGCGGGGGCGGGGAGAAGATCGTGGAGTCGACCGCGACATTGGCCCACACCGAGTCCACCACGATGCGCTCGACCGGCTTGTCGCCCGGCACCATGGTCGGCGCCTCGTAGACCGTGGCGCGCTTGCGTCCCGCCAGCCGCTTGAAGGCGCCGGGCTGCTCGGTGACCGTCTGTTGATCGACCTCGTAGAGCACGCGGACCACGAAGCCGGTCTTCCGGCTCACCGAGAGCTTGCGCGGCGAGCCCGCAGGCGGCGTGATCTCGAGCACGTCGTAGGTGTCGCCGTTTCCGTAGGACGCGCTGCGGGTCCGGATGCTCCCGCCACCCTGGTCCTCGAGCGCCCATTGCTCGCACAGGAACCAGCCCTCTTCGCGCGCGCGCACCGTCTCCGCGCTCGAGAGCAGATGGACGCCCTTGTCGCTGAGATCCGTGCGCCACGCGACCGTGCCGTCGAAGCCCTCGCGGAAGCGCAGCGAGCCCAAGGTGAAGCGCCGCATCCAGCGGTCGGGGGCCGCGGTCCACGTCTCCCAGCGCCCGGTGAGGCCGATCGCCTCGATCCGGCCCTTGGAGTGGACCGTGCGCTCGGCCGCGAGCAGCTCGCGCCCGCCGGTGGCCTCGACGTAATGCTGCACGACCGGCTCGGCATCCGGGAGGATCGCGGCGGTCGCGGGCGCGGACCGGAGCGCGAGCGCTGCGCCCGCCAAAAGCGCGAGCGGAATGAGCAGGGCGCGCGAGCGCGGGCCGTACGGCGCGGGGCCTTCGATCGACATCGAGCCACCTCCACGAGAGCTGCGAGCCTTGGGATCGGGGGAACGACCCAGTTTTCGGCGCGCGCACGCCCGCGCTTGAGACCACACGGCGGAACGCGAGCCCTCGGTCCCCTGGCCCGCCGGCGTTTTCTAGTGCCACTCTTCGATGTGGGTGCGGCCCCAGGCCGTGGTCTCCCAGTTGTAGCGTGCCTTGGGCGGCGGGAGGCAGGGCGGCAGCGGCATGACCAGCAGCTTCGACAGCCGCTCGGCGTACGGAGCGTAGAGCGCGCGCAGCTCTGCGAGCTTGCGGTCGGCTTCTGCGCCGGGGGCGAGACGCACGCCCGCCTGTGCGAGCCACGCGCGCAGCTCGAACAGGGTCTGCGCCTCGAGCGGCGCCCGTTCGACCAGCGTGGGGCGGAGGCGCAGCGTCTGGCTCAGGTCCACGAGCGCGTGCCGGCCGATCGCGAACGTGAGCCGCGCCTGGAACGGATCGATCCCCTCGATCCCGACGATCACGAACGCGCAGGCATCGAGGATCGCGGTGAGCGACGCGAGCCACGACTGGTTGTCGTGCTGGGAGCGGAAGTAGCACAGGATGGGGTAGGAGAGGTGGCTCTCGAGGATCTGGGCCGACGAGACCTCCCATTCCTTGAGCAGCGCGGAGAGGACGTTGGGGTCCCGCGCCTCGAAGCAGCGCCGCAGCAGCACCGCGGCGGTCGGCGGTGAGCCTGCCCACTCGTCCAGCATGGTGATGCGTGCTTCGCGCTTCGAGAACGCCTGGTAGAGCACCGGCAGGTAGGAGATCACGAGCGCCAGGAATCCGAACCCGGTGCCCGCCTCGATCACGATCAGCGCGCGCGCGAGCCCGGTCATGGGCCGCACGTCCCCCAGGCCCAGCGTGAAAAACGTCGAGCCGCTCAGGTAGAGGTCGAGCGCGAAGGTGGCGTGCTCCCCGTCGGCGGCAATGTGGGAGCCGCCCGCCCACAGGAGCATCGCGAAGCCGGTGATGAGCCCGGCCGCCCACGCTGCGAGCAGGCTCAGGATCGAGAGCAGCGCGTAGAAGCCGAGAAAGTTCTCGCGCCGCGGGCGGTGGCGGATCGCGAGCGCGAGCGCGGACCACGGCGTCCAGAGCCAGCGCAGGAAGAAGCGCGAGAGCCGCAGCCGGGCGGGAACGCGGCGCGGCAGCAGGATGGTCTCGAACGCGTCCCACAGCACCCAGACGATGAGGGCGAGGCCCGCGATGAGAGCGATTCCGTGCATTCCGCGCACGATAGGCGGCGCACGGGAGCGCGCGCAAACCACGAACGATCAGCGGCCTGCGAACAGGTTCAAGTACGCGTTCTTGAGGCCCTCGCCCCACAGGAATGCGAACATCGCCGCGGGCGCGAGCAGCGTCCCGAACGGGAGCGCGGTCCTGCCGCTGGCGGCGCCGCGCGCGATCAGCACCAGCCCCCACACCGATCCCGCGAACGCTGCGAGCATCACGGCGAGCAGGCTCAGCTTCCAGCCCAGCACCACGCCGAACATCGCGGCGAGCTTGATGTCGCCGCCGCCCATGCCCTCCACCCTGCGGAAGTGCTCCCACGCCCAAGCGAGCGCCCACAGCAGCCCGCTTCCCGCCACGACGCCGAGCAGCGCGTGATGCGCCCCCTGCGGCCACTGGAGCGCGGCGGCCAGCGCCAGCAGCGTGCCGGGAAACGTGAGCACGTCGGGGAGGAGCTGGAAGTCGAGGTCGATCCACATCAGCGCGACCAGCAGGAAGCCCCACAGCGCGAGGAACAGGTAGGTCGTGGAGAGCCCCACCGCGCGGAACAGCAGCACGGCCCACACGGCGCACAGCACCTCCGTGAACGGATAGCGCCACGCGATGCGCGCCCCGCAGTGGCGGCAGCGCCCGCGGCTCGCGATGAAGGAGATGAGCGGAACGAGGTCGATCGTGCCGAGCTGTGCATCGCACGACGGGCACGCCGATCGTCCGCGCACCCACGACCGCGCGCGCGGCACGCGATGCGCGAGCGCGGTGACGGCGCTTCCCATCACCAGCCCGAATGCGACGATCATGAGGTAGATCAGCATTTCCACGATTCCATTCCGCAGGAGGGAATCACGCCCGGCTCGCGCCGGTCCAGAGCTGCGCCATTCCCAATGTTTTCGGCCGGTGCAGCGGCCGGGCGCACGCGCGTCGCGGCGCCGGCAGTGCCCGCTTTCAACCGGAATCGCAAGGCCTGCCCGGAAACGATTGCATTCCAACGACATCGACGTTGCATTCGGGGTGCTTGGCCTTGCAGGAATCGAGCGCGAGCCGGCGGGCGATTTCGCCCAGCGTATCAGCGCGATCGGTTCAACACCGCCCGCCGCCGCGACTTCGCGCACGTCCCGCCCGCGCTCGCCGGCGCCGGATTTGGACGCTTTCGGCGGCATGCTTCGTGCGCCTGAGCGGGCGGCCGTTCCTCGCGCGTTGGCATGAAATGCGCGCGAGAGATCGCGGGCGCATGAGGTCGCAGGCGGCGCTCGAGCTCGCTCCCCGGGGTCCGATTCGATGACCAAGCGTACGATCCTCGAGCAGTTCCTGCGGGACGATCGCCCGGCCTGGCGGCGCTGGGCGATCGCCGTCGTGGGCTTCGTGCTCCTGCTGCTCGCGCCGGTGTTCGCGCACGCGCAGGGCAGTGGGCCCGATACGCTGCAGCTGGTGTGGACCGCGCCCGGCGACGATGGCGCCGTGGGCACGGCGTCGGTGTACCAGATCCGCGTATCGAAGGCGCCGATCACGAGCGGCAATTGGAGCGCGGCGAACGTCGTCGGTCCCACGCCGGTTCCCTTGGCGAGCGGGAAGCGGCAGGGCTTCACCGTGCGCGGCTTGTCCTCCGACACCACGTACTACTTCGCGATGGTCGTCGCCGACGAGGCGGCCAACACCTCGAGCATCTCGAACGTGCTGCGCTGGGACTGGTCCAGGGACGTGACGCCGCCTGCGATGCCGGCCGGGGTCACGACGTCACGGCTCGGCGCCACCGTGCATATCGGTTGGAACCCGGTCGCGGATGCCGACCTCGACGGCTACTCGGTCTATCGTGCGACCGCCGCGAGCGGGCCGTACCTCCGCGTGAACGCAACGCTCGTGACCCCGACCGATTACATGGACAACGCGCCCGCCGGCGCGCTGTGGTACCGGGTGACGGCGAGCGATCTCTCCGGAAACGAGAGCGCCCAGAGCTCCGCTTCGCCGGTTCCGCTCGGGGTCCCGTCCGGGGAGTGGTCGCTGTCCTCGGTGTATCCCAACCCCAGCTCGACCTCGCAGCCGGTCTGCATCCCGGTCGCGACTCCCGCCGCGGGCGGCGGCAACGCGGCGGTCGACATCGTGAACGCGGGCGGCCACCGCGTGCGCCACATCGATGTCGCATCCGCCACGGCCTGTCCCGGCGGCGTCGGCGTCGTGTGGGACGGCACGAACGACCAGGGCCGCAGCGTCGCACCCGGGGTCTATCGCGCGTGGCTCATCGCCGGCGACACGCGCGAGAGCGTGAAGCTGGTGCGGGTGCCATGATGCGCGCGCGCGCCTCCCTGCTCCTCGCCGCGGCGTTCGCGACCGCGATCGCCGCGACGCCCGCGCTCGCCGGCATCGAGCGCGCCGGCACCACGGCGGCGAACTTCCTCGCGATCGGCTCCAACCCGGCTGTGCTCGGCATGGCGGGTGCGGGCCTGAGCCTGGAAGGCGGGCTCGCAGCGTTCGACTGGAATCCCGCGACGCTCGCCGGCTTCGGCCATACCGAAGCGATGTTCTCGCACGCTGCGCTGGGCGATCAGACCGCGCAGGAGTGGGCGGGATTCGGAAGCCGGCTCCACTTCGCCGGCCTCTCCGGAGCGGTCACCGGGCTGTTCCAGAACGAAGGATCGTTCGACGGCCGCGACGCGCTCGGCAATCCCACCGGAACCTTCGATGTCTCGAGCGTGGCGATGAGCGCGGGGCTCGCGCGCACGATCGGTCCGTTCATGACCGGCGGCATCGGTCTCAAGTACGCGAGCGAGAATCTCGGCGGCGTCCGGGGATCGGGTGTGGCGCTCGATGCCGGATTCCAGATTCGGGCCGCGGGCTTCGGATTCGGTGCGGCCGCCCAGAACATCGGCAGGATGAGGTACGGCAACGCGAGCTACGACTTTCCGGCGAACTACGGCATCGGATTCTCCTACCAGCAGCCGTCGGTCTCCGGATTGCGCGTCGCGCTCGACATGAACTTCCCCGCCGCCTACTACAGCGACATTCGGGCCGGACTCGAGTGGCGCTGGAACGACCGGTTCGCCTTGCGCACCGGCTACCGCGCCGAGCTGGGGGCTGCTTCGGGCGAGCCGATGGCCGGTCCCACCTTCGGCATGGGCGCAGGCGCCGGCGGCATGTGGCTCGACTACGGCTACCTGGTTGGCGGGACCGGTACGGGGCAGCACCGCATCGGCATCACGTTCCATCCCGGTGCGTTCGGCATGTCGCCCGGCGGAGTCGAGCATCGCGACGGGTACGGCCACGCGTCCACCGCTGCGCCGCCCGAAGAGACGAGAGTGTCGGAGAAGCCGAAGGCGGTAGAGCGCCCGGCGCCGTCGAGCGCGCACGCTCCGGCCACCGGGGCGTCGAGCCCCGCGGCGAGCGGAGCGCCACCTGCAGGCGGCGCGACGAGCGCCACGCAGAGCACGGCGTCGACCACGACGAAGAGCGCGCCTCCGACCGGCGCCGCGTCGAGCACTGCGAAGGGCACTGCGTCCGGCCCCGCGCCGGCTGGCGCAACGCAGCACACGGCGGTGGCCGCGACACCGACGACCGCGACGCCCAGCCCGCGCGCTTCCGCACCCGCGCCGAAGCCGGTTCCCGCAACTGCGCCGGACGCCGCCGCGGCCGGACCGTTGGCGGCACAGGTCGCCGCACCTCCGAGCTACGCGCAGCGCGCGAAGTCCGCGCGCGGGACCGGCGATGCAGCGGCGGCCGATCGGAAGAGCGCAGCGCTCGAGCCCGCTTCGGGCGCCACGCCGAAGCCGGTTCCCGCGAGCGCGCCGAGTGCAGCGGCCCCGGCCGCGCCGGCGCAACAGAGCCCGCGCGCGTCCGCGCCAGCCCCTTCCGCATCGCCCGTGTCACCCGCCACCGCGCAGACCGCGCCCGCCAGGCCCGACACCGCCTCCAAGCCCGCCGCTGCGGAGCCCGCGCCCAAGCCGGGCCCGCGTCCCGACAAGATCCGGGTCAGGAGCGGCCAGACCATGGCCGAGATCGCCCGCACGTACGGCATCTCGGTGGCCGGCATCATGATGGAAAACAACATGGTCTCGGATCGGGTCCGTGCCGGACAGGTGCTCAAGCTCCCCCGCAAGTGAGAGCCGGCGAGTTTTCACGGTTGTAACACGGTCGAAACCGCTTCGGGTGGGTCCCTGGTCGATCATTTCATCGGGTCACATCAACCAGCGCAGAGGGATTCCATGAACCGAGATTTCGGACCTGCTCCCAGCGACCAGCGTCTGGTCGGCATCGCGCTCATCCTCGGCGCCGTTCTCGGTGCGGCGACCGG
>Ga0075433_10002249_pt1 | contig 14655 bp, 14 predicted proteins | sample RhiMethybrSRZTD2_FD_75299 | JGI IMG/M metagenome (GOLD analysis project Ga0075433, IMG submission 75299) | Populus rhizosphere microbial communities from Tennessee, USA - Rhizosphere MetaG P. TD hybrid SRZTD2 | ecosystem: Host-associated > Plants > Roots > Rhizosphere > Soil | place: USA... | reverse complement strand
CAATGATCGGATCGAGTCGCGGATCCCGCCCCAGCGCCCCGAGCAGGAGCGCGTCCGCCTCGGGCCCGCCGATCTTGATCAAGTCCCGCACCGACGGCTCGTTGCCGAGCGCCGCGAGGTCCTTCAGATTCACGCCCATCCGCTCGTAGCGCATCCGCAACGCCTCGCCATCCTCGGGCGCCTGGGTCGGCGGCATGGCGAGCGCGGCCGCCAGGGACGCGACCAGGAGCGCCGCCGCGACCGCGCGAACCGGACGGAAAGGACGCCTTTCGAAAAGGCGCGGACGCAGGTCCTTGAATTGAGCCCTTGATTCGGGCCACGCGAGGCTTCGCCAGAGATCGCCGCGCGCTTCCTTCCGATCCCGGCACCGCGCGCACTCCGCGACGTGCAGCTCCGCCTCGGGCTCCTCCGAGCAGGTCGCGTACGCCGTGATCGATTCATCCAGCGCGTCGCACGCCCCGGGGCGATCCGCCTCGATCTTTCGCCGGAGATCGCCAAACGTTGCCCTGGATTCCGCCTCAAGCGCCCGGCGGATGTCCGATTCGTCCGAGTCACTCATGCCCGCGTCCGTTCGTCTTCGAGGGTTTCCTTCAAATTCGCCATCGCGTGGTGCAGGTTCGATTTCACGGTCCCGAGCGCGCATCCCTGGAGTTCCGCGATCTCCGCGAGGCTCAATCCCCGCAGGTGGCGCAGCGTCAGGACGATCCGCTGGCGGAAGGGGAGCTTGTGGATGGCGCGCCGCAATCCCTCCGCCGATTCCGCGTCATCGGCCGCCGCGCCGGGACCGGGGTACTCCTCCGCGGGCCGGCGGGGTCCCGGCCGGAGCACGAACCGGCTTCTCCAGTTGAGCGCCGTCCGCACGGCGATCGCGTAGAGCCAGGTCGAGAATTTCCCCGCGCCGCGCCAGTCGGCGAGGGACCGGAAGGCGCGCAGGAAAGTCTCCTGGAGCACCTCGTCCGCGTCCGCCCCGTTGCCGCAGACGCCCATTCCGACCGCGAAGACCATCGCCCGATGCGCCGCGTAGAGCGCCTCCATCGCCGCGAGGTCGCCTTCCCCCGCTTCCCGGACCAGGTCCGACTCGCGCGGCATCCTCGGTTTTCTCCTGAATATGGGACACCAGGGCGGAGTAAAGGTTGCAGGGGAATCGAGAAGCCGGACGGCCAACCCGGTTCCGGTTGATCTTGTCCGGGCCCGGCGGGAACCGTATGATTCTCCGAGGAGGATCCCTATGACGCGCGCGCGCTATTACCTGGGCAACCTCTTCCCCGAGGAAGATTTCGACCAGGCCGACATCAGCCTCGGCGCCGGCACCAAGTCGATCGAGGGCCGCGTGCGCGAGGTCGAGGAAGATGCCGAGCGCGTCTGCATGGTCCTCCGCGCCCTCGTCGACGCGCTCGTCCAGCGCAAGATCATCAGCAAGCAGGACCTGAAGCGGCTCATCCTCGAGATCGACAAGAGCGACGGGCTCGTCAGCGGCGGCACCACCGTGGTCCCCGTGCGCCGCCAGGCGATGGAGAAGCCCGCGAAACCTCCCAGATCCCGGTAGCGACCCATGCGGTGGACCCTCCTCCTTCTCTCCGCGCTCCTCGTCCAGGATCCCAAGCCCGCCGACTTCCTCACGCTGAAGGAAGGCGCGGTCTGGACGTACGTCACGGGCGGCTCGGAGGGCCTGGTGAAGGTCACGGGACGGGAGAAGATCGGCGAGGTCGAGACCTTTATCCTGACGACCGAGATCGACAACACCGCGACCGAGAAGGAGTACCTCGCGATCGACGCGACGGGAATCCGAATGCTCCGCCAGGCGTCGGGCGATCGCGTCACGGACTACGCCCAGCCCTTCGTGCGCCTGAAACTCCCTCCGGTGAAGGGCGACAAGTGGGAGTGGAAGGGCGAGCTGGCCAAGGAGAAGGCGACGGCCTCGTTCACGAACGAGGGCGAAGATGAGATCAAGGTGCCCGCGGGCACCTACAAGGCGTGGAAGGTCACCGTCGCCATCGAACAGGGCGCGACCAAGCAGACCGGGACGAACTGGTTCGCCCCGGGCGTCGGGATCGTCCGCCAGATCGCCAAATTTGAATCGGAAGGCCGGAAGCACGAGAGCGTCATCGAATTGAAGTCGTACGAACCCGGCAAATGACGCCCCGCCCGCCCGTCCTCCTGGTCCTGCTCCTCGCCTCCTGCGCCGCCCCGCGTCCCGTCCTCTTCCGGTTCGATCCCGCCGATCTCCAGCCGCTCGAGTCGGGCATGGAGTGGGTGTACACCGTCGACGGGAACCAGGCCCAGGTCCGCCGCGTGGGCGCTCCGGTCCGCGTGGGCCGGTTCGAGTGCCGGATCGTCGAGGCGCGCACGGGGGAGTCGGTCGAGAAATTCTGGATGCGCTCCGAGAAGGACGGCCTGAAGGTCTACCGCATGTCGGAGGGGGAGCGGACCTTCGACTTCGACGATCCCATGATCCTCATCCGGTATCCCGCGTCGACGGGAGTCCGGTGGAAATTCGAGGAGCGGCACGGCCCGGTCTCGCTGGACGTCGAAGGCGCCTACGAAGCGGACGAGGAGATGCCGGTGGGGAAGGAGCGCCGCCGCTGCGCCCGCATCCGGCTCATCAAATCCGTCCAGGGTCGGCCGGTGCTCAACCAGACCTCCTGGTACGCGCCCGGGGTGGGCCTCGTGAAGACCGCCGCGGCGTGGACCGAGGACGGCAAGGAGATGACCCGCACCCTCGAGTTGAAATCCACCAACCTGCTCCCCGAGCGCTAGCCCGCCCTTCCGCCTTCGGGCTTCTGACTTTGGACTTCGGACTTTGCACGACTTCGGACTTTGCACCTTGCCCTTCCGCACTTTCTTTACATTGCCCCTCAGCACGTGGGCCATGTGGCCGACTATACTTAAGTGCCCATGAAGTACGCCGTACTCCCGGTCCTGGTCCTGCTCGCCTCGTGCGGCCGGCCCGGCCCGGATTTCTCCACGCTCGCGCGCGAGTCGGCCCATCGCCGCTCGGCCGAGGCCATGCAGGTGCTCGACCTGGTCGGGCAGCGCATCGAGGAGTTTTTCTCCCTCCGGCAGGAGAGGGTCGAGGCCTTCTCCGCCGAGCTTTTCAGCTTCCGCGGGAAGTGGCGCGCGCTCTTCTGGAGCCGCGAGGATTTCGAACGGCATGTCCGCCGGCGCTTCGAAGCCACGATGTTCCGCCCCGAGGACTTCGACCGCGAAGTCGTCGCCGCCGTCCGCGAGGACCTCTCGTTCGCCATCGACGCCAGCGAGGCGGGCCTCGCGTCCGACCTCAGCCGGTGGGTGCGGTCCTCGCGCGCCGACGCCCCCGCGATCGACCTGCGGCCGGAGCTCTCGAAGCTCGTCGCGAGCCGCGTCCTGGAAGACCTCGGATTGAATCTCGTCTCGATCGTCGGATCCGAGGCCGCCGCCGCCGCGGGCACCGCCGCCCTGGCGCGGGCGGGGCTCCTGGGAGCCGCCGCCGCGGGCGGCGCCGGGACTTCGTGGGCCACGCTGGGCGTGAGCATCGTCGTCGGCGTCGCCGTGGGGCTGGTCATCGACGCCACGGTGGGGGAAGTGCTCGAGGATGAGGCCAAGGAGGCCGTCCGGAACGAGCTGGCCCGGCTTCGTCTCCGGATGATGGAGTCGGAGGACGGCCTGTGGCATGCGGCGCGACGCGTCCTGGAATCGCACGGCCGCGCGATGGAGCGATCCGCGGTCCGAATCGTGGAGGAAGCCCGCCATGGCGCGCGCGGCATTTAGCCTGCTGATCCTCGTCCTGGCCGCGGGGGACGCCTCGGCCCAGTCGGCCGCCGCCCGGCGGGCGGCGCGGGAGCTCATGGATTTCCTGCGCTCGCGGTTCGCGCGCGAGGTGGCGGAGGAAGGGGCCGAGCGGCTGGAGATGCGCTTCGCGAAAATCTCGGAGAAGTGGGCGGACGACGCCTTCAAGGCGGCCCGGCGGGTGGGTCCGCGGATCGCGCTGGACGCCGTCGACCGTCACGGCGCGGCGGGTGCGAAGATCCTCGCGCGGTGGGGCGACGACGGCGCGCGGCTCCTAACCACCGAGAGCGGGCCGACGTTGAAGGTCTTCCGCGCGCTCGGCGACGACGGCATCGAGATGATGGTCCGAAAACACGGCACGCTCACCGCGGTCCGCTTGCCGGAACTCGCGCCCGCGATCGCGGCCTCCGGGAGATCGCGCGATCTCCTGAAGGTGCTCGAGAAGTACGGCGACCGGGCGTGCTCGTTCATCTGGCGGAACAAGGGCGTGATCTTCACCGGCGCGGCGCTGGCGGCGTTTCTCGCCAATCCCGAACCTTACCTCACCGGGGTGAAACGGATTGCCGAGGAGCCCCTGCGTCAGATGGCGGCCTCGACGAACTGGACCCTGGTTTTCATCGCCGCGACCGCGATGACGGCCGCCGTCGCGCTGATCCGGATGCTCGTCCTGCGCCCCGCGCGCGCGGTTGCAAAACCCGTCCCCGCCGACTAGAATCCCGTCCGCAATCCCACCAGTCGTCGCTCATATGGGCCTGTAGCTCAGCTGGGAGAGCGCGTGAATGGCATTCACGAGGTCGAGGGTTCGAACCCCTTCAGGTCCACCATGCACCAGAGCGGCGAACCACTCTCATTCGACTGTCTGCCGCACGCCGCAGGTTGAATCTCGGAGCTTCTGCAGCGGAGAGCGGAAATCGCGGGAGCGGGAAGCCTATCCCCGCTCGCGCCACGGGGATACAATCCGGCTCCGGTTGGGGAGCGGTGGTTCGCGGAATCTCAGGAACGGGGGGCCGCCGACATGTGCGCTTTGAACTACTGCCAGGTCCTGCAGGACGTACAGGGGCCCCTGGTGACCTACCGCCTCGGCGCGACGTGGCCCACCCTCCAGCAGGTCCTCATCCAGGTCCCGAGGCTTCAGGCCTTCGAACGCGAAGCGCTCCTGAAGGAGACGGAGAAATCCATCAACTTCCACGTCTTCAACATCCAGCAGAAAATGCGGCCCGCCCAGGGAGTCCTGATCAACGTCCTCGTCGACCGCATCGGCCACGACCCGGGCATCACCGACGTCCGGATCGAGGTGCTGGGATCGGGCCCCGACCCGGCCGCGGCGTTCGGATTGAGCCGGATGTCCCTCGTCCGCCTCGTCCGGACTCCGACAACCGTCGAGGTCCTGGTGTGGGTCCGCGCGGTGTGAAATTCGGTCCGGGCCGGCGACAGAACGCCAACCTGCGCCGACCGCGACCGTCCAATAGTTCATGAGCCTTGCGATGCGTCACCTCGGGATCGCCGGCGCCCTCGTCGCGGGTCTCCTCGCGGCGGTGCAGGACCCGCCCTCCGACGAGAAAATCAAGGGCTGGATCGAGCAGCTCGCCGCCCCGTACGAATCCGACCGCCTGGAGGCGCGCAAGGCGCTCGAGGCGGCCGGGGAGAAGGCCGAGAAACTCCTCGTCGATGCGCTCGATCACGCCGACCATCGCGTCCGGAAGGGATGCCTCGAACTGCTCACCGGAATCGGCGCGGCGTCGGGGGTTTCCAAGGCCTGCGACATCTTCCGGTCCAAGACGGAGGACCGCACCGTCCGCAACGCGGCGTTCGAGTACCTGAAGAAGAATCCCGCGAAGGCCGAGGACCTTTTCATCGAATCGCTCGATCACTCCGAGGAAGCGTTCCGCCTGGGCGCGATCGAAACGCTCACCGCCCTGAAGAGCGTCAAGTGCCTCGACAAGGCGGCGGCCCTGTACGACAAGGAGCAGGTCAAGGCGATCAAGGACCGGATCTTCGCCCTCTTCCAGGCCGCGGGGGAGCCGGCCCGGCCGCACCTCTTCAAGTTTCTCGCGAACGCCGACGTCGGCGTCCGGTACGACGCGCTGCGCGCGCTCAACGCGATGGAGACTCCGGCCGAGGACCTGGTGGAGCCGGTCGCCAAGCTGCTGAAGCTGGAAGTCACCCAGGGGATCCTCGACGAGGCATTCGGAGTCTACGCCCGGGCCGGCGCGAAAGCCGAGCCCCATCTCATCGAGGGTCTGCGGTCTCCCTCGGAAGCGGTCCGGAGGAAGGCGCTCGAGGCGGTCGCGGCGACGCGGACGGCGCGCGCCCTCGACGCCGTCGCCGATCTCTTCCAGCGCGAACCGGCGGACGATCTGCGGTTGCAGGCCCTGGCCTATCTCATCGACCAGGGCGCCAAGGCCGAGGCGCCGCTCATCCGGGCGCTCGACAGTCCGAATCCCAAGGTGCGCATCGCGGCGATCCCGGCCCTCGGAAAAATCCGGAGCGAGAAAGTCTACGACCGCCTCGCGGAGCTCTACCGGAACGACAAGAGCGTCGATGTCCGGAAGGTCTGCTTCGAGTACCTCGAGACGGTGGGTCTCCGGGCGGAGGCGGAGCTGATCCAGGCGCTGAAGGACGAGGACCTGGGAATCCGGCGGCGCGCCATCCGCGCGCTGGGACTCGCGCAATCGGAGAAAGCCATCGGCCCCCTGGCGGATCTCCTGCAGGACATCAAGCCCGAGATCCAGCTCTCCGCGCGCGAGGCGCTGGCCGCGATCGGCCCCAAGGCCGTCGAATTCCTCAAGGAAGGGGTCGGCGCGAAGCGCGTGCGGGAAAAGGACGCGAACGAGGTGATCGGGATATACCACCAGATCGCCGTGGAGAAGATCCTCGACGGGATGATCTCCGAGGACGGATCGACCGGCACGTACCCCGGCCAGTTCGCGGAGCTGGACCGCTTCGGCCGCGACCGGTGCCTCCCTGTGCTGTGGAAGGTCATCACGGATCCGGAATATATGCTGCGCTACCGCGAGCCCGGCTCGCTCCCGATGCGCTACACGACGTACCTCCAGTGCCTCGCCATCCTCGCGCTGGGCGACCTGGGAGACGCGGCGGTGCTCAAGAGACTGCAGGGGCTGTCGTTCCCGGCCGGGGAGGACCGCCATCGCGAGCACCTCGTGGCGCTCTTCAAGCTGGGGGACAAGCCGCCGCTCGAGACGTTCGTCGCCCAGGAGTTGAAGGAAGGCCGCGCGCTGCTCGGCGGGGACGACCGCCCCTCGGGTTATCGCAAGCTGCTCAACGCCGCCCTGTTCCAGGCGCGCGCGGGGATGAAGCCCGGGGCGCTCACGACGTATGGGGAACTCGTCGCGGCGATCGAGCGGTTCAAGGACCAGGCGGAGTTCCAGGACTATCCCTACGCCCTCTACAACATCGCCTGCATCCACGCCGGGACCGGGCGAAAGGCGGAGGCGGTGGCCGCGCTCGGCCGCGCGGTCGAGGCGGGATTCCGCGACTTCGACTGGATCCTCCGGGACAAGGACCTGGATCCGATCCGGGACGAGGAAGGCTACCGGAAGATTCTCGCGGGTTACGAAAAGCCGTCGAAGTCCGGCCGCTGATCAACTCCCGAGGCCCCACGTCTTCGTGCCCTTCAGCTGGATCCAGCACGCCGCCTCGAGAATGGCGCGGCAGGCGGGGCAGTAGTACAGCACCTCCATCGTCCCGTCGGCGTGCGACCGGCTCATGCGGTTGACTTTCTCCCACGGGAGCGGCGCGGCGCAATGGGGGCAGAGTCCGAGGTCGGGCCGGCCCGGGGTGGAGACGGGCGTGCAGTCGACGCACAGGTCGCCGGGTCCGGGGAAGGGATCGCCGCAATTCACGCAGGCGCGTCCGCCGGCCTCGAGGGGCATGGGCCCATGATAGCGCCGCGGCGCGGGGGCCTGTTAGACTCTGGAAATGAACGACGCGAACCGGATCCGCTCCATCAAGCGGGTCCTCGTGCTCATCCTCCTGCTCAATTTCCTCGTGGCGGGCGCGAAGGGAATCGTGGGCTGGTTCAGCCATTCGCTGAGCGTCTCGGCCGACGCGTTCCATTCGCTCCTCGACGGCGCGAGCAACGTGGTGGGGCTGATCGCCATCACGATCGCCGCGGCGGAGCCCGACTCCGACCACCCGTACGGCCACCGGAAATTCGAGGTGCTCGGGGCGCTCGGCATCGGCGTCCTGCTCGCGGGGGCGTCGTGGAACATCCTCACCGAGGCGTGGGCCCGCTTCCACCAGGAGCGCGAGATCGAGGCGCACTGGCCGTCGTACGCGGTGATGGCGGCGACGATGGCGATCAACATCGCGGTCGCGGTCTACGAGCGGCGGCGGGGACGGGAGCTCCAGAGCGAGGTGCTCATGGCCGATTCGGCCCACACGCGGTCGGACGTCTTCGCCACGGCGGGGGTCATCGCCTCGCTCCTCTTCGCGAGGATCGGGGTCCCGTGGGTCGACATGGTCGTCGCGATCGCGATCGCGGCGCTCATCGCGTGGGCGGCGGTCCGGGTGGCTCTTTCCGGAGCTTCGGTGCTCGCGGACCGGGCCGTCCTGGATCCCGTCGAAGTGCAGAAGGTGGCGCGCACGGTCGAGGGGGTCATCGACTGTCACGAGGTGCGGACGCGGGGAACGCGGGACGCCATCTTCGCCGACCTGCGGATTCACCTTCCTCCGGACCTCTCCCTGGTCAAGGCTCACGAAATCGGCCATCTCGTCGAGCGGAGACTCAAGGATGCCTATCCCGGCCTGCGCGACATCGTGGTGCACGTCGAGCCGCATGAGCACGATCCGAGCATGTGAGCCGGTCGGCCGCGAGACTTCCAGTTTCCCCCCACAGGATCAAAGTTCACCGCGTTAGATAGTAGATATGGCGCGCACCTTGTCGCTCCTGGCCGCGGCCGCGCTCATGGCGCCGATGGCTCCGCCCTGGATGAAGTTCGATGACGCCCGCGCCATGGCGGCCTCCTCGGACAAGCTCGTCGCGGTGTACGCGACCATCGGGGCCAACGGCATGCGCGACGTCGACAATTCGGATGCGGCGAATGACGCGCTCGCGTCGAAGGCGGTGGTCGCGCGGTATGGCGAGTTTTTCTGGGTTAACGCGGCGGACGTCCCGACGGCGAAGCGCGTGGACGCGCCCTCCAACGGCGCCAACCTCATCTTCGTCGATCCCGACGGAGTGAGCCTCGGGGCCTGGCCCGTCCAATCCGGAGGCGAAAAGGCGATCCTTGCCGCCCTGGACGAGGCGAAGGCGAAATACAAGTCGAAGCCCGTCTCCTGGAGCCCCAAGGAGCCGGAACCGGTGACGGATCCCTTCAAGCGGAAGCTGATCGTCTACGCGTTCCTCGACGGCAAGGAGGCTTCGCAGAAGGTGGAGAAGGCCCTGGAGCATGCGTGGGTCGCGAAGGACCACGGGCGGATGGCCTTCATGCAGGTGGACGACCTGGCCTCCCCGCTCGCGAAGCGATTCAAGGTCACGTCGTTCCCGACGCTGATTTTCTACGACCCCTCGATGAAGGAGGGGAAGGAAGTGATCGATCGCCGGTCGGGGGAGACGAACGCGCGCCAGGTCCGCGTGCCGATCCGGAAGTTCCTCGACAAGGTGAAGAAGGACTTGACCGAAGGTAAGTGAGCTTCAAGCTTCGAGCTTCGAGCTTCAAGCTCGCGACGGCATTCCAGGTAGGGGTACCTCATCCGCAAGACGGCCTCTGGCTCGAAGCTTGAAGCTCGAAGCTTGAAGCTCCCTATCCGTTCTTGCGCTCCCACTCGTACGGAATCCCCGGATCATTCCAAGGGCGGCGGAACTCGTCCGGGCCGGCGTGATTGTAGGGCTCGGTCGCGACGTTGATGATGATCGCCTCTTCGGCGCTCACGCACTTGAAGCCGTGCCACACGAGCGCCGGGACCTGCACGCAGATCGGACTCCGGATCCCCAGGAAGAACTCGTTCACAGCGCCCTTCGTGGCCGAGCCGGCGCGGTCGTCAAAGAGCACGAGCTTGATCTGTCCCTGCACGCACGCGAAGTTGTCGACCTGCTTCTTGTGGTAGTGCCACCCCTTCACCACGCCGGGGTAGGCGGTCGTCATGTACACCTGTCCGAAGCTGATAAAGGCGGGATCGTCGCGTCGGACCAGTTCCATCAGGTGCCCGCGCTCGTCGGCGATGGGCTTGAGCGGCTTGACCTTCACGCCATCGATCATAGGGGTTGGCATGGCGCGGACGATATCACGTACGGAGCTCGTGCGTCCAGTGACAGGCGGCGAGGGATGAGGCCTAATAGTCGAGGCAGATCGGCGTCCGATGCTCCAGGCTGGCCCGCGCGAAGCCCTCCATGAGCAGCCATCCGGTATAGACTCCCGCGAGCTCCGGCGGTTCGTCGCCGTGATCGGGCAAGTTGAACGCGGGAACCGCCCACCTCGCCTGAATTCCGAGAGATACGTTGATCTCCATGAGCTCTTCCAAAAGGCGGACGGACGATCCCACCCGCGTGGTCCTCAAGTCCTCGAAAAGTTGATCTGCTTGAGTCGGATCCTCGAAAGCCTGAGGCGGATCGAACGCCACCGGCACCCACATCACCGCCGAGCCGCACAGGTGAGGGAATCGTTGCGATTCGAGCTTGAGCTCCCGTCGGCGCTCATTCACGGCATCGAGGAGAGATACCTTCTCGCCATTATCCTTCACGTAGGCATCGACCTTGCGGAACGCATCCGGGAATTCCAAGCGATAGGCGTACGAGGTGAGTGCCGCAAGGGTCCCATGGAAGATCTGGTGACCGACGACCATGTCCCCATCCTCATTCCATTCCATTTTCAGGCCGGTGCCCCGATGAAGCATGAGTTGCAGCCATCGCACGTAGGCCAGTCCCTCGCGCCGGTGGCGGGATCGGAGCCACTGGATAAACTTGCGCCTCAGCGCCCAGAGTCCCGAACGCAATTGAAAACGCCCCCATAGGGATCCGGACGGCGTCAATCGCTCGCTTCCGTCAGGTCCCACCCGTGCAGTAGGGATGTTCTCCATCTTGAGATGACGAATCATGCTCTCGACGGCGGATTCGTAGTTTCCCACGATGTAGGCGGAAATCGGTATGACGTAGCCGCTCATGCCCATCTGAAAGTCCCCGGCGGGTCAGAGCTTTCGTCGGGCCAGGATGCGGTCGATCGTGTCCACGACCTTCGCGGCGGAGGAGGGGCGCGCGGCCGCCGTGGGGGCCAGGAGGAGTTGCACGAAAATGGCGAGGGCGTCGTCGACGGAGGGCCGGACCTCCTGGATCGGGACGGGCATGCATCCGGAAGCGACGGACTGCGCGACGATGTTGCTGTCCGAGCCCGGGTGGGGCCGGAGCCCCGTGAGCATCTCGTACAGCACCACGCCGAGCGAGTAGATGTCGCACCGGGCGTCCGCCTTCTCGCCGCGGAGCCGCTCCGGGGCGGAGTACTGGAGCGTCCCGATGAACTCGTCCGCCCGGGTGATGGGCGTGTGTTCCTCGACGGCGGGCTTCAGGAGGCCGAAGTCGAGGAGCTTCACGCGGTCCTTGTCGTCCACGATGACGTTGGAGGGCTTGATGTCGCGGTGGAGAAGCCCCATGCCGTGGGCGTGCATGAGTCCCGCCGCGATCTGTCGCGCGAGACGGAGGGAGCGGACCGGATCGATCGCCCCCTCGTCGCGGAGGATGATGTCGAGCGGGCGGCCGTGGACGCGCTCCATGGCGATGTACACCCGGCCCCTCGCCTTGCCCGCGTCGAAGACCTTCATGAGATTCGGGTGGTCGAGCCTTCCGGCCGACGTGGCCTCGCGCGTGAATCGGGCGATATAGTCGGCGTTGTACGCGTGGTCCGGGTGGAGGATCTTGATCGCGACCGGACGGTTGTGCTCGAGGTCCTGGGCCGCGTAGACCGAACCGCCGCCGCCGCGTCCGAGCATCTCGCCGATCTCGTAGGGCCCGAGTCGCGGCCGGCCTCCGCCCCGGAGGCGCTCGCCTTCCAGGACCGCCTCCTTGAGCCGCGTCAGGATTTCCTCGTCCTCGGCGGTGGTGGCCAGGACGTCGTACGCATCCGCCCGCCGCGCCCGCAGGATCCCGTGCAGGTCCTGGGAATCTTCGAAGGCGAGCACCGGCAGGGGCCACAGGTTCATGAGGCGGCCGACGAGGAGGGCGCTGAGACGGCCTCCGCGCCAGAAGAGCAGGGCCGCCTTCGGCTCGTTGCGGCGGACGGCGTCGGTGACGCCCTCGAACTGCGCCTCGATCACGGGCTCGAAGCCGGCGCGGCCGGTGAGGGAGCGGAGGCGCTCGCAGGCGACGGCCTCGTCGGAGACAACCATGACCCGGGGAGGACCTGTCATCGGGCTTTAAGTATATCCCGCGGGCGGCTACCGGACGCGGACGAGGTGCGGGTGGAAATCCTGGAGGGCGCGGACCTCGAGCTGGCGCTTGAGGAGCGCCTCGATGCCGCTGACGGCGGCCTGGGCCGCGGCGATCGACGTGATGACGTGGATCCCGTGCGAGACGGCGAAGGCGCGGATCTGGCCCTCGTCGGTCTTGGCCCCCTTGCCGCTCGGGGTGTTGATGATGAGGTCGAGCTCCTTGTTGATGATCAGGTCGACCGCGTTGGGCCGGCCCTCCTTGATCTTGAAGATCGGGCGCACCTGGACTCCGTTGCGCTCGAGGGCGCGCGCGGTGCCGGCCGTCGCGACGAGCGTGAAGCCCATCATCTCGAGCCGCTTGGCGATCTGGATCAGGTCGCGCTTGTCGTGGTCCTTCACGCTCAGGAAGATCGTCCCGGACGTCGGGAGGCGGTGGCCCGCGCCCATCTGGGCCTTCGCGTAGGCGCGGCCGAAGTCGAGGTCGATCCCCATGACCTCGCCCGTCGACTTCATCTCCGGCCCGAGGATGATGTCGGTCCCCGCGAACTTGCGGAAGGGGAAGACCGACTCCTTGACGCTCGTGTGGCGCGGCTCGATCTCGCGCTTCAGCCCGAGGTCGCGCAGCTTCTCGCCGACCATGAGGCGGGCCGCGATCTTCGCGAGGGGGATGCCGATCGCCTTCGCGACGAAGGGGACGGTCCGCGACGCCCGCGGGTTCACCTCGAGCACGTACGGCGTCTCCGCCTTGACCGCGAACTGGACGTTCATCAGTCCGCGGACGTTGAGTTCCTTCGCGAGGGCGACGGTGGCGCGGCGGATGCGCTCGAGCTGGGCGTCGGAGAGCGTGTGGGGCGGGATCGCCATGGCGCTGTCGCCCGAGTGGACGCCCGCCATCTCGATGTGCTCGAGGATCCCGCCGATGAAGACCTCCTCGCCGTCGCACAGGGCGTCGACGTCGACCTCGATCGCGTCCTCGATGAACTTGTCCACGAGGACGGGATGGTCCGGGTTGACGTCGGTCGCCTCCTGCATGAAGCGCTGGAGCATGTCGTCGTCGTAGCAGATCGCCATGGCCCGGCCGCCGAGGACGTAGCTCGGGCGGACGAGGACCGGGTACCCGAGGGCGGCGGCGATCCGGCGCGCCATGCCGAACTCCGAGGCGATGCCGCTCGGGGGCTGGGTGAGCCCGAGCTTGTTGATCACCCCGACGAACTTCTCGCGGTCCTCCGCGCGCTCGATCGACTCGATCGGCGTCCCGAGGATGCGCACCCCGGCGTTCACGAGCGACCGGGCGAGGTTGAGCGGCGTCTGCCCGCCGAGCTGGACGATGACGCCCTCGGGCTTCATCGTCTCCCAGATGTTGAGGACATCCTCCTCGGTCAGCGGGTCGAAGAAGAGCATGTCGCTGATGTCGTAGTCCGTCGAGACCGTTTCCGGGTTGGAGTTCACCATGATGACCTCGTAGCCCATCTCGCGGAGGGCGAACGAGGCGTGGACGCAGCAGTAGTCGAACTCGATCCCCTGGCCGATCCGGTTCGGGCCGCCGCCGAGGATCATGATTTTCTTCTTGTCGGTCTCGCGGTGCTCGCTCTCGCGCTCGTACGTCGCATAGTAGTAGGGCGTGGCGGCCTCGAATTCCGCGGCGCAGGTGTCGACGAGCTTGAAGGCGGGCCGGATGTCGAGCTCGAGCCGGCGCTTGCGGACGTCCGCGGCGGTCGTCCGAAAGAGGACGGCGAGCTGGCGGTCGGAGAACCCGAGGCGCTTCGCCTTCCCCAGGAGCGCCGGGGGGAGCTTGTCGAGCGCGCCCAGGCGGCCGAGCTCGTCCTCGAGCGCCACGATCTGGCGGACCTCCTCGAGGAACCAGGGATCGATCCGGCTGAGGCCGGCGACCTCCTCGACCGTCATGCCGAGCTTGAAGGCGTAGCGGATGTAGTAGAGCCGCTCGACGTTCGGGGTCACGAGCTTTTCCGAAACCTGTTCGCGGGTCGGGCGCGAGCCGTTGAGCATCCGGTCGCGCCGGTCCAGCCCGAGGCCGCTCCGGTCCTGCTCGAGGGAGCGGATCGACTTCTGGAGCGCCTCCTTGAACGTCCGGCCGATGGACATCGTCTCGCCCACGCTCTTCATCTGGATCGTCAGGGTCGCGTCGGCCTCGGGGAACTTCTCGAACGTCCACCGGGGCGTCTTGACGACGACGTAGTCGATCGTGGGCTCGAACGACGCGGGGGTCTTCTTCGTGATGTCGTTGGGGATCTCGTCGAGCGTGTACCCGACGGCGAGTTTCGCGGAGATCTTCGCGATCGGGAACCCGGTCGCCTTCGAGGCGAGGGCGGAGCTCCGCGAGACGCGGGGATTCATCTCGATGACCACCATGCGCCCGTTCTTGGGGTCGATGGCGAACTGGATGTTGGAGCCGCCGCACTCGATCCCGATCTCGCGCATGATGAGGACGGACGCGTCGCGCATCGCCTGATACTCGCGGTCGGTCAGGGTCTGGGCGGGGGCGACGGTGAT
>Ga0075433_10002247_pt1 | contig 14659 bp, 10 predicted proteins | sample RhiMethybrSRZTD2_FD_75299 | JGI IMG/M metagenome (GOLD analysis project Ga0075433, IMG submission 75299) | Populus rhizosphere microbial communities from Tennessee, USA - Rhizosphere MetaG P. TD hybrid SRZTD2 | ecosystem: Host-associated > Plants > Roots > Rhizosphere > Soil | place: USA... | reverse complement strand
GTGCAGTCGGATCGCCTGGTCTACAGCGCGATCGTCGGCCTGTTGCAGACACTCGACCCGCACTCGAGCTTCATGGACCCGCGAAGCTTCGCGCAGAGCCGCGAGCGCCAGGAAGGGCGCTATTACGGCATCGGCGTCCTCATCCGCTCGGTGAACGGCGACATCACCGTGGCCGGCGTCTACGAAGGCACGCCCGCGTATGAGAGCGGCATGCGTCGCGGCGATATCATCGCGTCGATCGAAGGTGAATCGACCAAGGGCTGGCAGAGCGATCGCGTGGTCGGCAAGATAAAGGGTCCGAAGGGCACGAGCGTCAACATCGCGATCAAGCGCGTCAACTACAACGATGCGATTCCACTGCGCGTGCGCCGCGACGAGGTGCGCATTTCCACCGTACCGGCTTCGGTCATGCTCGATTCACAGACCGGCTACATCAAGCTTCAGGACTTCGGCGAGCACACCGACAACGATCTCGGCAACGCCCTCGCCGACCTGACCAAGCAAGGCATGAAGCGGCTGATCTTCGATCTGCGCGGCAATCCCGGCGGCGCGCTCGATCAAGCCATCCTGGTCGCCAACCGCTTCCTGAAGCAGGGCTCGCTCATCGTCTACACTCGCGGCCGCACGGACAATTCCGACCAGGACTATCGCGCCACCGAGCCGAGCAACTATCTCGACCTGCCGATGATCACGCTCGTCAACCGATCGAGCGCGAGCGCCTCGGAGATCGTCTCCGGCGCGCTGCAGGACCACGACCGATCGCTCATCGTCGGTGAGACGACGTTCGGCAAGGCGCTCGTACAGTCGGTGTACCGGTTGAGCGGCGGCGCCGGCGCCGCCATCACGACCGCCCGCTACTACACCCCGAGCGGCCGATTGATTCAGCGTCCGTGGGATTCGAGCTTCGACGATTACCTCACCTACACCCTGCGCGATCAGAGCTCGGGCCCGAGAACGTCGAGCGATCTGAAGTACACCGACGGTGGACGTCGGGTGTATGGCGGCGGCGGCGTTGAGCCCGATCGCCGATTCGACGGCTACGAGGATGGCTTCACGCCATCGCGGCTGGCGCGGACGATCTCAGCGCGTGGGCTGTTCGAATCGTTTGCCGAGCGTTACTCGCGAGACGGCGATACGCGCATCAACACGAAGCCTAGCGGCAACGCGCGATCGCTGTCGGCCGGATTCGAGGTGTCGCCGGCCATGGTGGACGAATTCAAGGAGATGGTGCAGAAGACCTCGCTCCGCTTCGAGAACAGCGCGTGGCAGGCCGATCTGCCCTTCATCACCGCGTCGATCCAGAAGGAGATCAACAGCGATCTGTTCGGTCAGAGCCGCGCCTACGCCGATCTCGCCAAGCGCGATCCGCAGCTGCAGTTCGCGCTCGGCCTCTTTGCCGAGGCACAGTCGCTCTTGCAGATGAATCAGCCCGGACGCCGTGTGGCACGCGCGCCGAGCGTGCCGCCGCGAAAACGACATAGTTAGTTCCGGAGTTCCGGAGTTCCCGAGTTCCGGAGGTCTATGGGGCCATCGCGCTGGCCATGACGCCGGTCAGCGCCCACACCGGGATCCACAGCGCGACCGCCACGACGAACGCGACCACCATGCGCGGGCCATGGACCTTGTGCACCGCCGCGAAGCCGCCCCATCCCGCGAGCATCCACACCAGCGCCGCGATCGCACCTATTCCCAGGGCGACGAGGGCCAGGCGTAATCCGGTCGTATCGAGAAGGTCGACTTGGTTCACGAGCGCGACAACTCGACCCTCGTGGATGGCCTTCAGTACAGTCTGGTAGACGACCGGATCGATCTCCTTGAGCGTCCCCACGATGGCCAGCACCGTGAGCGACATCAGGTATTCGAGCACGCCAAAGTAATAGAAGCCGATGGCCAGCGTGCGTACGAGTGAGCCGGCTCCGCCGGCGATACGCCAGGCGATCCAGATCACGCCCCCGGCCAGCGTCCACAACACGAGTGAGAATGCGGCCGTCCGCAGAATCTCGATCGCCGGATTCTCATCCGACAGCGGAAGCTTCAGCAGGAAATTGATGGCGACGCTGATGCCGAGAAACAGCAGTGCAGGTTCGAGCGGTGAGCGCTTGTTGAGCTTGTGCGCGACAAACTGCCTGGGACCGGTGATCAGCGCGATCAGATCACGCAGATAGGCCGGAAAGAGATCCGCCGCTTTCTTGAGCAGATCCTCCATCGTAACGAATTGCGAAGTTCCGAAGTTCCGGAACTCCGGAACTATCGTTTCACTGCTTTCGCGAAGACCTCGAACCGTGCGACGTTCACGAACCCGCCCCAGCCGTGCCCGCTGCCCGGAAGGAGATCCGCAAAGCCGATCTCGTCCACCTTGCTCAAGTCCGGTTTCTCCACATAGCTCTGCCCGCGCGTCACGATCCGCGCGATGTCGAGCGTGAGCCAGCGGATGTTGGCGATCGCAAACTCGGATTCGAGAAACAGCGTCGAGTTCGACGAGTGCGCGCCCTCACCGTAGTCGCCGACCAGCCAGGTGCCGTCGGCGAGCTTCACGAGCGGCCGCACCACATGGAATCCAGACGTACGTGTGACCCAGCGGATGCGAGCGAGACCGGTGAGGTCGGCGAAGTTGTTCTTGTCGCGCAGCGTCGCGGCCACCGGCGTCTGGCACACACCGGTCCACAGATTCGGCGGATCGGTCCGCGTCCCCGCGTTGACGTCTTTGGGTGGCGGATTCTGGTTGTAGCCTGCGAGCTGAATGCACGCCGGTCCGCTCCAATCGCGCACGATCGAGCCGGTCGGCGGCTGCTTGGCATATGCGACGACGCTCTTCTCGTTCGGATCGTAGAGACGCAGTTCGAGATTCGGATTCGTTACCGCCCCTGTTGTTACGCCGCGCTCGGGGACGAAGTCGGCCGGGGCGTTGGCGGGGCGATCGATTTGCCGCCACTCTTCGCGGAAGAACAATGGTGGCAGCGTCGGCGCCGGAGCCGCTCCACGTCCTGCGGCAGGTTGCGCAGGTTGCTGCGCGAGCAGCGAGCCCGTGAACGCCATCGCTATCGACCAGCGAGCTATCGCGCGCATCATCGTGCGGATTATATCCGCTGAAAGTTCTTTTCGACTTCGCGGCGGGTCAAACGAAGCATCACGGGCCGGCCGTGCGGACAGATCGTCGAATACGCCGTGCGCCGCAGCTCCTCGAGGATATGCGCCATCTTCTCCGCGGTGAGCGGGTCGTTCGCTTTTACCGCGGCGTGGCAGGCCATGGTCGCTGCCACACGCTTGATCGCCTCCTCGATGCTGGCGGTGTGGCCCAGATGCTCGAGATCCTCGGCGAGCGCGCGCAGCACGGCCGACGACTCTTCGCGCCGCAGCAGCGCCGGGAAGGCGGAGATGCGGATCGCCTCGCCGCCAAATGGGTCCACTTCGAATCCAAGCCGCTCGAGCTCGGCGGCGTGCGACTCCAGCGCCTGACGCGCGTTGGGCGGCAGCTCTACGATCACCGGCTCCAGAAGACGCTGACTCTCGAGCCGGCCGGTCATCAGCCGTTCGGTGATGCGCTCGAACAGCACGCGCTCGTGCGCGACGTGCTGATCGATGATCGCGATGCCCTCTTCGTCCACGGCGATGATGAACGTGTCGCGGAACTGACCCAGCGCAATCATCGGGCGAAGCATCGCACCTGACGCTTCGCCTGTCGGTGCGAGCCCGGCCTCGGGGGTCGGTGCGATCCTGCCTTCGCCAGTCGGTGTGAGCCCGCTCTCGCGGGTCGGTGCGAAGCCAGACGGTGCGGGACTGTCGCTGGCCGGCATGAAGCCGGTATCGCCGGCCGGCGCGATGCCGCGAGGTACCGCGCCAACCGTCCATCGACTGGGAAACACGGCGGTGTAGCTTGTCGGCAGCGGCAGCGTGATCGCCTCGATCGCGCCGCGCGGCGGCTGCAGCTGCAGCTCCGGCACACGGCCGCGGCCGAGCGCATCGCCGATCGTACGACGCACGATCTCGTGGATGTGCGACTGATCGCGGAACCGCACTTCGGCCTTGGTGGGATGCACGTTGACGTCGACGGCGTCGTGCGGCATCTCGATGAACAGATGGATCTCCGGGCTGCGCTCTTTGATCGATGCGGCGCTGTAGGCGTCGATCACCGCATGTGCGATCGTCCGATCCTTGACCACCCGCCGATTGACGAACACGTTCTGCGGTCCACGCGTCGGCCCCTGCTCGGCCAGCGCCGCGATGTAGCCAAGCAGCTTCACGTCGCCGTCGCGACGCACCTCGATCAGATCGGCCCGATCGCCATAAAGCTGATACAGCCGTTCGCGCAGCGACGCCACTGGCGGGGTTTGCAGCACCTTGCGGCCGGCGCTGGTGAGCGTGAAGCCGACCTCCGGATAGCACAGCGCGAGCTGCGTCACCGTGCGGGACACCTGAGCGGACTCGCCGCCATCCGACTTCAGGAACTTGCGCCTGGCGGGAAGGTTGTAGAACAAGTCGGCCACCTCGATCGACGTGCCCTCGGGCATGCCGGTCTCGGCGACCGCGGCGATCGCGCCGCCGTTGATACGGATCTCGGTCCCTGCGTCCATGCTGCGCGTGCGCGTGCGCAGCACGAAGTGCGAGACCGACGCAATCGCCGGCAACGCTTCGCCACGAAATCCGAGCGTGGCGATCGCCGCGAGATCGTCGGCGCGCCGAATCTTGCTGGTGGCATGACGTTCGACCGCCAGCCGCGCATCGTCCGGCTCCATCCCCTCGCCGTCGTCGTCGACGCGAATCGATCGCTTTCCGCCGAGCTCGATGGCAATCGCAATCCGCCGCGCGCCGGCGTCAATCGCGTTTTCGACCAGTTCCTTGACGACGGAGGCCGGGCGCTCGACGACTTCGCCGGCGGCGATCTGATTGGCCAGGTCGACCGGCAGGCGATGAATCTTCCCCATCAGCGGATCACCGCGGCGCGTCTCGCGACCTGTCCGCCGGAGCCTTGGCGAAGGCGGATCAGATCCATCGGTTCCGCCGGAAGAGAGCCACCATGGCCAGACTGATCACGGCCATGATGCCCGCGACCCACACGAACTGCATGTTGTCGCCACCGGGAAAATGCGGCAGCGGGATGTTCATGCCCCACATGCCGGTCAGCACCGTCAGCGGCAGGAAGATCGTCGACATCACCGTCAGCAGCTTCATCACCTTGTTGAGCCGATGCGACACTGATGAGAGGTTGACCTCGAAGATCCCGGTCACGCGATCCTGAAACAGGATCGCCTCTTCTGTCAGACGCACCACGTGATCGTAGACGTCGCGGAAACGATAGGCCATTTCGTCGGAGATGACTGGAAACTCCCGCCTCGCCAATCGCCCAATCGCATCGCGCTGAGGAATTAGGACGCGGCGCATCGACGTCACCTCGCGCTTCAGCTTCATCACGTGGCGGGCCATGCGCTCGTGCCCGGAGAACGCCTGCTCCTCGAGCTTACCGATGCGATCCTCGATCTGCTCGATTACCGGCCGGTAGTCGTCGACCATCGCGTCGACGATGCGATGCAGCAGCGAGACCGGGCCGTCGGCGAGGATGTGCTGGTGCTTCGAGCACACCTCGCGAAGGTGCGCGATCGAACGCGACTGGCCGTCGTGGACGGTCACGAGGAAATTGCGGCCGAGGAAGAAGTCGATGTCGCGGGTCGCGAACTGTGCCTGTTTCGGCGTCGGATCGATGCCGTGCAGCACCAGATAGAGAAAGCCCTGATACGGCTCGATCTTCGGATACTGCAGCGCGCTGGCGGCGTCTTCAACCGCCAGCGGGTGAAAGTGAAAGACATCGCCGAGGACTCGCAGCTCGTCCTGCGTTGGCGCCGTCAGGTCGGCCCACAGCGTCACGTCCGACGAAGGGTCGAGCCACGCGGCGTCGACCCGATCGCCATGCGTCGTCTGCCCGTCGCGGTGGACGTAGACGTTGATCACCCCGATATGGCGGCTTGCGCGGCCGCGAGCCGCGCCACTGGAACGCGGAACGGCGAGCAGCTCACGTAGTTGAGTGCGACCTTGCCGAAGAACTGAATCGATGCCGGGTCGCCGCCGTGCTCGCCGCAGATGCCCAGCTTGATATCCGGCCGCGTCGCCCGCCCCCGCTGTACGGCGATCTCCACGAGCTGACCGACACCGGTCTGATCGATGGTTGCGAACGGGTTCTTCGTCACGATCTCCAGCTCGGTGTAGACCGGCAAGAACGACCCGGAGTCGTCGCGCGACATGCCGAGCCCGGTTTGCGTGAGGTCGTTGGTGCCGAAGCTGAAGAACTCGGCCGTCTGCGCGATCTCGTCGGCGGTGAGCGCGCCGCGCGGAATCTCGATCATCGTTCCGACCAGGTACTTCAGTTTCACCTTCTTCTCCGCCTGGACGTCGCGCGCTGCCTGATGCACGACGTCCACCTGCAGGTCGAGCTCCTTCTTGAAGCCGACGAGCGGAATCATGATCTCGGGGTCGACCTTGATGCCTTCCTTCTGAACGAGCGCCGCCGCTTCGAACACGGCGCGCGCCTGCATCTCCGAGATCTCGGGATAGCCGATGCCGAGTCGGCAGCCGCGGAAGCCGAGCATCGGGTTGAACTCGTGGAGCTGCTCGACGCGCGAGTGAATCCGCTCGACCGCCACGCCGAGCTTCTTGGCGAGATCCTTCTGCTGATCCGGCGTGTGCGGCAGGAACTCGTGCAGCGGCGGATCGAGGAAGCGGATGGTGGCTGGATAGCCCTTCAGCGCGCGGAAGATGCCGGCGAAGTCCTCGCGCTGATACGGCAGCAGCTTGGCAAGCGCCTTCTTTCGTTCCTCGACCGTCTCGGCCAGGATCATCTCGCGCATCGCGTCGATGCGGTCGCCCTCGAAGAACATGTGCTCGGTCCGGCACAGACCGATGCCCACCGCGCCGAAGGCGATGGCGTTCTCGGTCTGCTCGGGCGTGTCGGCGTTGGTGCGCACCAGCATCTTCGTCGCCTGGTCGCACCACTTCATCAGCTGCTGGTAGTTCCTGAATTTCTCGGTCTTCTTCGCGGTCGCGTCGCCGTGTATGAGGCCGGCGACGATCTCGGACGGCGCCGTCTTCACCTGACCGGCGTAGACCTTGCCCACCGTGCCGTCGATCGACATCCAATCGCCTTCGTTGAACGTCTGGCCATCCACCTGCACGCGGCGCGCCTGATAATCCACCTCCACGGCCGCCGCGCCGCACACGCACACTTTCCCCATCTGCCGCGCCACCAAAGCGGCATGGGACGACACGCCGCCACGCGCGGTGAGGATGCCTTCCGCCGCGATCATGCCGCGCAGATCCTCGGGCGACGTTTCAATGCGCACGAGCAGCACCTTCTCGCCCTTTTCCGCGGCGGTGACCGCGCGATCCGCGTTGAGATAGATCTTCCCGGAGGCCGCGCCGGGACCCGCGGGAAGACCGGTCGCAATCGCGCGCGCTTTCTTCACTTCCGCCGCATCGAACACCGGCGCCAGCAGCTGCTCGAACTGATCGGCCGGATTGCGCATGATCGCCGTCTTCCAGTCGATCAGCTTCTCCTTGTGCATGTCGATCGAGAACTTGAGCGCCGCCATCGCGGTGCGCTTGCCGTTCCGCGTCTGCAGCATGTAGACAACGCCGTCTTCGATGGTGAACTCGAAGTCCTGCACGTCCTTGAAGTGGCGCTCGAGCGTCTGGCGGATGCGCTCGAGCTCCTTGTACGCGTCGGGCAGATGCTTCTTCAAATCGATCACCGGCTCCGGCGTACGCACGCCGGCCACCACGTCCTCGCCCTGTGCGTTGATCAAGAACTCGCCGTAGAACTCCTTGTTTCCGTTGGCGGGGTTGCGCGTGAACGCCACGCCCGATCCTGACTTGTCGCCGGTGTTGCCGTACACCATCGCCTGCACGTTGACCGCCGTCCCCCATTCGCTCGGGATGTTGTACTTGCGGCGGTAGACGATCGCGCGATCGTTCATCCACGAACCGAACACCGCGCCGACCGCGCCCATCAGCTGTTCCCACGGAGAGCTCGGGAACTCTTTCCCGGCGCGCTCCTTCACGAGCGCTTTGAAGCGCACGACCAGTTCCTTCAAGTCGTCGACGGTGAGCTTGGTGTCCTCGATGTCCTGGTGATAGCGCTCGTGCTTGAGACGCTCGATCACGGTCTCGAACGGCTCGTGATCCTCGCCGGCGCTCTTCTGCACGCCGAGGACGACATCACCGTACATCTGCACGAAGCGCCGATAGCAGTCCCAGGCAAAGCGGGCGTTGCCGGTCTTGGTCCCCAGGGCTTCGACGGTCTGATCGTTGAGGCCGAGATTGAGGATCGTGTCCATCATCCCGGGCATCGAGTCGCGCGCACCGGAGCGCACCGAGACCAGCAACGGATCCTTCAGGTCGCCGAACTTCTTCTTGGTCTGCTGTTCGATGGCGGCCAGTCCGGTCTTCACCTGGCCCTGCAGCGCGGAAGGATACGTGCGCTTGTGCGCGTAGTAATACGTGCAGACTTCGGTGGTGATGGTGAAGCCGGGAGGCACCGGCAGGCCGATGCGGCACATCTCGGCGAGATTTGCGCCCTTGCCGCCGAGCAGCGGCTTCATGGAGCCGTTGCCGTCGGTGTTCTTTCCAAAGAGATAAACGTGTTTGCCGGATATTTTAGGAGTGCTCGTCTTCTTCGCGGCGGTCTTCTTGACCGCCTTCTTCTTTGCCATCTCCGATCAGTCTCCTGTCACGATTTCCGAAATATCTGCGATCTCGAGAATCAGATCGCGCATCGTTGCCACCAGTCCGACGCGCGCCGCGCGCAGCCGCTCGTCTTCGGCCATCACGAGCACGTCGTCGAAGAATTTCGCTACCGTCGGCTGCAGCGCGGCGACGCTGGCAAACGCCTCGCGGTAATCGCTGCGCTCGGCGGCGGCACGAATCGCCGGCGCGCTGGTCTCGAGCGCGGCGACGAGCGCTTTCTCCGCCGGCTCGATGAGCAGACCGTTCGGATTGTTCGCCGGCGCGGCCACACCTTTGGAAATGTTCTTCACCCGCTTGAGCAGCGTCGCCACGCCGAGCAGCGACGGCGACCCGGCCATCTGCGTCAGCGCCTCGAGCTTGCGCTTCGCCTCCAGCGGACTGGTGCCGGCGATGTCGGCATGCAGCACCGCGCGAATGTTGCGTACGTCGAAGCCGCGCTGCTCGAGCAGATACGACAGCCGATCGGACATGAACGATCCGAGAGCGCTCATGACATCAGCGTCGGGAGTGAACGGCTGCGCCGCGCGCGCCAGAAGCGGCCCAATCTGCAGACGTCGATCGACGCCCGTGAGATCGGGCAGGTCGGCAAGGATCTTCACGATGGCTTGGGCCTGACGTCGCAGCCCGAGCGGATCGCGCGAGCCGGTCGGACGCTCGCCTGCCGAGAACATGCCGACCACTGAATCGAGCTTGTCGGCCAGCGACACCGCGGCCCAGGCGATCGCCGCGGCACCGAGCTGCTGCCGTGTCGGAGGCGCATCGGCCTCGACGCCGATCGGCAGATAGTGAAAGGAGATCGCCTTCCACACCGCCTCGGGCAGCTTCTCCTCGCGGGCGTAAATCCCGCCCATCGTGCCCTGTAATTCGGTCAGCTCGCGAACCATGTCGGTGGTGAGATCGGCCTTCGACAGGCGGGCCGCCTGTGCGGCATGCGGCGCCGACTCGGGGCTGCGGAACGCATCGATGGCGATCCACTCCGCCAGCGACGCGATCCGGTCTGCCTTCTCGCGATAGCTTCCGAGCTTCTTGTGGAACAGGACGGTCGAGAGGCGATCGATGCGCGACTCGAGTGTCGACTTGCGATCCTCTTCCCAGAAGAAACGCGCGTCTCGCAGCCGCGCCGTCAGCACACGCTCCGCGTTGCGAGCGATGACTTCCGGCTTCTCGGGCTCCATGTTGATGACGGCGAGGAATGCCGCCTTGAGCTTCCCGTCATCGTCGACGACTGGAAAGTAGTGCTGATGATGAATCATCGTCGTCGTCAGCACTTCCTCGGGCAGCGAGAGGAACTCGATCGGAATGTGTCCGGCGACCACGGATGGATACTCAACCAGATCCGGCACTTCCTGCAGAAGCGACGAGTGTGCGGCGCTTGTGCTCACGCGTCCGCTGAGACGCCGCGCGTGCGTCTCGAGCTCGCGCCGAATCTTCTGCTCGCGCTCGGTGCGATCGAGGATCACGAAATTCTCGAGCAGACGCGCCTGGTAATCGTCGAACGTCTTGACCTTGATGGCCCGACCGGCGCGACCGCTGGTGGTCTGGAAGCGGTGCCCGTAGGTGTTCGGCCCCGAGCGAATGTCCTGCACCGTCGGCCCTTGAGACAGCTCGGTTCGGCGAATGACGAACGGCACGACGCGGCCGCCGTACAAGAGCAGCAGCCACCGAATCGGGCGGCCGAACAACAGGTCACCCTTGTTGTCCTCGAGATAGGCGTCCCAGCGCATCTGCTTCGGGAAGGACATGTCGCGCAGCACGCCACCCATCACATCGGCGAGCACGTCGACAGTGGCCTTGCCGCGCTGGCGCAGACGATACGCGAGGTACTGACCCTTGGCCGTGTCGCTGCGTTCGAGCGCTGAGACTTCAACGCCGTATTTCTTCGCGAATCCGACCGCTGCAGGCGTCGGCTCGCCGTTCGATTGAAACGCCGCCGACACCGGCGGTCCGGTGACGAGATCTTCGAGATCCGCCTGCCGCTCCGCAACCCGAATCACACGCGAGGTCAACCGGCGCGGAGTGCTGTACGCCTCCGCCGGCGCATCGCTCGTGAGCCGTGCCTCTTTGAGACGCGCATCGACATGCCGCGCCAGTTGCGCCGTCAGGCCGGGCAGCCAGCTGGCCGGTAGTTCTTCGCAGCCGATCTCGATCAGCAGCTCGCGATCCATGCGGTTACGTCGCCTGCCCTGCGGCAGCCTCGTTCTCGGCGTACGCCCTGGCGACGCGAATCGACAGCTGCCGCACGCGAAGAATATACGCGGTGCGTTCGGTGACGCCGATGCTGCCGCTCGAGTCGAGGATGTTGAACAAGTGCGAACACTTCAGACACTGCTCGAGCGCCGGCAGGATCAAGTTCGAATCGAGCAGCTTCTCTCCGAGCGAGAAATTCTTGTCGAACAAGTCGCGATGGCGTTCGGCGAATTCAGCGGCCGAGAGCCCCTCCACCTGGCCGAACGCGTATTTCGATTGCTCGATCTCTTCCTGCAGCCGCACTTCCTTGTATTTCACGCCACCGCCCCACTCGAGGTCGAAGACGTTGTCGACGCGCTGGAGGAACATGGCAATGCGCTCGAGACCGTAGGTGATCTCGCACGAGATTGGCGCCAGGTCCATGCCTCCGACTTGCTGAAAGTAGGTGAACTGCGTGATCTCCATTCCGTCCAGCATCACCTGCCAGCCGATGCCCCATGCGCCAAGCGTCGGCGACTCCCAGTTGTCCTCTTCGAACCGGATGTCGTGCACGCGCGGATTGATTCCGCACGACTCGAGGCTCTCGAGATAGAGCTGCTGCACCTCGTCAGGCGACGGCTTCAGGATCACTTGATACTGATGGTGCTTGAAGAGCCGATTCGGGTTCTGTCCGAATCGGCCATCGTCCGGTCGCCGCGCCGGCTGCACGTAGGCCACGCTCCACGGCTTCGGTCCGAGCACACGGAAGATCGTTTCCGGATGCGACGTGCCTGCGCCGACTTCGAGATCGAGCGGCTGCTGTAAGAGACACCCGTGCGCGGCCCAGAACGATGCCAGCTTGAGAATCAGATCTTGAAACGTCACGCTCTCTCGAATCTACAGTCGGTGGCGGAAGTGCTCGTACCGCGACATGGGGTCATACCAAGCACCAAGCTACGCGTGACGACGAAGGTCGCGAAGAACCCGGTCCGATTTCAACGCTTTCTCCAAGTGCGTCGCGATCAAGTTGCGATGCACGCTCTCCAACTCTTTCAGGACCTGCGGCGCCGCCGGCATCTGTCCCACGTCCTGGGGCGACACCGATCGAGCCGACGTTAGAAACGCGACCGCCCCGTCCGACAACGAGCCCTTCGACTCGGGATAGACCCCCTGTAGTCGAAGCAGCCAGTACTCGAAGTACCGGGCTAGAGCATCGATGGGCACGCCGGCCGCCATGGCGTCCAGCATCGAAGCACCCAGTCGATAGAGCCGTTCGTCGGCGTCGGCGTCCTGCGCCCACTCGTCGAGCAGCTCGGCGAAATAGCCCACATGCCCGAGCGCGTCGGGGTTGCCCAACGATAGCGGCGATCTTTGTGTTTCCGCGTAGTTCAACCCCACCAGCTCCCGGCGCTCCTTCTCGAAATACGCGACGCGTACTTCGGTGAGCGGTTCGAGCGCGCCCATAAACTTCGACCGCGGGCGGCGCGCACCCTTGGCGACGCCCCGCTTCTTCCCCCGATCCCTCGTGAGAAAGACGACGATCCGATCGGCTTCACCGAGCTTGTAGGTGCGAAGCACCAGCGCGTCGGCGGTGTACAGGGGCACGAACACGACTATTTTAGACCGTTATGCCGCCGCCAACGCGAATCTTGTGCCGTTGCGAACCCCCACAACGGCCGAGGCGCGCGCGCTTTTCGCCATCTTCTTGGCTTCAATGCGCTCGGGTCAAGTGCTGGACGAAGAGCGTGGCGAGCCCGAGAAACGAGAGAAACCCGAACACATCCGTCATCGTCGTGATGAACACCGACGATGCCAGAGCCGGATCGATGCTGGCCGCTCGCAGCCCGAGTGGAATGAGCACACCAGCGGTCGCGGCCACGAACATGTTGATGACCATGGCCGCCCCGAGCACCAGCCCGAGTACTGCATCACCCTGCGTGAGCCAGGCGACCACTGCCGCCACGAGCCCAAGCACGACGCCGTTGCCAATACCGACGGTCGCCTCTTTCATCAATGCCTTTCGCGAATTGCTCCAGCTCAACTCGCCAAGCGCGATGCCGCGGACGATGACCGTCAACGTCTGTGTCGCCGCGTTGCCGCCCATACCGGCCACGATGGGCATGAAGACCGCCAGCACCGGCAGCGCATCAATCGTGCCCGTAAAGATGCCCACCACGGCCGCAGCCAAGAACGCCGTGGCGAGATTCACGCCCAGCCAGGGCAAGCGTTTGCGAAGCGATTCCTGCGCAGGTGTGAACACGCGCTCGTCGCCAGACACACCGGCGAGACGATAAATGTCTTCGGTCGCTTCGTCCTTGATGACATCGATCACGTCATCGACCGTGATGATGCCCACCAGCTTGTTCTCCTCGTCGACAACCGGAATCGCGAGCAGGTTGTAGGCCGCGACTTGCCTCGCAACCTCTTCCTGATCCATGTCGACGCGGGCGCTGATGAGATCGGCGGTCATGATCCGCTTGAGCGGCGTCTCGGGCGAGACGAGAAGCAGCCGGCGCAGTGAGACCACGCCTACCAGATGTCGGCGCTCGTCGACGACGTAGAGATAGAACACCATCTCCACGTCGCGATTGCTCTGAAGCTCGATGATCGCCTCACCCACCGTCATGTCCTCGTTCAGCGCGAAGACATTCGGGTTCATGATGCGGCCCGCCGTCTGCTCCGCGTACTCGAGCAGGTGCTCGACCACCCGCGACTCCTTGGGGCGCATCAGATCGAGGACCGCGTTGGAGAGATCCTCGGGCAGGTTGTCGATCAGCGCCGCCGCATCGTCGGAAGGAATCTCCTGCGCCAGCTTCGCGATTTCCTCGGCGGGGCGCGTGGCGAGCAGCGCCGATCCGGCCTCGTGACCAAGCTCCGAGATCGCCTCCATGGCGAGACGGCCGTTGCGATCGGCGAGCAGGCTGAACGCCGCTTCACGTTCCTTGTCGGCGAGGTCGGTGAACACCTGCGCCAGATCGGCGGGATGCTGCTTCTGCAGCAGGTTGAGCAGGTTGGCGGTGGCACCAATGCGCAGCAGCCGTTTCACGGAGTCGAGTACGAGATCGATTCTGCGCTGCGCCGCCATGGTGAATTTTCGTCAACCCACAAAACGCCAAATGTAGCACGAGCGGCGACGCGCGAACATCAATCAGGTTGACATTGCTTCGAGGACGATGGCATCGTCGTCGAGGCGGGGTGCGACCTAGGAGAACTATGTCGCAGATCGTCCCAGCACAACTTCGAGCGCGTCTCGGGAGCGAGGCGTCAGAAGGACTCGTCGAGATGTTTGCCGCCTACCAAGAGTTTTCAACGGACCGTTACGAGCGTCGGCTCAATCAAGAAATCGCGGGACTACGGCTCGAGCTGCATGACGGCCTTGCCGGCATCCGCCAGGAGATGATGCACGCGCGTGCCGATCTCATGAAGTGGACGCTGCTGCTCTGGCTCGGTCAGTTCGCGGCGCTCACGGCGGTCTTGTCGTATATGCTGCGCGGCCATTAACGGCCGGATCGCTGGACGCCCATTTCGTCTAGCAGCTGATCATCGTCGCGCCACTCGGCCTTCACTTTCACGTGCAGATCGAGGAACACTTTGCGCTCGAAGTGCGTCTCGAGCTCGGCTCGCGCGGCGCTGCCGATGGCCTTGATCATCGCGCCGCCGCGGCCCACGACGATGGGCTTCTGCGATTCGCGGTCGACGAGGATCGTGCAATAAAACTTCAGCAGATCGACGGCGCTTTCGTCGAACATGTCGACGACCACCG
>Ga0075433_10002245_pt1 | contig 14670 bp, 11 predicted proteins | sample RhiMethybrSRZTD2_FD_75299 | JGI IMG/M metagenome (GOLD analysis project Ga0075433, IMG submission 75299) | Populus rhizosphere microbial communities from Tennessee, USA - Rhizosphere MetaG P. TD hybrid SRZTD2 | ecosystem: Host-associated > Plants > Roots > Rhizosphere > Soil | place: USA... | reverse complement strand
CTTTTCCGCTCGGGGGCAGGCCTTCCGCCGGCGCGCGAGCGACTTCCGGTGCGGGCGGCAACCGACGGGGCCGAGCGGGGCGCCGTGGTTCTCGCCGGGCTCCGGCGGCCGCGAGTCCTGGAAGAGGTCGCCCGTGCTTTCTTCGGAGCGGCCTTGCGCGCCAGGCGCCGGCTCGCGGAAGCCCGCTTGCGTGCCGGGGTGCGCTTGCGCGCCGAGCTCGTTTTCCGAGCGGCGCCGCGTTTGCGCGCCGGGCTCCGCTTACGCGCCGATGCGCGGGGCTTACGCGCCGATGCGCGGGGCTTGCGCGCCGATGCGCGAGAACCCCTGCGGGCGCCGGTCCGCTTCCCGGACGATCGGGAGCCCTTCCGGGAACCTCCGCGCCCCGCTTTCTTCGCTTTCTTGGCCACGTGAACCTCCTGAAATGCAGCAGTGGAGGCCTGCAGGACTGTCCCCGCGACGGCATCCGTCGGACGTCCGGATCATACAATTCCGAGTTTGTCCACGCGAGTCGAGCGGGATGCGAAACGCGGTCGCGGTTCGAGGGTGTCGGTAACTCCGCGACCCGGCGGTCTGACGATCGAGCTCCGCCCCCTCGTGCGCTCCCGGGCGTGGCGGCTTCGCCTCGTGATCGGAGCCCTGGTCGTCGTGGCGGCGGCCCTCTTCGGGATTTCGCGCCTCGTCCCCCTCTGGGAAACGAGCCTGCGGCGCGCCACGTTCGCCGATCTGCCTCTGCCGCTCCTCGTCTTCCTGTCCCTGGCAGTCGGGATATCGACGCCCTTGACGCTGATCGGTCTCGCGGCCCTCGCGTTCGCCGAGGAAACCGTCGACGTGACCCCGGATGAGGTCGTCATCTCGACGTCCGCCTTCGAGAGGACCCGCGTCCGGAGGATCCCGCTGGCGGAACTCGAATGCTGGCGCGAGACATGGACTCCGCTGCCTCCCTGGTGGAGCTGGAGCGTCACCCGTCTCGCGGCAAGGGTCAGAGGCCGGCTTCATCCGATTGCGGGCGGCGCCGGGCCGAAGGAGAAGCGCCGGATCGGGCTCGCGCTCGCCCAGGCGACCGGCCGACCGCTCGTCGCGGACTTCGGAAGACGGATTTCGCCTCCGGAAGACCTCGGCGGCCCCTCGGCCTCCCGGCGCGGATCCTGACCCGCCGCGTCCGACCGCGCCTCCCACACCTGCCTACAATGACGTCGTGTCCGTGATCGACGAAGCGCCCCGCCGCCACCTGACGGAGACGCGGCTCTCCTCTTACGACCTGCCCGAGGACGTCCGGCGCGGGATCGAAGAGGCGGGCTTCGCCTTCGCGACCCCGATCCAGGAAAAGACGCTCCCGATCGCGCTCGCCGGTCGGGACGTCGCCGGTCAGGCCCAGACCGGTACCGGAAAGACGGCGGCATACCTGATCGCGACGTTCACGCGCCTCCTCCGCTCGCATCCCGAACCGGAGCGGCGCGGACCGCGAGCCCTCGTCGTGGCTCCCACCCGGGAGCTCGTCGTCCAGATCGATGCCGAGGCGAAGCTGCTCGGCGCTCACACCGGCCTCTCGACCCTGGCCGTCTTCGGAGGGATCGACTACCGCAAGCAGCGGGACGCGCTCAAGGAACGCCCGGACCTTCTCGTCGGCACACCCGGCCGTCTTCTCGACTACGAGCAGCAGGGGGCGACGACGTTTCGGGACGTCGAAGTTCTCATCATCGACGAGGCCGATCGGATGTTCGACATGGGCTTCATCCGCGACCTCCGCCGGATCCTGCGGCGCTGTCCACCCTACGACCGCCGCCAGACGATGCTCTTTTCCGCCACGCTCTCGCCGCGCGTGATGGAGCTGGCCTACGAGCACACGAACAACGCCGAGAAAGTCGAGGTCGAGCCCGAGCGCGTCGGCGCGCACGGGATCACCGAGGTCCTGTACCACGTCTCGACGCGCGAAAAGCTCGCACTCCTCCTGGGTCTTCTCGCGAAAGAGGGAGGCAGCCGGATCCTCATCTTCGTCAACCGGCGGACGACCGCCGCCGAGCTCATTCGGGCGCTGTCGGCCAACGGTTATCCGACTCGGGCGCTGGCCGGAAACGTCCCGCAGGACAAGAGATTGAAGATTCTCCGGGACTTCAAGGAGGGGCGCCTCGCGGTCCTCGTCGCGACCGACGTCGCCTCGCGCGGACTGCACATCGAGGGCGTATCGCACGTCATCAACTACGACCTGCCGCAGGACGCCGAGGATTACGTCCACCGGATCGGTCGGACCGGACGCGCCGGGGCGCTCGGGACCGCGGTCTCGATCGCGTGCGAGGACTACGTGTTCTCGCTCGACGCGATTCAGAAGCTGATCGGCCGCGAGATCCCGGTCGAGTGGGCGCCCGCGGAGATCCTCCAGGTGGGTCGGAATTTCGTCGAGACGAGGCCGCCGAGACGGACGGCGTCTCCGGCCCATCGACCGCCGTCACGGCCGAAGGCCGCCGCCCCGGTCACCTACGGCCGCGGAAAAAGGAAGAGCCGCCGGCGGTAGGGGTCCGGGAGGGGTAGGGTTGACCCTAGAAGCTCTTCAGGAAGTCGGCGTTCGTCCGGAATTTCGAGAGGCGCCCCAGCACGAGCTCCATCGCCTGAATCTTGTCGACGGCCGCAAGCGCCCGCCGCAGCTTGACGATCTTCGGGAGCTCATCGGGGTTGTAGAGCTTCTCTTCCTTGCGGGTTCCCGACTGCGGGATGTTGATGCACGGGAAGATCCTCCGGTTGAACAGGTCTCGGTCGAGCAGGATCTCCGTGTTCCCCGTTCCCTTGAATTCCTGGAAGATGATCTCGTCCATCCGGGAGCCGGTGTCGACGAGCGCGGTCGCGATGATCGTCAGCGAACCGCCCCCTTCCGCGTTGCGCGCGGCGCCGAAGAAGCGGCGCGGCTTCTCCATCGTCCGGGCGTCGATGCCGCCCGAGAGGATCTTGCCGCCCCCCTTCTGCATGTGGTTGTACGCGCGCGCCATCCGGGTGATCGAGTCGAGGAAGATGATCGCGTGCTTGCCGCACTCGATCAGACGCCGTGCGCGCTCCGCCACGATCTCGGCGACCGCGATGTGGTTTTCCGCGGAGAGGTCGGCGGAAGACGCGATCACTTCGCCGCGCAGGACGCTGCGCCGGAAGTCGGTGATCTCCTCGGGCCGCTCGTCGATCAGGAGCACGATCACGTGAACGTCCGGGGCGTTGACGCCGACGGCGTGCGCCATGCGCTTCAGGAGCGTCGTCTTGCCCGCCTTCGGAGGCGCGACGATCAGGCAGCGCTGTCCGCGGCCGATCGGCGCCAGCAGGTCCGTTACCCGACCGCACATTTCGTCCGGCTCGGTCTCGAGCTTCAACCAGGCGTTCGGGTCGATCGAGACGAGCTCCTGAAAGGCCGGACGCTGACGGAACTCCGCCGGGGTCAGCCCCTCGACGGTGTCCACCCTCTTCACGACCGGACGGCCTCCGTCCGCGGCGAAACCGCCGATCAAGGCGCCCGCCTCCAGGCCCTCCCGCGCGATGAGATCCCGCGGCACGATCGGATCGCGGGGCGTCGGCAGGTAATTGGTGGCGGAGGCCACGAGGACTCCCGGCTGGTTCTCCTTCGGCGGGATGTAGAGGACACCTTCGACCGGCCGCTCCGGCCCGGTCGCGGCGAGCTCGTCGGCGCGTTCGGGCGCGCCGTTGCCGGCGAATCCTCCCGGGCGTCCGCCCCGCCGCCGGCGGCGCCGTCGGCGCCGATGCGGACGCGGCGGCCCCTGTCCCTCTCCAGGGAGAGGCTCGCGCGTGTGTGCGCCGGGTGACGATCGGGCCGCGCCTTCCGCTGAAGCGGAAAAGGACGTAGCGCTTTCCGGGGTCGAGGGATCTTCGGACATGAACTCCTGGATGCCGCCGCGCTGACTCGCTGTCCGGGCGGGAGACCCTGATTCTAGCCCAAAACCGAGACTGCGCGCAGAAAAAACGAAACCATGCGATTCCCGTGCCCCGCCAGGCCCCGAAGCCCCCGCGTCACGCGAAGAGCGCGAGAACTCTCTCCGGGTCCGCGGGAGGCACGCCTGCCAGCCCGAAATCCTCCCGGGCGTGGTCGGCGGTGGAAACGCCCACGAGGGCCGTCGCCATTCCGGGCGCCGAACGGGAAAACTGCAGCGCCCGTTGAGCGCCGGGCGACGCCGACGGGAAGGCCGCGTCGACTTCCTCGGGCAGCTCCCCCGCCAGACGTCCCTGGAGGAGCGACGCCGACCCGAACGCGGCGAGCCCGAGGTCCAGAGCGGCGATGAGCGCGGCGAGCCGCCCGTCCTTGGTCTCCTGCGACCGATAGACGACGGCCTGGGCCATCGCGAGGTTGACCGGCAGCTGCACCGCGGCGAAGTGGTGATCCTCGCCCGCGACCTCGCGAGCGACCGTCGAGATCCCGGCGAGCGAAAGGTGTTCGGGATGCTCCGGCGGCACCCGGAGACCGTCCCATGTCGCAAGCCCCCACCGGGCGACCTTCCCGTCGGCGACGGCGCCTTCGAGCGCTTCGACCGCCTTCACGAGCCGCACCCGGAAGGTCGGACGATCGACGGCGGTCCGCTGAGACTCGATGTTGTGGAGGTAATACAGGTCGATCGTCTCGATTCCCAGGTTGCCGCGGCTGCGCTCGATCTGGTCCTCCAGATACCCGGGCGCGATGCAGTTGCCGCCGCCGGCGATCTCCGCTTCGGGGGCGATTCCGGTCGCGACGAACGTTTCGAAGATGTAGCGGCGAGGATCCCGCGAGTCGTCCGAATCGTGGGGCAGATATCCGCCTTTGGTCGACACGAAGACTTCGTCGCGCCGCGCGGCCCCCGTTCGAAAGGCGTCGGCGAGAGCGCGCCCGATCGCTCGCTCGCTCTTCTGACCCCGGTAGTTGATCGCCGAGTCGAAGACGTTGACCCCGGAGACGAGCGCGACGTCGACGCACGCCGCGTAGCCGCGATCGGTCGCGGCGTCCTCTCTTCCGAGATAGGTCCCGAGCCCGATCGAGGAGAGACGGAGCCCGGCGGCATCACGAAAGTGCCCGGCCGCCGTTTTCGCGCGCTCCGAGAAACGCTTCGTTCCCTCGAGAGTCGCCCGTCCGGTAATCACGCGGCAACGGTATCAGCTCGAAACCGGGACCTGGGACCTTCTAGGCGTACGCGCGATCGACGAAACCGAGGTTCGGATAACCGCTTCCGAGAATCGCTGCGGCGTCGGCTCCCAGCCAATCCTGCAGGATCGTTCCGTAGTATGAGCGGAAGTCGTTCTGGATCGCGCGGTTTCCGTTGGAGTCGAGGTGCGCGAGGTCGGGCGGATTTCCGTAGATCCCCGGTCGCACGGCATCGCCGACGACGAAATGCGCGCCGGCGGTTCCGTGGTCCGTTCCGTTCGACCCGTTGTCCTGCGGACGGCGGCCGAACTCCGACCAGGTCATGAGAAGAACGTCGTGCGACTTGCCGTGGGCATCGAGGTCGTCGAAGAGCGCCTTGATCCCGTTCGAGACGGTCGTCAGAAGCGGCGGCTGGTCCGTGTTCTGCGTCGCGTGATTGTCGAACCCGCCGAACGTGATGTAGAGGATGCGGGCGCCCACGTTCGCGTTGATGATCTGCGCGATCAGCAGGAGCCCGGCGCCCAGAGTCCCGGCCGGGTAGGTCCCGCCCGGGACGTAGCCGGTGCCGACCGTCTGGAGGATGTCGGAGGAGCGGATGCCGTCCTGCCCCACCTGCGAGAGCGTATCCACGGTGTTCGCGACCTCGTACTCCCCGCCGTTCTGCACGAGGAACGCCCGGATCTGGTTGTTGCGGTCCGCCGGATACTGCCCGTCGGTCGCGTACTGGTAGCTGGCGAGGTTGACGAACGACGGGACCCCCACGTTGTCGGCGAGGAGCGTCCGCGGCAGCGACTGCGAGATCGCCGTGCAGGAGAGCGGGTTCCCGTTTCCGGCGACGTAGCGGTCCGCCCACCTCCCGAGCCAGCCGTGCCGGACCGCGAGCTGCGGATCCGCGGTGTGCCAGACGTCGCGCGCCGCGAAGTGCGAAAGGCTCGAGTTGGGGTATCCGACGTTTTCCACGACCGCCAGCCGGCCGGCGTCCCAGAGGGACTTCAGGCCGGTCATCACGGGGTTGAATCCGAGACGGGCATCGAGCGGCAGAATCGCGTTCGCCGCGACGCCGATCCGCGATCGGAGTTGGAGATAGAGGGCGTCCGTGTAGGGCACCACGGTGTTGAGGTCGTCGTTGCCCCCGGCGAGCTCGAGGACGACGAGCGTCCGGCTCGCGAAATCCGCCGCGACAGACTCCTCGAAGAATTTTGCGCCCTTCACCGCCCAGCGCGGCACCATCGCCGATACCGTCACGAAGCCGGAGGTTCGGACGAGGAAGTCGCGTCTGGAAATGGGCATTCGATCCCTAGGCGAGGTGGAACGCGGGCCCCGTCAGCATCAGGTGGACGAGACCGCGCACTTTCCTGTCGACGTTTGCCGCCGTGTTTGTCCAGTTCCCGCGGGAGCCGTCGTCGTTCGCGTTCATGTACTCGACCCACGCGGCGCGAACGCGGGGGGAGACGTCGGCGACGTTGAAGCGGTCCGCGAGGATGTCGACGACCTTCTCCGCGGTCGAAGCGTCGCGGCCCGCGAGAAGACGCCCGGGATCGAAGCGGCTACCGGAGCTCCCGCGGTTCGTGCAGATCGTATTCACCATCGTGGACCGCGCGAAGAGCGTGCCGGTGTTCATCCACGAGGCGCCCCAGTCCCATCCCTTCGCGTCCTCGGGATTGAAGAGGATCTGTCCCATCGTCCCGAGCTGGCGCGCGGCCACGTCGAAGTCGCTCGTCGCCTCGATCATTCGGATCGCCGCCACGCCGTACTCGGCCGGGCTGCGGACCCACGTTTTCCGGGTGTGCGCCTCGTAGAACTCGGGGTGGACGAGGATGCGCCGCACGACCTCGCGAATGGAGTGATCCGACGAGACGTAGACGTCGCGGAGCTCGTCGACGACGTACCGCGGCGGGTCCTCGTACGCGAAGAAGGTCCACAGTTTCGCGCCGAGGAAGCGCCCGGAAACGGACCCCTCGGAGTCGCCGTGACCGAGGATGATCCGGATCGCGTCGGCGCCGTCCCAGCTGCCGGTCTGTCCGAGGATCGTCTTCGGCCCGAAGTCGTGAACGGCCGGGTTGTCGACGAAGGTCGCCCCGTTGTAGTCGTCGCTCTGCCGGTAGTTCTGGACGGTCCAGCCCGTCAGCGCACGGGCGACTTCGCGCACGTCGCTCTCCGTGTAGCGTCCGATGCCGAGGGTGAAGAGCTCCATGAGCTCGCGCCCGTAGTTCTCGTTCGGTCGGCCCGCCCGGTTCAGCCAGTTGTCGAGCCAGACGAGCATCGCCGGGTCCTGCGAGATCTTCAGCACGAGATCGTCGAATCGCGCGACCGCGAACTGCCGCTCGGTCCGGTTCTGGTTCAGGATGAGCGTGACGCCGCGGACCTTCGAGATGCCCGAGGTCCAGTGAAGGTTCCAGAAGTACGTCATCTTCTCTTCGAGCGGGCGCGGAGAAAACGCCATCCGGTCGAGAAACCACTGCTGGATGCCCCGGAGGCTCGTCAGGTTGTAATTCTTCGCGGCGAGGGCGGTCTCGTACGCCGCAAGACTGACCGATTCGTAGTCGACGAGCCGCGAGACCGCGCCTTCGAGACCCCGCCCGTACAGTTCGTCGATTTCCGCGGGTGTCCCGCCGAACCCGGCCCGCCGGACGAGGTGCGCGGCGGCTTCACGGGTCCAGGAAATGGTGGTCAGGGGCTTCCTCCCGGTCTACTGGGAGGATAGACGAGTCAGACAGAAGGGTGGTTTACCGAATCGGTTCTCGATCCCGGAGTCGAGAACCTGGACCGGGAACCTAGAAAACCGGCAGCGGTATCCCGTTCGTCCTCGTCGTTCCCTCGACGCGGGCGTCCCACCGCCCGGGAACGGGGCGCTCGCACTTCGGACACGCCCCGGCGACGAGGCGGTTCCTTCGCACACGAAAGCCGTAGCGTTCGATGACCGTCGTACCGCACTCGGGACAGCGCGTGTCTTCCCACCGGCCGACGCGGCCCGGGAGGTTGCCCGCGTAGACGTACCGAAGCCCTTCCTCCGTCCCGATCTCCGCGGCGCGGACGAGGGTCGCCGCCGGAGTCCCTCCACGGTCGGTCATCTTGTAGTCGGGGTGGAACGCCGTGACGTGCCAGGGAACGTCCTTCGAGACGGAGGCGACGAACGCCGCCGCCCGACGGAGCTCGTCCTCGGAGTCGTTGAAACCCGGTATGACGAGAGTCAGGACCTCGAGCCAGATTCCGCGGTCGTGGATTCCCTGGATCGTGTCGAGCACGTTGGCGAGGACTCCCCCGAGCTCGCGATAGTGCTTATCGTCCATCGACTTCAGGTCGACCTTGTAGAAGTCGATCCACGGCCGGATGTAATCGAGCACCTGAGGGGTGCCGTTGCCGTTCGAGACGTAGGCCGTGTAGAGGCCGCGGCGCTTCGCCTCGGAGAAAACTCCGACCGCCCACTCCGACGTGATGAGCGGCTCGTTGTACGTGGAGACGACCGTCGGCGCGCCGCACTCGGCCGCGAGCTCCGCGAGCCCGGCGGGGGAAACGTCGCGGGGCGGAGCGACCGCCTGCGGATCGCGGATCGATTGCGAAGTGAACCAGTTCTGGCAGTAGCCGCAGTGAAGGTCGCAGCCGAGCATCCCGAAGGAGAGCGCGTCCGACCCGGGCAAGGCGTGGAAGAACGGCTTCTTTTCGATCGGATCGCACTGGATCGCGCCGACGTAGCCCCACGGGACTTTGAGGACCCCCCCTTCGTTGTAGCGGACCCGGCAGACGCCCTCCCGACCTTCGGGGATGGGGCACCGATGTCCGCACGAGTAACACTTGAGCCGTCCGTCGGGGAGCCGTTCGACGAGCTCGGCAGCGGCCGCCACCGTGCGCCGGGCGAGGACCTGGGCGACGGGAGACTTCGACGCGGGGACGCGGGCGGCCATCGTGAGAACGATAACGCCGACGGAAGCGGGCGGATTCGCCCCCCTCACCTCAACCCTCTCTCCGCAAGCGGGAGAGGGAGTGCGGTGTGGGCTCCTCATCACTCTCACATACAAGAAATGTCCCTTGCAGACCGCAGGTTATGATCCGCCGATGCCCAAATCCCTTCGTTTTGCGGGCCTCTGCGTCGCCGTCTCTCTCTTCGCGCCGCTTCTCGGAGCCCAGACCGACAACCCGACGACGATCGCCACCGGGAGCGCCTACCAGACCGAAAAATCGGGGGTCGTGAGCGGGGTTCGGGTGCAGGTTCAGCCCGATGGCTCCGTCTGGTTCCTGATCCCGGCCCTCGACCGGATCGCGGTCCTCCAGGGCGATCAGATGAAGCAGTGGGCGATCCGCGACGACAGTCACCTCGGGGCGAACCCCGTCGATTTCGAGCTCGACGGAGACTTCGTGTGGTTCCTCTGCAACGGAGAGAGCCAGATCGACGCCGGCCACTCGATCTTCGGGCGCCTCGACACGCGGACCGGAGAGGTCCGGGAGTGGGAGGTTCCCGGCTCGCGCCCCGCCGGTTTCTATCGCGCGCCCGACGGGAAAGTCTGGATCCCCCAGACGGACCGGACGCGGGGGCTTCAATCGTTGAATCTCGAAACTCTCGAGGTCGTCGACCATCGATCCGGTAACACCGACGGTACCGGAACGCAGACGATCGCCTATTCGGACATCGTGCTCGGCCCGGACGGCGCCCTCTGGATGACGGACTTCGGCAACAACCGGCTCGTTCGCTACGTGCCGGATGCATTGACGGAGACGTCCTGGACGTTGTTCGATCCGGCGCTCGCGATTCTCTCTCCGTCCCAGCTCCAGTTCGACTCGCAGGGGCGTCTCTGGATCTCGGAGTTCACGGGCGCCCGCGTCGACCGATTCGACCCGACGTCGGACGAGCTCGTCAGCTACATCGGTTTCCTGCACCCGATTCACTTCCAGCTCTTCGGCGGGCGCGTTTACGTCTCCGAGGCGGCCGGGGGAAACGGGCAGATCGCCCTCCTCGATCCGGCGCTCGCGACGGCTACGTCGCCGCGGACGATCGTGCCGGAGACGCTCGAGGTCCATCCGCTCGCGAACGCTCGCAAGGCCATCGTTCGGGACCACACGGTGACGCCCACGACGTTCACGAGCGCCGCCGAGGCGATCCCCGAGGCCGACCTGAAGGTGGCGGCCGGGGCGCCCGGTATCCTGAGGACCGAGATCCCCTGGCAGAACGCTTACGGGATCGACGTGTCGGGAGGCGAGGTCTGGGTCGGGACGACGGGCCGGCTCGCGCGCGTCGTGCCGCAGACGGTCGGGACTGCCTCGGACCTGATCGCTCCGGCCGCGAGCCAGCGCGCGGGAGCTGCCGACGCAGAGGTACGAGTCGACCTCGTGCTCCACAACGCGAGCGACACGACGATCTCCGGCGAGGCGCTGTACCTCTTCTCTCCCGGCTTCTTCGCCGCGCGGAAGACGTTTGACCTCGCGCCCGGCGCGACGTCTCTCGTCTCCGACGCCTTCGGAGACCTGGGATTGGCGTCGACCACGGTCACCGGCCCGCTTCGCCTGCACGTGACGTCCGGGCCGGCGGATCAGCTGGTGGCGACCGTGCGGAGCGCTCAGGGCCGCGCGGACGGCGGGTCGTACGGTTACGCGACGCCGGCGTTCTCGCCGTCCGAAGGCCTCGGCGCGGGAACGAACCGCATCCTCTTCACCGGCGCCCGCGAGACCGACACCTCGATCTTCGGCTTCTTCACGCCGTCGGGCGCCGAGGCGGTCTTCGCTCTCGTCGCTCCCGACGGGACGGTGCGGGGAACCCTTCCGATCTCGCTCACGTCGAACGTCGACCAGGAGTTCGAGCCCGCAGCCTCGGCGTTCGGAGTCGCCGCGGAGCCGGGCGACGTGATCCGCGTCTCGGTCGTCTCCGGGACGGTCTTCCCCTACGTCCGCATCGTCGACGGGGGCAGCGGCGACACCGCGCTGGCGCTGCCCGCGAACGCGTCGGGCAGCGGGCTCTTCCCGAATGCCGGTACGGCGGTGGGCATGTTCGACACGAGTTTCGTGTCCGACCTGTTTCTCTCGAACGCAGACGTCGCGAACGCCGCCTCGGTCACGCTCTCGTACTATCCCCTCGAACCCTTCCAGCCCTCTTCTTCGCGCACGCTCTCGCTCGGACCGGGAGAGAGCCGGGCGGTCACGGATGTGCTTCCGACGCTCTTCGGGATCGAGGTCGGCCAGGGAGCTCTTCTCGTCGAGTCGGACGTCGCGGTCGCATCGTCGTTGCGCGTCGCGGCGCGCAAAGAAGAGGGCGACTACGCCACGCTCGCTCTCCCGATCGGGGAGGGCGGCAACGTTCCGGGGGGCGGATCCGCCTACGCGATCGGTGCCCCGCAGACGGCGACCCGCCGCACGAACCTGCTCCTTCACAACCGCGGCGCCGCCGGGTTCGTAACCGTCATCGGTTACAACGGCAACGAGGACGAGATCGGCCGCCTCACGATCGCGATCCGAGAGCTCCAGACCGTGCGCATCAACTCGATCACCGCCCGGCTGGGCGCCGAAGAGGAGACCAACGCCCGAATCGTCGTCCAGGCCTCCGAAGGCATGGTCCTCTACGCGTGGACGGCGGAGGTGGATGGCCCCACCGGAGACGTGGAGATCCAGGCGCTGCACCAATAACTGCCGCGGGTCTGATCCCGCAAGGGTCTGATCCCGCCACGTCGATAGTCCCGGGTCCGCTGAATATGATCTCTTCCGCAGTGGCTCCTCCGACCACGGTGATCCGCGGGTCCGGCATGTTCGTTCCGGACGGCGTCGTGACCAACGAGCGAATGTCGCTCCTGATGGACACGAGCGACGAGTGGATCCGGCAGCGCACCGGCATCTGCGAGCGCCGCTACGCGCGGAGCGGGACGTCGTCGTCGGACCTCGCCCTCCCGGCGGCGCGGCGGGCGCTCGACGACGCCGGACTCGAAGCGGGTGATCTCGACTTCATCGTCTTTGCCACGATGACGCCGGACCACTACTTCCCGGGCAACGGCGGGCTGCTCGCCAGGAAGCTCGGTCTCGAGACTACCCACGCCCTCGACGTCCGGATGCAGTGCGCGGGATTCCTCTCCGGCCTTCAGGTGGCCGACGCGTTCATCCGATCCGGGACGTACCGGCGGGTTCTGCTCGTCGGCGCGGAGTGCCACGCGTCGCTCTACCCGTGGACCGACGCGGAGTGGGCCGTGATGTTCGGCGATTCGGACGGACCCGTTTCGCCGGAGGTCTACGCCTGGGGCACGGCACAGCGCGACCGCGCGGTCATCTTCGGAGACGGAGCCGGAGCATTCGTGCTGGAAGCGAATGAGTCGGAGGACGGCCGCGGATTCCTGGGGTTCGAGATGCGCACGGACGGCGGACACTGGGACAAGCTCTACGTCCCGGGCGGAGGCTCGGCGAGCTTTCCCTACTTCTCGCCGGAGATGTTCGCCGCGAACCGCACCGTGCCGGTCGTGGAGGGCCGGCAGGTCTTCCGCCTCGCGACGACGATGATGCCGGAGATCGTGCGCGAGGTGCTCGGCAAGCACGGGTTCTCGGTCGACGACCTCGACCTGCTGCTCATGCACCAGGCGAACCTCCGGATCAACGAAGCCGTCCAGAGACACCTCGGGCTGCCCGACGGAAAGGTCTTCAACAACATCCAGAAGTACGGCAACACGACGGCCGCGACTCTTCCACTGGTTTTCCACGAGGCGAAGCAGGCCGGAAGCGTGCCCCCGGGCTCCCTCGTCTGCTTCACGGCGCTCGGGGCGGGACTGCACTGGGGCGCGGGACTCGTTCGGACGTGAGAGCGCGAAGCCCGGGTCATCCCGGGCGAAGCGAGGGATCTCTTACGAATTCGTAAATAACCGATTGGACGAAGACGCGTGGCTATACTCCGCCGCGTCGTGAAGCGTCTCGCGGTGTACGGGTTTCTCCTCGCCTGCTGTCTCCTTCCCGGCGGATGCGGCGACGAAAAGGCGCTGCCGACCGAGCCGGGCTCGGGTCCCGGCCCGTCACTGCTCGCGACCTACACTCGAGTGCAGGACGAGGTCTTCACCCCGAAGTGCGCTCTCTCGGGCTGTCACCTCGGTCCGGCCTCCCTCGCGCAGGAAGGCATGGTCCTGTCGTCCGGCGTCGCCTACGACAACGTCGTGATGGTCCGCGCGAACCAGAATTCCTCGATCTTCCGGGTGACTCCCGGTGACCCGCAGAACTCGTACCTGTGGCGCAAGATCACACCCGGTCAGCAGATCATCGGAGACCGGATGCCTCAAACCGGATCGATTACCGAGGCGGAGCGGCAGCTCGTGACGGACTGGATCCTGAGAGGAGCGCCCAGAGATTGAAGTCCCAAGTCTCGAGTCCCAGGTCCCGGGTAACGCTGATCAGTCTGTCGGTGCTGCTGTCTGCATTCGGCGCGGCGGCGCAGGACGTCACGGCGCCGGAGCGCCCGCGGCCGCCGGAAGGGGTGCGCATCATCAATCTGCCGTCGGCGGACGTGCCGGCGAAGGGGACGCTCGGCGTCTTTTTCACGCATCGTTTCTCGCAGCCGCTCGCCGATGCCGACTTCCACTCGTTCTTCTCTTTCGACTCGAGCGCGGCGATCGGCCTCGGTGTGTCGTACGCGCCGGTCGACGGACTCGACCTCTCCCTCGACCGCTCCTCGAGCGAGGACGACTACGAGCTCGCGGCCAAGTACCGATTCTTTCCGGTCGCCGAAGGCCGGCCGTTCGCGCTGTCTCTGCGGGTGGGGGGAAACGCGAGAACCGAGCAGGGGATCGACGATCGCTACGCCTTCTTCGCTCAGGGAATCGCGTCGGTGTCCATCGGGCCGCGGGTCCGCGTGACGGCGATTCCGACTTACGTCTCCAACACCGCGTTCTTTCGCGACGTGTTCAACGTGCCCATCGCGATCTCGATCGGGATCACCCGCACCGTGAACGTCCAGGGGGAGTTCTACCCGAAGAATGGCGACTTCACGGAGCGGGTCGGACGGAAGACCGCCGCGGGTTGGATCGTCGCGCTCGAGAAGACCGTGCTCCGCCACCGGTTCGCATTCACCGCGGGGAACCTGCGCGCGACGAGCGTCGACCAGTACACCGCCTCCGACTTCGGCGGCGGGATCCCGAAGCGCGACGTGTACATCGGTTTCAACCTCGTCCGGCAGTGGAAGCTGAAGTAGCCTGACGGCTACGAACGAGACCGCGCTCCCCTGCCTCGACGTTCCGCTCCTCGGTCCGACGGACCGCCTCGTGTCGCTGCCGCCGCAGGTACTCCGCGACGCGACGACCGGCGGGCCGCCGCGGTTACGGACTGCGGTCCGCGCCGGGGTGCGGGACGGCAGGCTGATCGTCCGGTTCGACGCGCGCGACGACGGGATCGTCGCGACGCTCTCCCACCGCGACGACGCTCTCTGGTCCGAGGACGTCTGCGAGGTCTTCCTGACGCCTCTCGATCCCCCCGTCGCGTACTTCGAATTCGAGATCAATCCCCTCGGAGCTCTTTTCGACGCGCGGGTCGAGTCGCCGGACCTGGTTCGGGCGACGATGAAAGTCGACGTTTCGTGGAACCTGCCGGGCCTCTCGGGCGTGAGCCGCGTGCGGCCGGGTCGTTGG
>Ga0075433_10002243_pt1 | contig 14672 bp, 10 predicted proteins | sample RhiMethybrSRZTD2_FD_75299 | JGI IMG/M metagenome (GOLD analysis project Ga0075433, IMG submission 75299) | Populus rhizosphere microbial communities from Tennessee, USA - Rhizosphere MetaG P. TD hybrid SRZTD2 | ecosystem: Host-associated > Plants > Roots > Rhizosphere > Soil | place: USA... | reverse complement strand
GCGGCTCAACGCCGAGCTCACGGAGCGGCTGACCGAGAGCGAAGCCTTGGCGGCGATCTCGGCGACGGTCAGCTCCACGCTGGATGTGCGCGAGGCGCTGCGACGGATCTGCCGTGAGCTGGCCCATCTGCTCGGCGCGGATACCTCCGCCGCGTATCTGCACGAGCTGGCGACGGGTCAGCTCGTCCCGGCCGCCGCGTATCACGTCCCCAAAGAATACCTGGCGACCCTTTCGTCGACTCCGCTGCCGCTCAAGGAGCAGGGCTTCTTCCTCCCCCTGTGGGCGGATCGGCGGCCCGTGTTCACCGACGACGTCGCGCGCGACGCGCGGTTCACGCACGCGATGTTCCGGAGCTTCCCGCACCAGTCGGGCCTGCTCCTGCCGCTGATCGTCGACGACGAGGTGATCGGCGGCTTCTACCTGGTGTGGTGGACGGCGCGGCGGCTCTTTTCCGAGCGCGATCTGCGAGGGCTCGAGCGCGTCTCCGAGCAGGTCGGATTCTTCCTGCGCAACGCCCGCCTCTACGAGCAGGCCGAGCGCAACCAGCGTCGCCTCGAAGTCCTCAACGAGGTGTCGCGGCGCCTGGCCGCCGCCCACGACCCGCAGGAAGTGCTGACGATCATCGTCAACGAGGCCGCCCGGCTCGTCGGCGCGGAGGCGGCAGGGATTCGTCTGCTGGAGGGTGACGACCTCGTGGTCGGCGCCCGGACCGAATCCGCCGCGGCGGTCATGGCCCGGCCGCGGCTCAAGGTGGGGGAGAGCCTCACCGGCGTGGTCGTCGCGCGGGGCGAGCCCGTCGTCGTCGAGGACCTGGCCGCCGACACCCGCTACGATCCCGCCCACAAGCAGGGCGCCCTCGAGCGGGGATATCGCGGCTTCATCGGCGTCCCGCTCAAAGCCCACGGCCACACGGTGGGCACGCTCAATGTGTTCACCCGGGGCGCGCGCCGCTTCCTGCCCGACGAGACCGCGCTCCTGTCGGCGCTGGCTGACCAGGCCGCGCTCGCCATCGACAAGTCACGGCTGCTCCACCAGACCGAGGAAGGGCGCGCGCTCCTCGAGCGGATCTCCCACGCCGCCATCGCGATGCAGAGCTCCTGGGAGCGCGAGGACCGGCTCGAGGCGTTCGTCCGCGCGGCGCGCGAGGTCGTGGGATTCGATCGGGTGAACGTGTTCCTGCTGACCGCCGACGGCTCGGAGCTGGAGCTGGTGACGGCCGGCGGCGACGCCGGCGCACCCGGTCTCCGCCTGCCGGTGACGCCGGACGCCGGGCCCTACCACCAGGCGCTGAAATCCCGCCGGCCGGTGGCGGTGCTCTCCGACGGGGATCTGACGCGAGTGCTGCCGCTCGATCGAACGCACCTCGACCACCCCTACCTGCGCTCGCGGCGCTTCGTCGTCGCGCCGCTCGTCGTCGGCGAGCGGGTGATCGGCGTCGTCAGCGCCGACAACAAGACGAGCCGGCGCCCGATCAGCCGACTGAGCGTCGAGCCGTTCGGCTCGCTCTGCCAGAACCTCGCGATGGCGCTCGAAGAGAGCCGCCTCTATACCGCGGCGCGTGCCCGCGAGCAGGAAGCGACACGGCTCTACGCGGTGACGCGTCAGCTGGCCACCAGCCTCGATCGCGAGCGCCTGCTCGACGTCATCGCCGCGCAGGCCCGGGAGCTGACCGGCTGTGACGCCGTCGGCATCTTCTTCTATGACGTGGCGCGCGAGGCGCTCGTCTTCCATCGCGGACTGAATCTGCCGACCGAGCTGACCAGCGCTCTCGCTTTGCGTCCCGGCGAAGGAGTCGCCGGCCGCGCTTATCTCGAACGCCGGCCGGTGTGGACCCGCGACCGGTTGAATGACCCGACGGTGCGCCACTCGCCGGCGGCCCAGCGGATCGTCGACGCCGCGGCGCCGCGCGCCTATCTGGCGGTGCCCATCATCAGCCGCGAAGAGACGCACGGCGTCCTGGTCGTGTACTTTTTCACGCCCCACGACTTCAGCCCGCGCGAGGTCCAGCTGGTTTCCACGCTCGCCGACCACGCGAGTCTCGCGCTCCAGAACGCGCGCCACTTCGAGGAAATGCGGCACCGCGAGCGCGAGGCCAAGACGCTCTCCGACGGTCTGGTGCTCTTGAACCAGGCGGCGCGCGCGCTTCACCGGACGCTCGAGGTCGACAAGATGCTCGACGGGGCGCTGACGGAATTGGCCCGGGCCTTCGGCGCCAGCGGCGCGCTCATCCATCTGCTCGCCGAGGACGGGCGCGTCAGCCGAAGCGTCGGTCACTGGGTGTCCGACGGCCAGCCGGGCGATCCCCAGCGGCGGGGCGGGATCAGCGACTACGTGTGTCGAACGCGGACGCCCTTGCTCTTGCGCGACGTCACGAAGCATCCCGACTTCGTCCATCCGGCGAACCTCGCGCACGGCGTGCGCTCGATCGCGGCGTTTCCGATCGTCGGCCAGCTCGAGCGGGTGCTCGGCGTCCTCCTGCTCTATTACACGACGCCGCAGCCATTCCCGGACACCGAGACGCGCCTGCTCACGTCGTACGCCGACCAGCTCGCGACAGCGCTCGAGAACGCCGGCCTTTACGAGGAGACTCAGACCCAGCGGAGTCGGCTCGCACAGATCTTCGACTCGACGTCAGACGGCATCGTGCTGGTCAGTCCCGCCGGGGAGATCCAGGCGGCGAATCGACAGGCGGGCGAGCTGCTGAGCTTCGACGCAGACAGTGTGATCGGCAGGCGCGTCACGGATCTCCTGGCCAACGCCCGCAGCACACTGCCCGACCCCGACCGGGTGTTCGAGGACCTCGAGGCCCTGCTGCGGGATCCGGGCCGGGGCGGCGAGGGCGACCTCGAGCTCCGGCGCACGGGGCGCACGGTCCACTGGACGGCTCAGCCCACCCGGGACGCCGCCGGCGGCATTGTCGGGCTCACACTGACGCTCAGCGATGTGACGCACGAGCGGCAGGCGAGCCAGATGAAGACGGACTTCGTCTCGTTCGTCACGCATCAGCTCCGCACGCCCCTGTCCGGGATCAGGTGGATGCTCGAGCTCGCCGCCCAGGCGCCCGAGATGGCCGGCGAGGCGGGCAGCTACGTCGAGGACGCGCGCGCGGCCGCCGAACGGCTGATCGCGCTGGTGAACGACCTGCTCGACATCTCGCGGCTCGAGAGCGGCAAGATGAGCGTGGCGCTCCAGCCGACGAGCCTGGCGAAGCTCACCCAGAGCGTGCTGGACGACCTCGCGCCACTGATCCGCGAGAAAGACCACCAGCTCTCGGTGACGGGTGGGGACGACACGACGGACGTGCTGGCGGATCCGCAGCTCCTGCGCCAGGTCATCCTGAATCTGACCTCGAACGCCATCAAGTACACTCCCGCCCGGGGTGTCATCTCGATCGCGCTCGGGACTGAGGGGGGCTCCACGGCCCGCTGGGCGGTCACGGACCGGGGCATCGGCATTCCGGAGGGCTCCCGGGCTCGGCTCTTCGAGAAGTTTTACCGGGCCGACAACGCCCACACCGTCGAAACCGAGGGAACGGGACTGGGTCTCTACCTGGTGCGCCTGATCATCGAGCGGCTCGAAGGCCAGGTCTGGTGCGAGTCCGAGGAAGGCCGGGGATCGACGTTCATCTTCACGCTTCCGGTCAGCGGGTGACTTCCATGGAGACAACGGGCAAGCGGGTACTGCTGGTGGAGGACGACCGGTTCCTGCGGCGGGCGTGCGAAGCGAGTCTGCGCCAGCGCGGGCTGACGGTGACGACCGCCGCAGACGGCGAGGAAGGGCTCCGGCTGGCGCGGAGCGAGCGACCGGACATCGTGCTGCTCGACATGCTCATGCCGAAGCTCTCGGGTCTGGAGGTGCTGCGGGCGCTCCGCGGTGACGAGGCGACCCGTGGCCTGCTGGTGCTCATCCTCTCGAACTCGTCGCGCGAGCAGGACATCGCCGAGGTGAACCGCCTGGGAGTGTCCGGCTACTTCGTGAAGTCCAATTTGTCGCTGCAGGAGCTGGGCGATCTGGTCGGACGCGTCCTCGACGGCCAGAGCGCCTGACCCGCCCGCGCCGACCCACTAGAACGAAGCTTACAAACCGCAGGCTGCTTCAGCAGCCTGCTAGACGCGACTGCCGGGCTTGATCGCCGGGCTGCCGGCGCGGCAGAGCGGGCACTCTTCGGGCTTCCACGTCGTCGCTTTCACGATGGCCAGCGCCGCGCGCTTCACCGGGAAGTGCGTCGCGCCGCCGCTCCGGTCGATCAGCGCGCCGACGCCCACCACTGTGCCGCCGAGCGCTTCGGCGCACGCGATGACCTCGCGGATGGAGCCGCCCGTGGTCATCACGTCCTCGACCACCAGGCATCGCTCGCCGGCCGGCAGCGTGAACCCGCGCCGGAGCCGCATGACGCCGTCCTCGCGCTCGGTGAAGAGCGCCCGCGCGCCGAGCGCGCGTGCCACCTCGTGGGAGACCACGATGCCGCCGATCGCCGGCGCTAGCACGCTGCCGACCTGGGCGCCCCGGAACGGCGCCGCCAGCGCCTCGCCGAGCGCGGCGGCGTGTACCGGGTGCTGCAGCACCAGCGCGGACTGCAGATACACGTCGGAGTGGAGCCCGGAGGTGAGCCGGAAGTGGCCGTGCAGCAGAGCGCCGGTGGCTTCGTAGAGATCGAGCGTCTCGCGGTCCGTCACGGCTCGACAAGCTCCGCCAGGATCGCGCTCGCCGCCACGGCCGGATCGCGCGCGCCGGTGATCGGTCGCCCCACCACCAGATAGTTCGCGCCGGCGGCCAGCGCTCGCCGAGGCGTGGCGATCCGCACCTGGTCGTCCCGCCGCTCCTCGCCGCTCGCCGGGCGGATGCCGGGCGTGACGATGATCCACTCGGGCCCCATCGCCAGGCGCAGCGGGCTGATCTCGTGGGCCGACGCGACGCAGCCGTCGAGGCCGGCCTCGCGGGCGACGCCCGCCAGATGTAGCACGTGGGCCTCGACGCTCGACGGCACGCCCACCTCGCGCTGAAGCGTCATCCGATCGAGGCTCGTCAACACGGTCACACCGATACAGAGCGGCCGCGGCATGCCGAAGTCCCGCGCTCCCTTCGCCGCCGCCTCGGCCCCGGCGCGCATCACGGCCAGGCCGCCGCTCGCGTGGAGGTTCAGCATGAAGACGCCGTGGCGCGTCGCCTCGCGGACGGCGGCGCCGACCGTGTTCGGAATGTCGTGGTATTTCAGATCGAGGAAGACGCGGAATCCGCGCTTCCTGGCCCTCTCGATCGCCGCCGGTCCGGCCGCCGTGAAGAGCTGCGAGCCGATCTTGCATCCGGTGACGAGCCCCTCGAGGCGCGCCAGCAGCGACTCCGCCTCGTCCAGGCTCGGGACGTCGAGCGCCACCAGCACGCGCTCGGCGGCGCTAGGCGAGACCAGCGTGATACTCCTGCAGGCTCTGGACGCGAAGCTCGCCCTTCAGCAGGGCCTCGATCGCGCCGACGGCGGCCTGCGCGCCGTCGAGCGTCGTGTAGTGCGGGATGTCCTGCGCAACGGCCGTCCGGCGGATGATGGCCGAGTCCCTCCGGGCCCGACCGTCGGCCGGCGTGTTGATGACGAGCGCGATCTCGCGCCGGCGCATGAGGTCAATCACGTTGGGGCGATAGCCCTCGGCAACCTTGTGGGTCGTCTCCACTGTCATGCCGTAGCGCCCGAGCGCGCGGGCCGTCCCCGGGGTCGCGACCAGCTCGAAGCCGAGATCGATCAGCCGCCGGGCTAGCGGCACTACCGCGCGCTGGTCGCGGCTGCGAACGGAGATGAAGATCTTGCCCGAGATGGGCATCGGCAGGCCGGAGGCGATCTGCGACTTGAGATAGGCCTTGCGGAAGTCGAGATCGAGGCCCATCACCTCGCCCGTAGATTTCATCTCCGGCCCGAGCACGGTGTCGACGCCCGGAAACTTGACGAAGGGGAAGACCGACTCCTTCACCGCGATGTGCGGCAGGTCGCGCGCGTCCCACGCGAGCCAGCGCTCCAGCGACTCGCCGAGGGCGGCGCGCGTGGCGATCTTGGCGAGCGGGAGCCCGATGGCCTTGGAGACGAATGGGACGGTCCGCGAGGCGCGTGGATTCACCTCGAGCACGTACACGGTGTCGCTCTGGATGGCGAACTGCACGTTGATGAGCCCGACGACCCCGAGCGACAGCGCGAGCGCCCGCGTCTGGTTACGGAGCGTCTGGATCTCGTCCTCCGACAAGGAATAAGGCGGGAGCGCGCACGCGGCGTCACCCGAGTGGATCCCTGCCTTCTCGATGTGTTCCATGACGCCACCCACCAGCACCCGCGTGCCATCGGCCACCGCGTCCACGTCGATCTCGATCGCGTCGTCCAGGAACTTGTCGATGAGGACCGGATGCTCGGGCGACACCTGCACCGCCTCGTACATGAACTCGCCGAGGTCCTGATCGTCGTGGACGATGCGCATGGCGCGCCCGCCGAGGACGTACGAGGGGCGCACGAGGACCGGATAGCCGATCTGCGTCGCGATAGTGCGAGCCTCGGCCAGCGAGCGCGCGGTGGCGCCGGCGGCCTGGCGGAGCCCGAGCTCGGTGATGAGATCGTTGAAGCGCTGCCGGTCCTCGGCGCGGTCGATCGCATCGGGCGAGGTGCCGAGGATCGGTACGCCCGCGTCGCGCAGCGGCACCGCGAGCTTCAGCGGTGTCTGGCCGCCGAACTGCACGACGACGCCCAGCGGGTGCTCGCGCTCCACGATGTTGAGGACGTCCTCGAGCGTCAACGGTTCGAAGTAGAGCCGGTCCGACGTGTCGTAGTCCGTCGAGACGGTCTCGGGGTTGCAGTTGACCATGATCGCCTCCACGCCGAGGTCGCGCAGGGCGAACGCGGCGTGGACGCAGCAGTAATCGAACTCGACACCCTGACCAATGCGGTTGGGCCCGGAGCCGAGGATGATGACCTTGCGCCGGGTCGTCGGCGGCGCCTCGTCCTCTTCCTCGTAGGTCGAGTAGAGATACGGTGTGTGCGCGACGAACTCGGCCGCGCACGTGTCGACCGTCTTGAAGGTGGCGCGGATCCCGGCCTCGCGCCGGCGAGCCCGGACGGTCGTCTCCGAGGTGCCGGCGAGCTCGGCGATGCGCCGGTCGGCGAACCCGAGCTGTTTGGCCCGCCGCAGCACGTCCGCGTCGGCCAGAGCCGCCTGGGCGATGCGCGGCTCGAAGGCGACGATCTCCCGCATGTTCTCGAGGAACCAGGGGTCGATGCGCGTCAGCGCGTGGATCGACTCGGTGGTAAACCCGGCCCGGTAGGCGTCGCCGATCGCGAAGATCCGGTCGGGGTTCGGGATCTGGAGCAGGCGCGAGAGCTCCGCGTCGTCGTCGAGCTTCCGCCCGAGGGTGAGGCCCCAGCGGTCCTGCTCGAGCGAGCGAATCGACTTCTGCAGCGCTTCCTTGAACGTGCGCCCGATCGCCATCACCTCACCGACCGATTTCATCTGGGTCGTCAGGGTGCGATCGGCCTCCGGAAACTTCTCGAACGCCCAGCGCGGGAACTTGACCACGCAGTAGTCGATCGCGGGTTCGAACGACGCCGGCGTCTCGCGCGTGATGTCGTTGCGGATCTCGTCGAGCGTGAGCCCGACCGCCAGCTTGGCGGCGATCTTCGCGATCGGGAAGCCGGTCGCCTTCGACGCCAGCGCCGAGGAGCGCGACACGCGCGGGTTCATCTCGATCACGACCAGCCGGCCGTCGGCGGGGTTCACCGCGAACTGGATGTTGGAGCCACCGGTCTCGACGCCGATCTCGCGGATGATCGCGATGGCGGCGTCGCGCATGAGCTGATATTCCTTGTCGGTGAGCGTCTGCGCCGGCGCCACCGTCACCGAGTCGCCGGTGTGAACGCCCATCGCGTCGACGTTCTCGATCGAGCAGATGATGACGACGTTGTCAGCGAGGTCACGCATGACCTCGAGCTCGAATTCTTTCCAGCCGATCACGGACTCCTCGACCAGGACCGTGCCGACCGGGGACATCTGCAGCCCCCACCGGATCGCGCTGTCGAGCTCCTCGGCCGAGTACGCGATGGAGCCGCCGGTGCCGCCGAGGGTGAACGAGGGACGGATGATCGCCGGGAAGCCGACCTGCGCCACGACGGCCCGCGCCTCGTCGAGGTTCCGCGCGTACCCGGAACGGGGTAGCGCCAGGCCGATGCGCTCCATCGCCTGCTTGAAGAGCGCGCGGTCCTCGGCCTTCTTGATCGCCTCGAGCTTGGCGCCGATGAGCTCGACGCCCAGCCGCGCGAGCGTGCCGTCCTCCGCAAGCGCGACTGCGATGTTGAGCCCGGTCTGGCCGCCCAACGTGGGCAGCAGCGCCTGCGGCCGCTCGCGCTCGATGATCTTGGCGACCGATTCCGGCGTCAGCGGCTCGATGTAAGTCCGGTCTGCTAGCTCGGGGTCGGTCATGATGGTCGCCGGGTTCGAGTTCACCAGGACGACCTCGAAGCCTTCCTCGCGCAGCGCGCGGCAGCCCTGGGTGCCCGAGTAGTCGAACTCGCACGCCTGACCGATGACGATCGGCCCGGAGCCGATGATCAGGATGCGCTTGAGGTCGGTTCGCTTGGGCATCGTGCTTCCGCGCCGTGGTCCGCGGCTATTCCTCTACCAGGCCGTACACGATCGACGTCTCCGGCGCTGCCTCTTCCCGGCGATAGAGCACGTCGTCGAGGCGACCGCTGCCGATCCACGCGACCTCGCCGCTGCCCCAGAGCTGCTCGCCGAGCACGCTCATGCGCCGATCGACCCGCTCGCGGATCGCGTGCGACTCGAGCGCAGTCTCGTTCTGCGTGGTGAACGAGGTCCACTCGGGCTTCTGGCCGCCTCCCTCGGTCTTCCGGTACGAGATCAAGTATTTGGGCATGACGCGCTCAGCCTCCGTTCTTGGTCATGAGGTCCGTGAAGCGATGAAAGAGGTAGTTGGCGTCGTGCGGCCCGGGTGAGGCTTCCGGGTGGTACTGCACCGAGAAGACCGGCCACTCGCGATGCCGGAGCCCCTCGCAGGTGCCATCGTTGAGGTTGAGATGTGTCGGCTCCCAGCCGAGCGAGGAGACTGACGCCGGGTCGACCGCGAAGCCGTGGTTCTGGGAGGTGATCTCGACCTTCCCGGTCGTCGTGTCCTTGACCGGATGGTTCGCGCCGTGATGACCGAAGGGCAGCTTGTAGGTGCGCCCGCCGGCGGCGAGCCCGAGAATCTGGTGACCCAGGCAGATGCCAAAGATCGGCACGCGGCCGAGGAGGCCGCGCACCGAGTCGATCAGGTACGGAACCCCCTCCGGATCGCCCGGGCCGTTCGAGAGAAAGACGCCGTCGGGCTTCCGCGCGAGGACGTCGGCCGCCGGCGTCGCCGCCGGCACGACCGTCACGTCGCACGCCGCCGCGCGAAGCTGTCGCAGGATGTTGAGCTTGATCCCGCAGTCGTACGCGACCACCGTGAACCGCGGCGGCGGCGGCGCCGTGTAGCCGCGGGAGAGCTCCCAGGTCCCCTCGGACCAGGTGTATGGCGCGGCGGCGGTCACCTCGGCGACCAGATCGCGGCCGACGAGCCCGGGTAGGGCACGGGCGCGCTCGAGCAGGCGCGCCGGCTCCGCCTCGGCGGAGGAGACGATGCCGTCCTGCGCGCCGTGATCGCGCAGGTGACGCGTCAGCGCGCGCGTGTCGATGTCCTGGATGCCGACGATCCCGTGGTGCCGCAGATACTCGTCGAGGCCGGTGTTGGAGCGGAAGTTCGACGCGACCGACGAGGCTTCTTTCACGATGAACCCGTTGGCCCAGGGCCGGCGCGATTCGATGTCCTCGGAGTTGATGCCGTAGTTGCCGATCATCGGATAGGTCATCGCGACGATCTGTCCCCGATAGGACGGATCGGTGAGGATCTCCTGGTACCCCGACATCGCGGTATTGAAGATGACCTCACCCTCGGCCTCGCCGATGGCGCCGAGCGGCCGGCCCCTGAACGTGCGGCCGTCACGGAGCACGAGCCAGGCGCGCCCGTTCATGCCCGCACGACGCTGCCACCCACGAGCGTCATCCACGGCGCCCCCCGCAGGCTCCAGCCACCGAACGGGGTGTTCCGACTCCGCGAGCGAAACCGCAGGGGATCGACGACCGTTTCCGCGTCGGGATCGAGGATCGTGACGTCCGCCGGCGCGCCGGCGGCGAGTTTTCCGCCGGGCAGGTTGAGCAGCCGCGCCGGATCGCGGCTCAGCCGCGCGATCAGCGTCGAGAGCGGCAGGAGCCCCGGCCGCACCAGCCGGTCGAGCAGCACGGCCACCGCCGTCTCGAGTCCCACGATGCCGAAGGCCGCGCGGTCGAACTCGCCTTCTTTCTCGGAAAGGGCGTGCGGCGCGTGATCGGTCGCGATGCAATCGATCGTGCCGTCGGCGAGCGCCTCGAGCAGGGCCTCCACGTCGCGCTTGGTCCGGAGTGGGGGTGCCATCTTGGTGTTCGGATCCCAGGTTCTCACGGCGTCCTCGGTCAGGACCAGATGATGGGGCGTTACTTCGGCCGATACCTGGAGCCCCCGGGCCTTGGCGTCACGGATGAGACGGACTGCGCCGGCCGTCGAGACATGGGCGATGTGCACGCGCGCGCCCGTGAGCTCCGCGAGCAGGATGTCGCGGGCCACCATCACGTCCTCGGCGGCGGCCGGCTGGCCGGGCAGCCCCGTCTCGGTGGAGACGACGCCCTCATTCATCGACGCGCCCCGACTCAGCGAAGCGTCCTCGGCGTGGCTGATGAGCGGCGCGCCGAACGGCAGCGTGTACTCCATGGCGCGCCGGTACAGGCCCGCGTTCATGACGCAGCGGCCGTCGTCGGAGAAGGCGACGCAGCCCGATTCAGCGAGCTCCGCCAGCTCGGCCAGCTCCTCGCCGCGCAGGCCGCGGGTGACGGCGCCGATAGGGTAGACGCGCACCACGCCCTCGACCTTCGCCTTGGCGAGGATGTAGTCGGTGACCGCGCCGTTGTCGTTCACGGGGTTCGTGTTCGCCATGCAGCACACGGCGGTGAACCCGCCTGCGGCGGCGGCCCGCGTACCGGTCGCCACGGTCTCCTTGTATTCGTAGCCCGGCTCGCGCAGGTGCACGTGGATGTCGATGAAGCCCGGGCAGACGATCTTGCCGCTCGCGTCGACGATCTCGGCCCCGGCCGGCGCCTCGAGGCTCCGGCCGATCCGTTCGATCTTACGCTCGGCGATCAGGACGTCCTGAACAGCGTCGAGGTTGTTCGCCGGATCGATGACGCGGCCGCCCCGGAGCAGGAGGCTCATGCGCCGTCGCCGCCCTTCCGACCGGCGAGGAGGAGCAGCACGCCCATGCGCACAGCCACGCCCCGCGACACCTGGTCGAGGATGACTGAGTACGGGCCGTCCGCGACCTCGGGTGACAGCTCGACGCCGCGGTTCACCGGACCGGGATGCATGATCAGCACGTCGGGCCGCGCGTGCTTCGCCAGCCGGTCGAGGGTGAGCCCCCAGTAGCGCGAGTACTCGCGGAGGGATGGGATCAGGCCCGCCGTCATGCGCTCCTGCTGCAGGCGGAGCATCATGATCACGTCCACGTCGCCGATCGCGTCTTCCAGGCGATAGCTCACCTTCGCGCCCAGCTCCTGCACGTAGGGCGGGATGAGCGTCGGCGGCCCGGCCACGGTCACGGTCATGCCGAGCTTGCGCATGCCGTGGATGTTCGAGCGCGCCACCCGGCTGTGGGCGATGTCGCCGACGATCGCCACGTGGAGGCCCTCGAAGTGTCCCTTCTTCTCGCGGATCGTCAAGAGATCGAGGAGCGCCTGCGTGGGGTGCTCGTGCGCGCCGTCCCCCGCATTCACGATGGAGCACGGCAGCTCGCGGGCCAGGAGCTCGGCGGCCCCGGCCGAGGAGTGGCGGACGACGACCACGTCGGGGCTCATCGCGGCGATGTTCTTCGCGGTGTCGACGAAGCTTTCGCCCTTGCTCAAACTCGAGCCGCTGGCCGAGAAGTTGATGACGTCGGCCGAGAGCCATTTCCCGGCGATCTCGAACGAGGTGCGCGTGCGCGTGGACGACTCGTAGAAGAGATTCACGACCGTCTTGCCGCGCAGCGCCGGGACCTTCTTGATCTCGCGTCCGGCGATCTCCTGGAGCGACGCGGCGGTGTCCACCAGCAAGACGATCTCGCTCGCCTCGAGGTCGCGCATCGTGAGCAGATCCTTGCGGGTCCAGCCCATGCTAGGCCTCCTCGGGTTCTTCGATGACCACGCGATCCTCGCCGTCGTGCTCTCTAAGCCGCACCGCTACGCTCTCCCGCCGCGACGTCGGCAGGTTCTTGCCGACGTAGTCCGGGCGGATCGGCAGCTCGCGGTGCCCGCGGTCGATCAGGCACGCGAGCTGGATGGCCGTGGGCCGCCCGAGATCGATGATCGCGTCGAGCGCCGCGCGGATCGTGCGGCCGGTGAAGAGGACATCGTCGACGAGGATCACCGTCTTGGCCTTGATCGAGAACGGGATGTCAGTGCCGCGGATGACCGGCGTGCCGCGCATACCGAGGTCGTCACGGTAGAGGGTGATGTCGAGCGTGCCAACGGGGAGCGTCGTGCCGTCGATCTGCGCGATCTTGTGCGAGAGCCGGTGCGCCAGGCTCACGCCGCGCGTGCGCAGTCCGACGAAGGCCAGATCCTTGGCGCCGCCGTTCCGCTCGAGAATCTCGTGGGCGATGCGGGTGAGAGCTCGGTCGAGGGCAACCTCGTCGAGAACCTGCGCCTTCTCGCGGTGGCGTGGTGCGGGGCTGCTCAAGTTCTTCTCTCCTTGCGAGCCTCGCGGGGCCCGCTTAAAGGAAAGCGCGTCATTAGCCTCTGTCACTCTACATGGCGTACTCCGGTGGTGTCAACCGCGCAGAGCCTCCCGCGCATTTCCGGAACGCCAGCGCTCGACGACGCGGCACTCGTGCTCGACGCTGACGCGCCCGCCCTTCACCACGAGACGGCGCGCCGGGAGTGAGGTCACGATCTCCTCCGTCCGCTGGCAGTCCCACGCGACCAGATCGGCCCGGCACCCGGCGGCGCAGCCGTAATCGCGCAGATTCAGGATGCGCGCCGGATACGTCGTGACGGTGCCCACCAGCTCGCGCATGAGCTCGGGAGTCCCCATGTGGGCGGCGACGGCGACGACGAACGTGAGATGAGCAGGGTCGGCTGTGCCGATCGGGGTGAACGGGTTCCGGATATTGTTGGACGCGAGCGCGACCGGTACGCCGGCCTCGAGCAGGCGGCGGATCGGCGTAAGGCCGCGCCGCACGTTTCGCGCGTCGGCCCGTCCCATCAGATAGAGATCGGTCAGCGGAAGACTGATCACGCCGATCCCGGCCCGGGCCAGGTCCGCCGTCAGCGCTGCCTGCTCGGCCGGGGCAAGCGCGGCCAGCTCGGTGAGGTGTCCAACCGCGACCCGCTTCTGCCAGCCCAGGCGCTCGGTCTGACGCACGATCTCCCGCACGTGAAGGTGCTCGGGCTCGTCGAAGAAATCGACGTGGAAGTCCGCGTCGACTGCGAACTCGCGCGCGAGCGCGAACACGATCTCGATGTGTCGCGCGGCGTCGGTGTCGTTGTAGGGGCAGCCGCCCACGACGTCGGCCCCCATCTCGAGCGCGCGCCGGAGCAGCCTCTCCGTCCCCGGCGCCTGGAGGATTCCCTCCTGGGCGAAGGCGCAGAGCTGGATATCGACGGCGGGCGCGTACTCCCGCTCGAGGGCGAGCATAGCCTCCATGCTAGCCAGGCCGATGATGGGATCGACCTCGACGTGTACCCGCATGGCCGTCGTCCCCGCCGCCACGGCCATGTCGAGCACGCGCCGCGCTCGCGCGGCGATGTCGGCGGCAGTGAAGCTACGCTTCGCCTGACCGGTCAGCCGGATCGCCTCGGCGGCTGTGCCGGCCGAGCCGGACACCCGGTCGGCCAGAAGCGCTTTGTCCAGGTGAATGTGGGCCTCAACGAGGCCGGGCGTGACGAGGCGTCCGTCGAGATCGAATATCTCTCGGGCCGGGCCGGCGGGAGACCCGACGGCGACGATGCGTCCGTCGGCGATCGCCAGGTCGACCGGATCGCCGCGCTCGGGTAAACGGCAATTACGGAGCACGAGGTCGAGCACGCCGGGACAGTACGCCGATTTCTTCTCCGGCGAAAGTCGCCCGGCGCTACAGTGGCAGGTCGGAGGGTACGTCCGAAATCATGCCTAGCTTCACGAGACGCCTGCGGCAGGAGACGCCGGGCTGGATCCGCGACGGCGTCGTGACCGCTCAGCAGGCCGACGCGATCCTCGCGCGCTATCCGGAGTCGGGCCACTGGTTCCAGCGACCGATCGCGATCTTCTCGATACTCGGCGGAGCGCTCGTGATCCTGGCCGTCGCCCTCGTCATCGCTCACAACTGGCAGGAGATTCCGCGCTGGGCCAAGCTGGCCGGTCTGCTGACGTTGCTCCTCGGTGCGTACACCGGCGGCCTCGTCATTCGCGCCCGCGGCCACGGGCTGGTGGGCGAGGGGCTCTTCGTCCTGGGCGGCGGGCTCTTCTTGCTCGGCATCGCGCTCATCGGCCAGCTCTACAACCTGGCCGGGCGCGAGTCGGATGCGGTCCTCTTGTGGTGGGCGCTGCTCATGCCGGCGGCTTACGCGCT
>Ga0075433_10002242_pt1 | contig 14675 bp, 18 predicted proteins | sample RhiMethybrSRZTD2_FD_75299 | JGI IMG/M metagenome (GOLD analysis project Ga0075433, IMG submission 75299) | Populus rhizosphere microbial communities from Tennessee, USA - Rhizosphere MetaG P. TD hybrid SRZTD2 | ecosystem: Host-associated > Plants > Roots > Rhizosphere > Soil | place: USA... | reverse complement strand
GAACTCCTACGCCCCGTCTATCCGGGAATTCCTCATAAAAATTTGCAAGCAGAACAAAGCTACCGCTTCAAACAAAGCTGGTTATTATAGTGAAAAAATCTCAAAAAACAAATATCTATTTGTGGTAGGGGATATGGTGAATCAGGGTCAAGGCTCGATAGATTTGTTCCACCAGGACCAGTTGCGCGATTTCGTGGTTGAGTGTCATCGCCGACAGTGAAAGCATCTTATTGGCGCGACTCTTGACCTTTTCCGAAAGCCCTGCGTGACTGCCAATGACAAAAACGAGGTCCTTTAAAGAATGATCCCGCCGCTCCCCGATCAAAGACGCAAACTGCCTGGAGGTCAAGCTCTCTCCGGCCGGGTCTAGAGCCACTACGAAGGCGTCTGGCCGAATGCGAGCCAGCAACATCTCTCCTTCTCTATCCATCATCCTACCGGCGTCGTGATCTTCAGCCGGTCGAATGCCGGTCAAGGTTAGGTCGCAGAAATGATGAATGCGCTTTGCATACTCCCGCAGGAGCGAGATGAGATCAGGGTTCTTGGTCTTTCCGACGAAAAGCAAAAAAATCTTCAATCGCTGATTTCAGTTCTGGGGGCCTCTCGCCATAGTCGCTCCAAATTGTAATAGGCGCGAGTCTTGGGAGAGAAGATGTGGACGATGAAATCGGAGAAGTCCATCAAAATCCATTCGGCCTGTTGATACCCTTCAATGTGAGCGGGTGGTCTTCCCTCTTTCTTAAGTTGTACTTCAATCTCGTTTGAAATGGCTTGATTTTGAGGGGTTGAAGTACCGGAGCAGATTAGAAAGCTGTCCGTGAAGGAGGCGATACCTCGAAGGTCGAGAAGAAGCAGATCAAGAGCTTTCTTGCTTTGAGCTGCTTGAATCGCACATTCTAGGAATTTGTCTGTAACCGTCAAGTTTCCCCTTTGCGTAGCGAAGCTGTGAAAGAATTCGGAACTGTTGGAAGGCACCGCGTGAGGCATGCGTCCTCCCATGATTCACCAGGGCTGCGAACATGCCCCCGAGGACAAGTCTCCTGACCCGGCGATTTTCACAGCTTCACGTAGAGTTTGGTCTTCTCGATATATTCTGCAACGCTGTCCGGCACAAACGCTGCGATTGATTTTCCAAGACGAACCTGGTTTCGAACGTCGGTTGACGCGATCGCGCTGCAGAAGTCTTCCAACAGGTAGAGCAGGTGTTGATCGCAGTCCTGGAACTCGCTATCCTTTGAAACGGGGAATAGTTTTCCGGAATAAGCCTCTGGCAGGTTTTTCAGGAGGTCCCTGGCTTTGAAGCCGGGCCGCGAGAAGACGATGAACCTGCACAGTTGAGGGAACCTGTCATACTCCTTCCAACTGCCTATCTCCAAAAATGCGTCAATCCCGATCAGGAAGAAAATGCTTGAGGCTGTTCCAAGCAAGCTCTTGAGTTGGCGTACCGTGTCCACGGAGTAGGACTTGCCGTGCCGTTCATACTCCATACTTGAGGGGATCAACTTGGGCTTGTTTACCAAAGCTAGCGCAACCATGGCATGACGATCTAAGAAATTTGCCAGCCCTTTATCGCTCTTGTGCGGTGGATCGAAGGAAGTGACAAAATAAACAGCATCCAGGCGGGCCCAGCGCAGTGCGATTTCAGCAAGTTCAATGTGACCATTATGAACGGGATCAAACGTTCCACCTAGGAGACCTACGCGCAGAGGATGCTCGGAGCTCGATTGTCGGTCCTCTGGCAGGCCCCTCATTGAATCGTCTTATGATCGGCAGAGCAAACCGTATCCTCGAGGAGCTTGGCCACCTTGTACTTCAGCTCATCGATTCCTTCGCCGGTAACTGACGAAATAGGATGAAACCCCAAACCCCGGAACTGAGCGAATTCTTGGAGTTTTCTTAGCTTTGTCCTGCTCTGCATGGCATCGATTTTCGAGCCCAGAATGAGGGTCGGCTTCGACAAGATCTTGGGATTAAATTCCATCAGTTCCGAGCTCACCGTTTCAAAGTCCTCGAGCGGATCCCGTCCGTGGGCCTCGGATAGATCGATGAGATGAAGCAAAACCTTAGTTCGCTCAATGTGTCGTAGAAACTGAGTGCCGAGCCCGTGCCCCATGTGAGCTCCCTGAATCAGACCGGGTATGTCTGCAACAACGAAACTCTTGTAGTTGTCCAGCTCAACGACTCCCAGGTTTGGCTGTAGAGTGGTGAAGGGGTAATCCCCAATTTTTGGACGAGCCGAGGAAATTCGGGAGATCAGCGTCGATTTCCCTACGTTTGGAAAACCAATTAGTCCCACATCCGCCAGCAATCTCAGTTCGAGCTTGAGATGATACTGCTCCCCGGGAAAGCCATTCTCGAAACGACGCGGAGCACGATTCGTGGAGGTCGCAAACTGGGCGTTGCCCCGTCCTCCGCGACCTCCATGACACACGAGAATCCTCTCGTCCGGCTTGACGAAATCGTGAATGAGCTCTTGGGTGTCTGTATCATAGACCATCGTGCCGACCGGAACTTGGATCACTAAGTCGGCTCCATCTTTGCCATGACAGTTGCTTCCTTCGCCATGAGCGCCGCGCTGTGCCTTAAAGATCCGATTATAACGGAATTGAATTAGAGTATTGTGACGGAGAGTGGACTCCATGTAAACATGCCCACCTCGGCCCCCATCGCCGCCGCTGGGACCTCCCCGGGGAACCGATTTTTCACGTCGGAATGCAAAACAACCATTGCCTCCGTCGCCCCCGCTAACTTCAATTTTGGCTTCATCCAAAAACATGGTTCCCAAAAAACAAAATCCTCTATCCCAGGACCATCATGCCCCGAAAATAGAGGATCTCAACTTCATTAATGATGTGAATCCGTCAAATTAGGATCAACCTAGCTTGTCGCTGGACTGACGCTCACGAACCTTCCCTTGTCGCCTTTGTTCTCGAATTTTACCAAGCCGGTAACCTTGGCAAAGAGCGTGTCGTCTTTCCCCAAGCCCACATTCTTGCCAGGCTTAATCCGGGTGCCACGCTGGCGAACCAGAATCGACCCACCCGGCACAAGCTGTCCGTCAAAGCGCTTGACACCGAGTCGCTGAGCGTTTGAATCCCGCCCGTTTCTTGAGCTGCCAACACCTTTCTTGTGAGCCATGCCTCTACCCTCGAAACTCTCTGGAATTATTGCACGTCAATCGCGTCAATTTGAACAGCCGTAAACGGTTGCCGATGTCCCCGCTTAACGCGATATTGCTTCTTCCTTTTGTATTTGAAAATAATGACCTTCTTAGCTCTGTCATTTTCAACGACCGTCCCAGTCACTTTGGCTTTCTGAACCAGTGGATTTCCCAAGGTGGTCTGTCCACCGTCGCTTACCGCCAGTACCGTATCAAATTCTACCTTGCCGCCCTTCTCCAGACTGAGCTTCTCAACCCGAACCACCTTACCCGGCTCGACCTTATACTGCTTCCCGCCTGATTTGATAACTGCGTACATAAAAGATCCTCCGCCAGCAAATAGAGCGAAGAATTATAAGGAGGCGGTTCTCTGATTGTCAACACAATATCATCCCAATCTGGCTTATTGCGTCTGACGCAGTCGAACCCGTTGGCGGCTCCAATCGTCGAAGTCATCAGCGGCATCAACATTGAATTTTTGAATGGGTATTAGATCTCCGCAACCAAGACTTAGGCTCATGAAGTCTCCTCTCGTCAGCACGGAGACCACGCTCCGCAATTGCACCGCAGCACCACCTTGAATAACCTTCAATCCACACAGCTTTAGGCCGCTGGGCGGCGACTCCGCCTGGGAGATGAATAACATCGAATCGGTAAAGGCCGGAATGCGAGAGCGTCACCGTGTTTTCGCAGGTCACCAAGCTACCCATATCCCCGGTTGCTACGACCGTTGAACCGGTGAGTAGTTCGAACCGCGGAGGACGATTGTCGGCGACCCGAAGAGAAGCGTTTCCACCCAGCAAGACGAGTACGCTCTCGTACAAACGGATCTCGGCCCGTCCGTCTTCAGTCCGCACGATGGAATTTACGTTTACGCGAACGGGAGTGATTGAAGGCTCTACATTTTGTTCGTTGAGGTATACCTTGCCTTCGATATGAATGATCTCGATCAGCGTCGAGCTGGAAGTGGCGGACTGAGCGAGCATCATCACTGAACCCTGTGCAAGCAAGGTGGTAACCACCGCTAAGATCCATGCTGCCTTCATTGACACGTCCTATCAGGTCGCGGCTTCGCTGCGTGATCATGAGAAATAATCGGGCCGGTTCAATTTGAATTGGCCGCAGGCTCATCCATGGCAACCCACGACTTGAATACAGATCCAAGCAATCACTTGACGACCAGCTTACCCTTCATTTTGCCGTGACCTAGACCACAAAACTTGCAGCAAAGGAACTCATATTCACCTGTTTTGTCCGCATAGACCTCCACCGTAGACGGCTCCTGCGGTTTAAACCTTACACAACTATCTTTGAAGTCTTTCAGCTCAAAGCCGTGCTCCTTGTCGAGCGCCTTTAGGTGAATTCTCACGAGCGTCTTTGCAGGAACTTCAATGACGTTCGGAGCGAACTCATATTTCTTTGCAGATACCTCGATCTCCTTTACCGGCGCATCCGCCGGAGCCGCATCACCAATCTTGGTGACAGCGGAAGGCTTCGCAGACTCTTTCTTTTCTGCAATTAAAGAGGCGTGAAGGAGAAGAAAAAAGCCCAGGATCACGATCCGTTTCATAGAGCCTCCAGAGCTAGTGGGCATCCATTACTTGAATGCTTTCCGAGGGGAAAATGCGCCACCAGAGATGTGTGCCGGGTACGATCGCCATTAGCTTAGATAACACTATTAAATTTACCACGAAGTTAGGCGGCTGGCATAATTCTCCTTGGAAGTTCTAATCTCGAAGGAGGAACAGCTATGGTTTTGTTGGAATTCAGCATGTCGCCTCTCGGTCAAGGAGAAAGCGTCGGAAAGTACGTCGCTCGGTCGCTGGATATTATCGATAGGAGTGGCTTGGACTACCGACTCAATGCCATGGGAACGGTATTAGAGGGAGAATGGGAGGAAGTCTTTGGGGTAGTCAAGGCGTGTTTTGAGGAGATGCGGCGGGATTGCAACCGGGTCACTGCGGTGATAAAGGTCGATTATCGGCGAGACAAGAAGGGCAGGCTTAAGGAAAAGGTAGAGGCGATTGAAAAGACCTTAGGGAGAAAAATCCGCCAATAGCCTGAGAGGGGTTCATTCCGCAAACTCAATTTTGACGGGTCGCTCGATAATCTTCTTCGCATGCCCCATATCGAGCAGGAGCTGAACAGCCTTGCGCTCGGTCTCGCCGTAGGCCAGAGTCCGGTCGTTGACGTACATTCCCACAAATTTGTCCGCGACTTCTGCCTCCATGTTTCTGGCGAACTGCATGGCGTAATTGAGGGCTTCTTCCCGATGCCCCAAAGCGTACTCGATGCTCTTCCTCAAAATGGCAGAGATCTGTGCGATGAGATTTGACCCCAAGTCCTTGCGGATTGCATTACCACCCAGCGGCAGAGGCAGTTGAGTCTCTTTGTGCCACCACTCTCCTAGATCAATGACTTTATGCAAGCCCAATGAAGAAAAGGTGAGCTGCCCCTCATGGATGATTAGACCAGCATTCGACTTGCGCCGGGCGACCGTTTCGAAGATCCTGTCAAAAGGGACGACAATGTGAGAAAAGTCCGGCTCCAATAGCCTTAAAAGCAGGAAGGCTGTGGTCATCGTACCGGGGACGGCGATCATCTTGCCCTTGAGCTCGGATGCCTTCATCGGCAGCTCGGAAACCACTAAAGGTCCATAACGATCGCCCATGCTTGCCCCGCTGTTCAACAGGGCGTACTTTTCGTTCAGATAAGCGTATGCATGAAACGAGATCGCGGTAACTTCATACTCCCCCTTTAAAGCCTTCTTATTCAAGGTTTCAATGTCGCTGAGAACGTGTCGAAACCTGATGTCGCCCGTCTTGATCTTGTTCGTCGCCAAGGCATAAAACATGAAGGCGTCATCAGAGTCAGGACTGTGGGCGACGGTTATCTCCATAGCTGGCATGGGAAAATCACTCCCACTCGGGGCTCCCTGTTAGTCTCGTCTTCGCTTTGGAAAATGAAGGATGAGTATCTTGCTGGATTTGAAGCCGACTGCGTTTCAAATCGGGGAAATCTTAGCTGGAAAGCGGCTGTTTCGCAATCGATATCTCAGCGGTCCGTTTCATCACAACCTCGCTGCGGGATTTTGCGCTGGTAATGAAAGGCACTCTCCCTGTCGAGAGATGACCTCGATTCGATTGGGCCTTGCCGTCGTGTACAAGCAAATGCCCTTATTCATCTGCCTGCAGTTCTGTGGTTCGCAACCTAGTTAAATGCAACAGTGCCTTTAGCAACACTTGGCTCGTTGGTATTTTGTCTGAAGACGTCCTCTATGAAAGCGCTGCCATTCTTCTCGACTGTCTTTGCGATCGCTAAGAGCCAAATGCCTTTGGTAAGCATTCTCATCTCCCAGCTCTCGCAGTATTCCGAGAACTAACTTAAAGAAGTTTTCAAGCCTCTTCATAGCTCCTCCGGCCGTAACCGGGACAGCACGAAGGGTGTCTCGGTGACCCGGGCTTCGCGGGTGCCACGCAGGATGCCCACCCAAATCCGAACCGAATCAATCAGAATCGTCGTGACGAGAACGAGAAAGAGTCCACAAACCATGGCATCCATCCGGGCGTTGAAGATCAAACTCTGCGTCTCCGCAACCCTTGCGGCTGCTACCTGGCCAGCCTGCAAAGCGGCTGCAAGTCCGTCCGCCTGCGCCAGGAAACCGATTCGAGGGTCGGATGAGAACAATTTCTGACCGGCAGCAGTGAAGGTCACCGTTACCAGCCAAGCCAGAGGAACACACGTGATCCACATGAAACGACTCCGATGCATTTTGATGAAAATCGTGGTCGCCACGCATAGAGCGATGGTCGCCAGAAGCTGGTTGGCAATTCCAAACAACGGCCAGAGGGAGTTGATTCCGCCCAAGGGATCGAGCACCCCCTGGTAGAGGAAATAACCCCAAGCCAAAACAATGGCAGCGCTGGTGAGGACGACACCCGGCAACCAGCTGGTGCGCCCCAAAGGTCTGTAGACATGACCTAGGAGGTCCTGAAGCATGAATCGCCCAACCCTCGTACCCGCATCGATGATCGTGAGAATAAAGAGCGCTTCGAACATAATGGCGAAATGATACCAAAAGCCAAGAATAGCTTTCCCACCTCCACCTTTAGCGAAGATGTGGGCCATGCCCAGAGCAAGAGAAGGCGCACCACCCGTGCGGTAGAAGAGGGAGTGTTCTCCGACGTCCTGCGCCAACCCTGCCATGTCGGCTGCGGTCAGGGGAAATCCCCACGCACTGATAGTCGCGACGGCCGCCGCCGGTGTGCCGCCGACAATTCCAGCCGGAGAATTCACCGCGAAATAAACACCCGGTTGCAGAACACAGGCGGCAATCATGGCCATGATGGCGACAAAGCTTTCCAGCAGCATGGAGCCATAGCCCACAGGCCAGGCGTGCCACTCCTTGGCAATCATCTTGGGCGTTGTGCCCGAGGATATCAGTGAATGAAATCCTGAAATCGCCCCGCAGGCAATGGTGATGAAACAGAACGGGAAAATCTTCCCGGCAAAAATAGGGCCAGAGCCGTCGGCAAATCGTGTAAAGGCGGGAAGCTGCATTTCGGGACGCACGAAAAGAATTCCAACGCCTAGCATCAAGACAACCCCCAGCTTCACAAAGGTGCTCAGATAGTCTCGCGGTGCCAGTAAGAGCCAGACGGGAAGAGCGCTGGCCAAAAAGCCGTAAACAATCACCGCCACGGCCAATGCCACTCCCGAAAAGGTGAAGAGCGGAGCTAGCGAGGTGGAGTGTGAAATCCACTGCCCACCGAAAATGCTCAAGAGCACCAGGAGGAATCCGAGTAAGGAACACTCCAGGACCTTACCGGGCCGCCAATAGCGCAAATAGAGCCCCATGATAACCGCGATCGGCATGGTAGCAGCAATCGTGAACGTTCCCCAGGGACTCCCTTTCAATGCGTTGACCACCACCAGGGCCACGACAGCCAGCAAGATGATCATGATCAGCAACACGGTCAGAAGAGCGGTAAATCCTCCGACCTTGCCGATCTCTTCTCGCGCCATCTGACCCAATGATTTTCCGTCACGGCGCACTGAAGAAAACAGAATCACAAAGTCCTGAACGGCGCCGCCTAGAACTCCCCCGATAATGATCCAGAGAGTGCCTGGCAGATAGCCGAATTGAGCAGCCAAAACTGGCCCCACCAATGGTCCGGGCCCGGCAATGGCCGCAAAGTGGTGACCAAATACTATCCACTTGTTGGTCGGCTCGAAGTCATGCCCGTTCCTCAGACGCTCCGCCGGTGTGGCTCGATCGTTATCTAGAGCCATTACTTTGGTCGCGATGAACTTACCATAGAAGCGGAAACCCAGCAGGTAAGTGCAAGATGCCGCTAGCACGAGCCAAATGCTGTTGATGGGCTCGCCTCGATTCAGGGCGATGCCCGCCAAAGAGAGTGCGGCCACGACCGAAAGAGCAGCCCACACAAAATGTCCCGCAACTCTTTTCATCGGGTGGATCAACCCTCCAGATTCTCAGCTTCCCCTGATCTGCACCAGTTCAGCACTCAAGAAAAATTTACCATACAACTTTCAGGAAAGGCGTTCAATCATGAAGTGGGAAGATTGACGATTGGCTCGTGCCCGTGTGAAGTGGGATTGCCAGCTTGGCCCCGCCGATGCCGACACACACGCCATCAGGCGAGTTGGCGAAGCAGGTACGGGAACACGTCGCGCTGCAACGCTGCGCATGACGGCAAGATCGCAGACCTTGTCGAGTGAGAACGGAAATTCGACCTATTCCGCGCACCCGTTCAGCTCGTAAATGGGTTACCATCTGTCCCGTATGTCTGACCCGCTCACGGAGGTGATCGCCTACCACCAGGCGACGAAACACCATTTTCATTCTTATGCCCGAGGGCCACGAACCATGGATTGGGCTACGCAGCCCAATCCCTTTCGGCAATATGAGGGAGCCCCACTGATCGCCTTGGATCATGTTCCGCCAACAACGGAACCTCTTTATGACGCGGCCTCCGTGACAGGCCATGTTCCGACGCTACCTCTCACACATCACTTGGTGTCGCAACTCTTTTCTGACAGCCTTGCCCTGTCGGCGTGGAAACAGGCGGGTGACTCCTCCTGGGCGCTGCGAATCAATCCATCGAGCGGTAATCTCCATCCGACGGAAGGTTATCTGATCTGCGGGCCGATAGCAGGACTGTGTGCGGTCCCGATGGTTTGTCATTACTCTCCCTCCAAGCACGCATTGGAACGCCGTGCTGAATTCCCGTTGGAAACTTGGCAGCAGTTGACCCAAGGGCTTCCAAAACCCGCTCTGCTGCTCGGACTTACCTCAGTACACTGGCGGGAAGCCTGGAAATATGGTGAACGAGCCTATCGCTACTGTCAGCACGATGCGGGGCATGCGATCGCTGCGATCAGCCTGGCTGCGGCGGCGCAAGGCTGGCAAGCGACACTGCTGGATGATCTAGGCACCGAGATGTTGGCGGTTCTGCTGGGAGTTGATGATTCTCAAGGGGCCGAAGCGGAAGAGCCTGACTGCGTGCTGGTGCTCCATCCACAGGGAACCTCCCCTCGAACTCATAACTTGCCAGGTAACGCGTTGGAGACCTTTGCCGCACTGCCATGGCAGGGCAAGCCGAATTTGTTGAGCCATGGCCATGTGGCGTGGCCGATCATTGAGCGTGTGACCGCCGCCACCAAAAAGCCAGCCACGAATCAAGAGTACGAAGCCTTTCGGCCGACGGGTACACCACTTGCAGTCGGTTCTGCACGGGTCTCGTTTCGGCAGATCATTTATCAACGCCGCAGCGCCGTCGCCCTGGATGGGTGCACCAGCATCACTCGCAAGGCCTTCTATCAAATTCTGGCCAGAACCCTGGCTGGGCCCATTCCTTTCAACACGCTTCCCTGGACTCCGGTCATTCACCTGGCACTCTTTGTCCATCGAGTTCAGAATCTTGATCCCGGCCTGTATGTCCTGGTCCGTGACCCCATACAGACGCCGCTGCTCCGCGCTGAGATGAAATCAGAGTTTGTCTGGGTAAAGCCGGAAGCCTGTCCGGACGGACTGGAATTCTATAGCCTGCAGACGGGCGACGCGCGGAGGGTGTCTGAGCAGATCTCCTGTCATCAGTCAATCTCGGCCGACGGCTGCTTCAGTCTGGGTATGCTCGCGGAGTTTGAGCGACCGTTACAGCAATTTGGGGCCTGGTTCTACCCGCGACTCTATTGGGAAAGCGGCGTCGTCGGCCAGGTCTTGTATCTTGAAGCCGAAGCGATCGGAATTCGTGGCACCGGCATTGGTTGCTTTTTCGATGATCCGATGCACTCCGTGCTGGGGCTCAAGAACCTGCGCTATCAGAGCCTGTATCACTTCACCATGGGTGGTCCGATTGAGGACCCGCGGCTGAGGAGCTTGCCTCCCTATCCAACCGCCTGATGGCCGCAGAGACCTTCTCTACCCAGCACATCATTGCATAACATTGGAACGACAGCTAGTCTAGATACTCCCGGCCTCGGCTGAGTAGGGACTTGGTTCACGCACTGATGAGCCACTACCCCAGGGCAGGTTTGGAGGTTGATCGCGCGGACAGCGGCTCAGATATTCAATTCTAGCTATTCTTCGACGACTTCTTCTTACTCATTTGGCCGGCTGAATCGAATTGATAAGCCACCAAGTCTCCGATCAGCCTTAGTTCGGTCATGTACGGCGCATCTTCTCCATTCAGTAGGTACAGAATAGAGCTTCTTTGATTTTTCTTGTCCTGTTGAACCGGCTTGGCTGGAGCCTTCACCACGAGAGTCTTTCCCTTATAGATAGCCACTTCCGTTGCCCCACCATTCTCCAGAATCTCTACCTTATAGTCTCCAGGTTCTAGAATGACGTCATTCAGCTGAACTTTTTGATAGAGGGTCAGGCTCTTCGATGATTTTGCCATTGAGTTGGAACCGGAAAGCAATAAGAACGTCGTCGTCAACAATGCAAGAACTATGCCTCTGGAATTCTTGGGATTCATCTATCTCCTCCAAGGTTTGGATCTCAGATTGAGTTATTCAGACTTCTGGTCCCAACCGGACCAAATGGATCATTACCTCATCGCCTTCCCACCTCCTTCGGACTCTCGCGCCAAAAAAAAGAAAGCCCCACACGCACGGAGCGCTCGTGTGGGGCTCGGGACTGAAAGCCTCTGGCCTATACGCCAATCGAAATCAGAGTGCGGCCAACTTAGTGATGGTCACAAGGCACAGGTGATTTGTGAGTTTGGGATCAACTGTATCCGTTTGCACTTCCGACACTTGATCTCCACTCCTCGAGCGGTGATCCTGGCCATTAAGCTGCCACAGAGACAGCGGCAGTCGATCGCATCAGAGATTCTGTTGGATTGTCCAACGACTGACTGTTTTACGGGCTCCTCTTCCTTGAAAGACAAGAGATGCTGGCTCATTGGTTTAATTTCTTATCAAGAACAGATAAGCACTGGCGAAACTCGAAAACTTCGGACAGTTCAACTTGCTATCAGGTTTCAACTGTATTAAGACGAAAGAAATCGCATAAAGGTTCAGCGAAAGTTGTAAATCAATTGTAAAAACACTCAGGCAGTGGCCAACACCAGAGCACTCCTAGCATAACGATCTCCCGGTCAAACTATAGGTGTATAATCGGGCTGTTTGGTTGCACTAAAAATTGTGGAGATTGAGGAAGCGTCTTATGCCAGATCCTCCTTTGCACCCGCCCTTAACTCAGCTTGCAGAAGAAGAAGAGATGTTCCGCGACTCGGTTCGGGAATTTGCCGACGCCAAGGTTAGACCCCTGGTCCAGTCAATGGATATGGGGGGCAAGTTTGATCGTGACTTGATCCGCCAGTTTTTCGAAATGCATTTGATGGGGATTGAAATCCCCGATGTCTTGGGGGGAACCGGCTGTAGTTTCTTTATGTCGATTCTGGCTGTGGAAGAGCTTTCGCGCTTTGACGCTTCGGCAGGAGTGGTCGTGGACGTCCAAAACACATTGGTCAACAATGCCCTGATGCGCTGGGGAAACCGGGAGCAGCAGGCAAAGTATCTTCCCCAGCTTGCTTCGGCCAAGCTGGGAGCCTACGCTCTGTCGGAAGCGGCCTCAGGCAGCGATGCCTTCTCGCTTCAAACAAGAGCCGATTTGAAGGGAGATCGCTATTTTCTCAATGGACAAAAACTCTGGATCACAAATGCCATCGAAGCGGACTTGTTCATAGTCTTTGCAACCGTCGACCGCAGCCAAGGGTACAAAGGAATCACGGCTTTCCTTGTGGAACCAGGCTTTCCAGGGTTCTCCCTCGGAAAAAAGGAAGACAAACTGGGCATTCGAGCCAGCAGCACTTGCGAAGTGGTCTTGGACAATTGTGAAGTCCCAAAAGAAAATGTTCTAGGCCAGGTTGGCAAAGGTTACAAGATTGCCATCGAAACGCTAAACGAAGGGCGCATTGGCATTGGAGCACAGATGATTGGGCTGGCCAGTGGCTCGCTGGAACACGGTATTCGTTACGCCAAACAGAGAGAGCAGTTCGGCCAGTCGATCTCAAAGTTCCAGGCAGTTCAATTCCAGATTGCAGAATTAGCCACTGAGCTTGAAGCCGCCCGCCTTCTCACCTACAATGCCGCCCGCCTGAAAGATGCCAGGCTCAGTTTCGTCAAAGAAGCCGCTATGGCGAAGTATTTTGCCTCTCAGGTCGCAGAAAAAGTCACGTCGCAAGTCGTTGAGATCTTCGGCGGATACGGATTTACCAAAGACTACCCCGCGGAGAAATATTTTCGTGATTCAAAGATCGGCAAGATTTACGAGGGAACCTCGTTCATGCAGCTCCAGACCATAGCGAAGCTTGTGCTTGGCGATAAATAGTCCTGCTGGAAAAATGGCGTTACGCAATGTTATTGGTCTTTATAAGCAAGAGAGCATGTTTCCATCCTCCTGCTGGTTCCCTCACCTGATCCCTTCTCCCAAACGGGGCGAGGTGGGCCAGTGAGAAGGAACAGGGGCCTCTAACCACTGCTCCCACTAATGATGCGCTATGAATTCAGCCCTGCTTATCATCGATCATGGTAGCCGCATGCAAGATGCGAACGACCTACTGCCTCAAGTCGCCCGCATGCTTCGGTCAATGTCGGATTTCAAGATTGTTCGCTTCGCGCACATGGAGCTGGCTGAACCGACCATCCAACAAGCATTCGATGCCTGCGTCGCCGATGGAGCTGATGAAGTGATTGTCCACCCTTACTTCCTGGGCCCGGGCAGGCATTCGACGTCCGACATACCCAGGATGGTGGCGGAGGCCGCAGCAAGGCATCGACAGGTTCGTTTTCGGATTACTGAACCGCTGGGAATTCATCCCAAGATTGGAGAGCTGATCCTGGAAAGAGTCAGGGAGAGCTTGCCGCCACAGTAATTGCTACTCGGTCTCCCTCCACCATGATTCTGTTTCCCATAAGAACTTCATTCCCGGAGAGGCATATTGTTCGGTGTGGTTGTACTCTCGCAGAACGCTCTCGGGAACGAATGGTCCAACCCGCACCTCTTCCAACATCAGCGGCTGATTCGCCATCAGACGCAACTCGACAATTCCACCTCCTAACAGCCAATCCACCCGACGTCCAGGATTGAGCCACAGTTCGGCGTGGGAGGGGCGTCTCATCGTGGCCAGGCTCGCAGGTAGATGGGTGCGAATCTCTTTGACGGCGCTCCATTGTGTTGCGCGCTGGGTCACCCAGCTGACCTCAATCTCAAGCGGGGTGGAACTGCTTTGGGATCCGGCAACGGTAAACCTTATCGCGAGAGCTCCATACAGTTTGGGATCGAAGGCAGGTGCAGTGGAGTGCCAGAAAGATTTGAATTCTCCCGGGGTTGACTTGGAATCCAAACCGTCAAGAGTTTCCATCGGAACTGTCTGAAACCTGGGAGGCACAGAAAGGCCCCGTGCGATCCCCTTCTCACCGCCCAGGCTCCGGAACTTGCGACTTTCACTATTCCACGAGTACAAGCTCACTTCCTGCCCAGCGGCCAATTTGTCCGACAAATGGCGAGTGGTGCGATCCCAGTACCGATTAGTAGGAGGAGAATCCCACGTAGGATAGGCAAAGAAGAAACGGTCAGATACATTTACCGAAACAAACGGCGGGGTCAATAGCCACTGCAGTAGTCCATTCAAGGATAATGCTGGCTCAGCTGTCCGCTCTGTGAACTCAAGCAAAGCGATGGGAGAATGGGGCGGAGTCTCTGAGATAACCTTGTTAAGTTGAGCCTGAAGTCCCGCAGCCTCGTCAGCGCGCGTCTTAATCTGAGCGCAACGCTGCCACAAAACCAGAACGATCGCCCCTAGAAAGAGCATCGCGATGGTCCGCTGGATTTCCAGCTCAGGAGGCTCGCTAGTAAACGAGATTGTAACCAGGAAGGCCATCCCGGCTATGAAAAAGCCGCTAGCCCCCGGCAATGTGATAGCCAGGAGTGCAGCTCCAAACGCGCAGCTTAGCACCGTTCTGTGGGTCAGTAGAGTGGCAG
>Ga0075433_10002241_pt1 | contig 14676 bp, 22 predicted proteins | sample RhiMethybrSRZTD2_FD_75299 | JGI IMG/M metagenome (GOLD analysis project Ga0075433, IMG submission 75299) | Populus rhizosphere microbial communities from Tennessee, USA - Rhizosphere MetaG P. TD hybrid SRZTD2 | ecosystem: Host-associated > Plants > Roots > Rhizosphere > Soil | place: USA... | reverse complement strand
AGCCGATCCTCGATTTTCATCGCGCGCCATCGCGTGCCGCGCGCCGGCACGCTGATGCCCTCCTCGAAATGAATGCCGCCGGCGGCGAGGGGCCCGGTTTTCACCGTGAGCAGGCCGATCTTGAGAGGTGCGTTCTGCGCGATCGCCGGCATTGGAAAGACCGCGACGGCAGCCGCGGATCCGGCAAGAAACTGGCGACGACTGGCCCGGTACCTCATGTCATCCTCCCGTCCTGGTGCGGCGGTTTTCTCATGTAGCCAAGGTCGCGGAATTCAATCATAACGCGTCGGACAAGCGAACCCCGAGTTTCAGTCTTGCGCGCCTTCTGCAAGGGCGTCGAAAACCGAAAAGACCAGCGGTTTGCGTTCCAGATTGTAGGTTTCTGCCTCGCGCGCGGCGCGATTGACCTTTTCCCAGGTCTCCGCGATGTGCGCCATTTGCGACTTTGTCCGCGAGCTCTCCGAAAGGCGCGCCGACAGCCAGCCATTGATCAGATCCATGAAAGTCTCCAGGGGTTTCGGGTCGGTACCGCCAATTGCTTCGCCGAGCGCATGAAGCGCTCGTGGATTGGGATTGGGCAATTGCGCAAACAATTCGAGGATGCGTTGACGCAGCGCCAGCGCCGAGCCATCGAGCAAAGCCAGAGCGCGGCCAACGCTCCCTTCCGCAGCTTCGGACGCCTGTCTCACATCCGGTTCGGCTGCATCTTTCCCTGTTGCCTCGGACAGCGCGAGGGCGACATCTTCGACCGCAAGAGGGCGCAGCAACAGACGCCGGCAGCGCGACCGGATTGTCGGCAATTCGCGCCCGGGCGCATTGCTGATCAGCAGCAAAAGCGACCTTTGCGGTGGGTCCTCCAGCACTTTCAACAGCGCATTGGCGCCTTCGCGCTGCAGATCATCGATTGCGTCAACGATAGCAATGCGCCAGCCCCCCTCCCCGGCTGTCGAGCCGAAGAACGAAACCGTGCGGCGGACGTCGTCGACACGTATCGCGGTGTAAAGCTTTCCGGTCTGCTCGTTGAGAGTCCGTTCCAGCACCAGAAGGTCGCCGTGCGCTTGCGTGGCAACCCGGCGCGCAACCGGATGGCTCGGATCGACTGTCAGCGACGTCATCTGCTGAACGGCGGGCGCTCGCGGATCCGGATGCGCGAACACAAAGCGAGCCACGCGGTAGGCCAACGTCGCCTTTCCGATGCCGGGTGGTCCGCCGATCAGCCAGGCATGTGGAAAGCGTCCGCTTCTGTAGGCCTCGAGCAGGGCTTGCTCGGCGTCGCTATGGCCGAAAAGAGATGTCGTCTGACGAGGCAGTTTGCCGTTCCCGTCACCGCCGTTGTCGCTGCTCACGATCCGCTCGACTCCGTTATAACGACAGGCTCTGGATGCAATCGATCCCGCACCATCGACCATATCCGCTCGGCTACGACATCGCGCGGAGCGCGGCCATCGACCACGATGCAGCGGTCGGGCTCCTCGGCAGCGAGGGCACGATACGCTTGGCGAAGCCTCTCGTGAAAGTCCACCGACTCTGCCTCAAATCGATCCGCAGCACCCGGTCCCCGACGCGTCTTGGCACGGGCCAGGCCGATTTGCGCGGGAACATCAAGGATGAACGTAAGCTCGGGAACCGCGGGCCCCACGGTTACCCGCTCCAGGCCGCGGATCAACCGCTGATCGACGTTGCCCAGCGCGCCTTGATAGACGCGCGTTGAGTCGATGAAACGATCGCATATCACCCAATGTCCCGCATGCAGCGCGGGCAGAATGGTGTTCTGCACGTGGTCGTCCCGCGCGGCGGCAAATAGGATAGCTTCAGTTTCCGCTCCAAGCGGCTTGGCGATGCCGGAAAGCAGGATATGGCGGATGATCTCGGCTCCCGTCGATCCGCCGGGCTCGCGTGTGAGCACAACTTCAACGCCAAGAGATCTCAGCCGCTGCGCCAGCGTGGCTGCGTGAGTGGATTTGCCGCTGCCTTCGCCGCCTTCAAACGTAATGAAGCGTCCGCGCATTCTGACCCCCCGGTCAGTCCGGAGCGCGGGCAGCGTCCTGGATCGACAATGAAATCATAGCCGCTCGGCTCCGGCACGAAATAGCCCGATGATCATTTCGGTCACTGCGTCGAAAGCGCGTTGTGGCATGGACCCCTTGTCAACGCTTTCGGCTGCCTTCAGAGGCATCGTCAAAATAACGTTTTCGTTGCGCCAGACTTTAAGGTTACCGATCCGGGTGCCCTCGGACACGGGCGCCGGGACCGGACCGTTATAGACGATACGCGCTATCAGCCTGTCGCCGCCTGCCTTCGGCAGCAGAACCCGTACCGTGCCTTCCGCGACAAGTGGCACGCGACCGGTTGCGCCGCCGAACACTTTCGCAGTTCCGATCGTTTGGCCTTCCGCAAAAAGCAGACGTTGTTCGAAATTCCTGAATCCCCATTCGAGCAGCTTTTTGGCTTCGTCCGCGCGTTCCTTGGCGTTGCTGACCCCGGTCACAACCACGATCAACCGTTGTCCATTCTGGACAGCGGATCCGACCAGACCGTAGCCCGCCTCTTTTGTAAATCCGGTTTTCAGTCCATCGGCGCCAGTCATCGCCCCAAGGAGCGGATTGCGATTCTGCTGGCGAATCTTGTTCCAGGTGTAATCCGGCTGAGAAAAGATCTGATAAAAATCCGGATAGGTGCGGATGATGTGGCGAGCCAGCATCGCCAATTCGCGGGTCGTGACCTGCTCTCCCGGATCGTGGAGCCCGTTCGAATTGGTGAAAACGGACTTTTCCAGCCCGATGGCTCGGGCGCGTTCTGTCAGCTTTTCGCCGAAGGCGGCCTCATTGCCGGCAAGCGCCTCCGCCAGGACGATGCAGGCATCATTCGCCGACTGGACGATCATTCCACGTATCAAGTCGTCGACTGGCACCTTGCTGTAGATCGCCGCAAACATGGTCGATCCATGAGAGGGCGCGCCGCCCTTGCGCCAGGCATTTTCGCTGACCATAAATTCGTCGGTCAGCTTCAGTCGGCCTTCCTTGATTTCATGAAATATGTATTCGGCCGTCATGAGTTTGGCGAGGCTGGCCGGGAAGACCATCCGGTCGGCGTCGCGTGCAAACAGGACCGCGCCATTCTCGGAGTCGATCAAAATGGCATGCGGAGCGCCGATATTCGGCTCATCTTTCTTCTGTGCATCTTTCTTCGGTGCATCCTTCTTTTGAGACGCCGCGGGAGCCGGTCGGTGCGCGGGTGTCGCCGCGTATGCCGCTGCGCAAAGGCAGAAAGTGGCCAATACGACCAAGCACCGTCCAAATGGAAAATTCCGCATTGCCATCACCAAAAGTCCTTGCCGGCAGCGCAAAAAACGGACTGCGGCGCAATCGCCGGAGCTTTGGCGGTCAATTACGGCTCAGTAAAGGCCACGTCCGCTCGTATAGCCGGTTCCGCCATCATAGCGCGACGGTCTGAAGGCCGAAACCGCCGATGTGTTGGAATGAACAGCAGAACGGTCCGGCATGACCGTTGTGGCGGCCCTCGGGCGGGCCGCGGCTGCGAGCTCTGTCGACGTCGACGCGTCGCTTTCAGACTCGCGCCTGTCCTCGCCCAGCCGATAAGGCCGATCTGGTGGCGACGGCATGTCGCCCACCGTGAATTTTGCGACAGAGCGGCCGGAGAAATTTGCGGGCGCAAAGAGCTTATTGCCGCTTAGCTGCACGGGCGCCGCCGAGCTGCCTTCACGCAAAGTCGCGATCAGCTTGCGGTCATCTGACCCTTGCAACGGGGCGCGGCCGACATACTCGATCCTCACGCGGGTGACGCCGTGTCGGTGAAAGCCCAAGAGTTCTGCTGTCTTGACGGACACGTCGATGAGACGATCGCGCGCGTATGGGCCACGATCGTTGACGCGCACGACAATCGAGCGGCTATTGGACACATTCGTCACACGCACGTAGGACGGCAGCGGCAGCGTCGGATGCGCGGCCGAGATCGAATTCATGTCGAAGACTTCCCCGTTGGCCGTGTAACGGCCATGGAAATCATCGCCATACCAGGAGGCCATGCCCTCCGCGCTGTAGTTGACGTTTTCTTCTGGGACGTAAACCCGTCCGCCTACCATGTAAGGCTGACCGACACGATACACGCCGCCGCCCTTCGGCACCGGTTGGCCCGGCTCGACGACGCGTGGGCTGGCTGCAACCCCGTAGCGCGGGTCGATCGTCCCTGCCCCTCGGCCGTTCGAACAATTGGCAAGCGCCAGACAGCCCAGGCACAGGATAAAAAGCCGCGCCATCTGGCTAATTCTGTGATCAGCCCCAAAGCAATGCATCCCGCATCAGTCCCCGAACGGAAGCCGTCAGATTACCGCGTCGCGATCCTGTCGGGAACCGCCCGCGCGCCGGCTGGTAAACAGTTGGTTCCGCCCCCAAGCATCGACATTCGGGCGGGATAGCCAATGGTGCAGCCTCGTGCAAGCTTCGGCGATGAATCGTCTACGCTACCGGGAGAGCAGGCTGTTGCCGTTCTTTGGCCTACTCAAGCCCCCGGACACTGACGATCTTTGAAGTGTGCCCTCGTAGCTAATCCCAATGCGAAAACCTCGCGCCCACGCGAGCGTGCAGAAGCGTTTTGTGTTGCCGTGAAGAAATTCGAACCTCTTGGGGAGGTCATAGGCGCGCGGTAATTCGAGACACGCACCGCCGGCCGACAGATCGACAATGTGACATTCAATCGGGATCGTCTTCGGACCAAGAAGGATTTTCCCGATCCGGGGGACCAGACCCCTTGGGGCCACACGAAACCAGCGTCGTTTGTTAGACCCGTTCATCTGAGCGCCAAGATAGAATCCCCTACATTTATACGGACTCTTGATTACCGATCCCTTACGAAGAGGCGCCTATGATCTCACTGAAATCATGGAACATTCCTCGCCAATCGAGTTCCATCTTCTCGTTTGGCCTTGTTCCAGGCTCAACCGGTTGAACTGGACTGACTGTTCCCCTCAACGGACGACGAAATCTCGAGAATCAGCAGTTTTGTGATGCCTGACACATCGACGGATTCCAGCAAGACTACTTTGCGTTTTGGAAAGAGAACCCGAAGGTCGGGAGAGAAAAATGATCGGTCTTGAAATCCTAGGAGCCCTCGCAGTCGTCCTGTCGGTCGGATCTTTCACCGCGCTGCAATTTCGCTGGCTCACCGAGATCGCAAAGGCCTAGCGAACGAAGGACGTAGGCCATGGGCGTGTTGCTCATCAGATGTCCGAAAACCGGCAGACAATTTTCGACCGGCATTCACGTCGATGCGGAGACCTTGGCGCGGGTGCCGCAGGAATACACGCAAACGCATTGTCCGCATTGCCACTCAAATCATTTTTGGCTCCCTCGGGAAGCGACGCTGGTCGACGCGATACCGTCGAAAGATTGGATTGAAAATCAGAGCTAGCCGGTCGTGGCTTGAGCTTCCTGATGACTCGCCTGCACACAATCGACCATTTTGTGATCCAGGACACATTCCGATTGCATGTCTGAGGTTATTTTCCACCCACTGAAAAATTGCCTTCAAGGAAGCACCATGGCCGGATTCGAAATCATCATCGCGTTGCTGGTTTTGGCCCTTTGCTGCACGGCATTGCAGTTTGAGTGGTTCGTCACCGCCGCACAGGCATAAGGAGCGACGCCGTGACGCCAGACGAGAAATATCGGCGGTACGCGCAAGAGGCGCAGGAACAGGCGCAACGATCTCGCACTGCCGCGGACAAAACATCCTGGCTCCGTATCGCCCAGAGCCGGCTTGATCTCGTCTCTCGCCCCGGGCGCTTTTGAGTTGCCAAAGACTGCAAATTAAAAAGGGACCGCCGTTGCCAAGTGGACAGCGATCCCTACGGTTTGCCGAATTGGGGACGCCCTCTTGAGGGGCGGGTTAACTCGGCACCCGCAAACGACAACGTCAATCCGGACAGTCTGGTTTCGGTAAATCCATACCCGGCGGATCGTATTCGGAACCTTTTGCGTTCTGCGGGCTTTGAAATATCAAACGGAGTGTTCCATGAACAAACCGGGATTTGGTGGAGCCCATCACGCAGCCGGCAGCGATATCGTTTGGCGTCATTATTGGCTTACGAACGTCATGGTCGATGGCGGCAGGTTTGGACCTGTAAGATTTGCTCGGCGCGAAATGCCGGCTCGAAAAGAGTCCCTGTCGCGACGCCTCCATAAGCTACGTCGTATGAGGGCGGTCCTGGGGCGCTGATAGCGTATTTCGGCCGGAATCGACGGTTCTTTGACTGCCTTTCAAACTGGATGTTGCGGTGCAGTGTTACTGCACGCTGATGAAGCGACTCATTCATAAATTGAGGCGTCCCTCGCCGCTTTTTAACGCGGCATGAAACGCGTCGGGTTAGTCTGCTGACAAGCCGATTACAGGAGAATGTGATGGATGCTCCAACAGCTGCGGCCGCTGCCGAGAAATTAGGTGAGCCGGAAATGGCGGAAGAAATTTGCAAATCGCTGGAGCAAACGATTCTGAAGTATTTTCCGCAGGCCGGTTTTGGATCAGATCGGCCGAAGCCGTCCTCCGTTCCATTGGTTCCTCACCGGCAAGAAAAGTCGTGAGCTCGCCATTGCTGCTTGAGTGTTCGACGGCATGCGACGCCGTATACGGTGTGAGCTTCTTTGAGCCTCTCTCTTAATAAATCGAACCGATGCCGCCGGGCGCTCTCCAGCCGTTCCCAGGTCTCGGCCATTTCCTCCAGCTGCTGACGGTGAATGGGCGAAGCTGTCCGTGCCACCTCGCGGCATTTAGCTGCGTTCTGACGATATTCCTCGGCTTTTGTCACGCCACACACCTCTGACACCGTTCATGCTCCATGCCGCGATAATGCTCGCGCGTAGGTTTGCCTTGTGTAAGGTGGGTCACAGAAAGTGATCACGAGCGATCTCGCCCGATACGGGCCGTGAGGTGATGTGGTCTCGACAGGGCTGGCAGGTTTCCATCGCAGTCGACGCATTCGGATTTTTGACTTGATCGACGTTTTTCGACAGGCCCATCGGAAGGGCGCGTCCACGAAGCTAGAACGTGTAGCTCAGAGTAGCGCAACCGATGTTGATTTCGTCGCGCATAAGCCCTCAACTGTCTGACGTTGGCGCTTCACCTGCTTGCGCGGGCGGCGAGTAGCAAATTTGCCCAACATTTTCCATTTGAGTGGGATGCTACCGCGGACTCGCCAACGACTCATACAGACTCGGTTCGGGGCCAACCGCGAGCGAAGACGATACCACTATTCCCTTATTTGCCGGTGATCGTATGGATGGGCATGATTCAAGTCATGCTGGGCGTGACGCGTGAGCATGATGCTCAAAGCGTGAATGAGCCTGCCAATCTGATGATAAATCGCGGAAGCATCATCCCCTTTCCGAGGCCGCTCGCGGTAGCAGCCCGCGGCTGATCTTCGCAGACTCAATAGCGACCTGTTGCGCCCCTGCAACCGCCCACAACATTCTGGCAAGAAGCAAAGTCTTACCGGCGTGCTTGATCGAGTCGGTACTAACTTCCCCGCGGATCCCTTCCTCACGTCACCCACACTGTCTGGGGGGATCTCTGGCGGGGCTGCCATCCCGATGGCGGCCCAAGGGGCCGCCGCGATGGTGAAAGCGGCGGCCCCCCGCTACGGCAGCAACACTGGGGAGCGTTGGAGCCGTTAGCTAAAAGCTAGACAACAAAGGCCCGTCACACGGCATTTATAGGGCAAAACACTTCTTCGCTAGGGTCGCCCGCCTTAATTCAACGCATGGTGTTTATTTAGCTTGATCGTGGCAGGCGATTGAACGCGCCCGCCGCTTTCATCCATCCATGTCAGCCTATCGTCGCCTCTTAGCCGCCTAGCGGCCCAGGGTGGACGCACGAACTGAAGCATGACGGATATTTACTCAAGAACCACGTTCGCGAAGGCCGGGGGCGCCTCTGGTCTTCCGCGATCGGGCGATAGCCACGCGCGAAACTTAGCCGCGCCGCGCCGCCTCGATTGCGGCGATGTCGATCTTTCTCATGCCCATCATAGCTTCAAACGCGCGCTTTGCTTCATCGCCGCCCGCCGCCATCGCTTCGGTCAGTACACGCGGCGTGATTTGCCACGACACGCCCCACTTGTCTTTGCACCAGCCGCACGCGCTTTCTTGGCCGCCATTATCGACGATGGCGTTCCAATAGCGATCCGTCTCAGCTTGATCGTCAGTGGCGATCTGGAACGAAAACGCTTCATTATGTTTAAACGCAGGACCGCCGTTGAGGCCGATACAGGAGACGCCGGCAACTTTGAACTCGACCGTCAGCACATCTCCCTTCTTGCCAGATGGATAGTCACTGGGTGCACGGTGGATGGCACCCACCGCGCTGTCGGGAAACGTTTCGGCATAAAATCGAGCAGCGGCCTCGGCATCCTTATCGTACCAGAGGCAAATTGTGTTCTTTGCCATTGCATGTCCTTTCGCTCCGAAGCACGCCTGAAATGTTATCCACTCGTTCTATGATAGCCGGCCGATCGCTGTTCTCCACTGGAAAAGCGGCCCGTTTTGCGATGGCCATGCACAGCCTTGCTGTCCGCTTTGGGGCTATGAGCGGACACCCACACCGAAAAAAGTGACGTCCGCTTTAGCTGCCCTCGGGACAACAGATCGGCTTGAGCCAGTGCGGACGCTCGCACCGGAAGCCCGCATGCCCTATGGCGCTGTCATTCTGGCCGAGGCTTGAGAGCACACCCAAACGGGTAGCTATCGCAATGCTTAAATTTATGCATCCCATTCTATTCCGGAGCCCCTGGAACCTTTCTGCCTTGCGGTAAATTGGTTTGAGCTACCGGAGGTACCGCCATGACTTCAGCCAAGGTTCGCGATGCCGAATTGTTGCCAAGCGCCGACGGGAGCGATTGGCGGCATGTTCGGCTGACCAGAGCATCGATGGACGCCGCCAACCGCGAAACAACTGCCTGTCCCAAATCGGTGACAAAGATGTCCCCAGCGCGACGCCTAGAGAAACTTCGCCGCTTAAGGGCGGCGTTGGAGCCGCCGCGTTCCTGGCTCGACAAAAAATAATCGGGGGTGGGTCTGATGCCGCCGTCCACCATTTCCGATTAGCGTTTGCTGTCCTTGCTATTCGACCTGTTGGACTCTCCCATATGGAACAATTCGGATTCGCTCCGCTGCCCTCAAGCGCTATGTGCACGGCATGGTATCGCGTACTTACGCGCGCGGCAGGCCAGTAAACGCGCTTGCATGATGTGGTGTGCTGAAGCCGCTACTCCTTTGTACACTGTCCGTAATATTGGCTCGGGACCAAGTCCTTATCGCTAAGCAGGATGTAACGACTGTGAGTGCTGTCGCCTGCAAACGAAATTACAGTTGTTTGGACCGCGCCAGTTTCTAATTTCTGCATAAACGAAATAGCTAAGCTACCCATGTGAACATCAACATCCGAGCCATCCGTACCGAAAACCATGGCTTTCCGCGTAACGTCATCAAAAGCGAAATCCAGATGTAAATAGGCGTCAGTTTCAACCCCAGCCGGTGAAACTGTTTCAGAATATGTGCAGCTCCACCTGTAGTCCTTGGCCGTAGCCGTTCCGTACACCAGCATCAGTGCGACGATGAGAGCAATGCAGCGCAAAGATTTGGACATTTTTCTCTCCCCGCGTTCCCCGAGCAGGCCGGAGCATAATAGCATCGCCGGGGGGCACTGGGTGGCGATCCCGGCGTGTCTCGAAATTCAATTTGGATGCGCCTATATCGACTGCATGGTTGCATAGCTATCGCGGCAGGCCATTGAACCCGCCCGCTGCTTTCATTCATCCGTGTCAGCCAATCGTCGTCGCTCTAATGAACCTAAAGGCAATCATTGCTATCTCGCTTGCCGCCGCCGTACCAGCGTGCGCTCAGGCTCAAAGTCCGAGTGTGCCGAGAGTGACCAAGGATGACGCACAGAAGGTCGTGACAATCATTGGCGGCGACCAAGCCAAGACCCAAACCTATTGCGATATACAGAATCTCGGTGAGCAGATGGAGCGTGCCTACGAGAAGAGAAACCTCAAACTAGTTGATGACTTGTTGCAGAAAATTGAAACGCTGGAAAAAACTCTTGGTCCTGAATATGTCGAATTGATTGATCGGCTTGGGGACATCGATCCGGAAAACGACAAGCTCGCTGCTGAAATTACGTCGGTATTCGTAGAACTCGACAGGCGGTGTACGCGGTAGGCCTCGAAAATCTGGATCAAAGTCAAAGATCCGAAGTCGGCGGCTGCAAGGGCCAGGCGTTGGACCGCCCGGCCCCAACAGCCACGATACGGGGAGCTTCGGGAACGCCGCAGTTTGTGCCATCGCTGAAAAGGCAAAATTCGCATATCTCGCTAGCGTCTCGTGAAGAACATCGTCTTCCGTGATCAATTGTCTCAACAGGTCGCTTCGTATTCGAAAGGCACTACCTGGAATTTGGACAATGGCTTCTATGGCAGCTCTGTTGAAACCGAATAATGTATGTGGGCTGGTCATCCCCTCGATCCCAATCACCCCAATTTCAACGGAACGACCATCCTCCATCAGCTTCACGAGTGAAATCAAACCACGATTCAAAAAGTAGTAGTGCTCAACAGGTCGATCGACGCGATTGATCACGTCGCCTTTTGCCGTCGTCCGCAGTTCCAGAGCGGGCAGCAGCCGATTCAATGAGGCCTTTGGCAGGGAAAGCAAAAGGCGATTTGCAATATCGTCCTCAGATTGGGTCATAGCATCCCCCTAAAGGCGCCTGGTACCCAGTGCAGAAACCATAAGACTGAGGATACACATCTGCGTTTTAAGTCAAAAACGCACATTACTCAGTGCATCTGTGAATGCCAGGCAAGTGGCGCGCTGGCGTCCCGGTTCCAAATGGAGACGACGACGCCAGCTTCTGGGGTCGCACCACGTATGATTGGTCATGCGCATAGAGTGCTGTCTAAGGCGCTTGGCGATGCTGTCAAACACAGTCTGCTGATCAGCAATCCGGCCAAGGTACACCGAAGTACTTGGGACCAAGTCTCAATGTGTTGCTAAGTTGTTCTCTTCGGAGTAATCGCTAAGCTATTGATATCACGAAATGGAAGGGTGGCCGGGCGGTTTAAGGCACTGGTCTTGAAATACGGGAAGCGCGGTGCCGCTTGGTATCGCCACGTATCAGTCGGTTAGCATTTTCGGGGATTTCTCTGGCGTCGCGAGTGTGACCGGTATCCCTCTGTGACACACAGTACCGAGGAGTTTGGGTCCAATATTGGGTCCAACTTCAGCGGCCCGCTGGCGTCTATGCCGAGCCAGCAAAGGCTCCGGCTAGTGTACGGGCTCTTGTCCCTGCGTGTCCCCGATGACGTGCAGAAACCGTTTCGCTTCTGCGGGGCCAAGTTCTTGCGAAATCACAGCCGCAGCGGCCACAACCATGTGCTTGGCTGACTCTACTACTGCATAAGGGCCTTCGTGTAAGTACAAAACTTTGAGCATGGCGAGAGCATGTTCGGCGATCTTGTGATGGTCCGAATCAGCAGCCATGGTTTGGGTAGCTTGCGCCCTGTCGCTGGCGTTGTCACTGGCCTGCGTCGCTACACTAACAGGTGGACGGCTGAGTCAAACGGGAGCCGCTGGCTATGGCGGCATCATCCCAGCCGACGCGCCCACTATACCAAGGAAACGAACAACTCTTGATCATCAGCTATGACCTTTGGCACGCGTGTATCTTCCCGCTATGTCACCACGCTTCCTAATCGCTGCAGCAATCCTTTTCTGGGCGGCCGCGTTTCTCGGTGCCTCTGACCGCAAATCGTCTGAATCGTTATCGCCGAATATATCCGAGAAGAGATCGTTTCAGAACGGTCGAATGTAGGTCCACGCGAAAACCAAGAGGATGATTATCGCGAGACTGAGAAGCGGTAGCAAATTGGGATGATGGTTTTGATCACCGTGTATCACGAGTGCCTCCCGCCTAATTGAACGCCCGCAAGTGGCATATTGCCAATAACGCGAGGTGCGTTGCTGTGATGGAAGTCACAAAAAAGAGCCGCAGGCGTCCACTGCTATCGGTCCACGCCCCGCCTTTCCAATTGAGTTTTGAGGACATAGCCAAAGGCTGCCGGTCGCCCGGCGGTCCCCAGTCGCCGCCGGCGCTTTCGGATTTTTGACTTTTATTCAGGCTTTCGAAGTTGGACCATCGGCCAATGCTGCGTCTTGTTTCGCGGATGTAATTATTGGCCAGTCCCACAACGACCAGGGAGGCTTGAGATGCGCTTCGCAACCAAGCTTATGGCGGCAATCGTTATCGTGCTAGCGGTGCTGACACAAACGTCCAATGCTCAATGGTGCGCCGAGTACTCAAGTGGTGGCGGTTACGAAAATTGCGGTTTCTCCACCTTTGAGCAATGCCAAGCATCCGTGAGCGGCATCGGAGCAAATTTTTGCAGGCCCAGTCAATACTCCAATCCGGGCTACCCGTCTGCCGGGCGTAAAAAACGACGATACTAGTTTGTCTCAGAACGTCCCATCCAATGCCCGCGTTGCGGCGGGGGGCTTTCGAGCTTAATCCGGGCAAGCTGCCGCTATTCTTTTCTCTTGCTGTCTCATTTCAGCAACGACCGATTGTGGTTCCTCCCCCGATTGAATTCTATTTATAAAAGATCTGAACAAATCGGCTGTACGCAATAATTCCTTTTCACAGTTTTTGCCGCTGGGCTCATCGGCCTTCGGGCCAGCATCGTTTGCCTTGTTATCGACCACTGGCGCTGTTACTTCCGAAGCGATAGGTGGCTTCTCCTCAACAGGTACGGGTTTCGCTTCTTCTCGAAACCATGGTTGTTTGATGACCAGTGCCCCAACGACCATCAGAAACACCGGGACTAGTACATATAAGAGTCGGTAGTGTCTTATCTTGACGCCAGGTACATCCGCCAGGTGATGCCAAACAGGCTTGCCGCTATTCCCAAACCAATCCGCGATTCCTCTCATTTGTGGATCGTCGCTGACCAGCAGACAGCCATCGCATTCCATGTATTGGTTGATCGCGGGCATCCAGTCTGCCGGATTTTCGGAACGAAAGACGCCACGATCTTGTGTGATGAATTGATGCCCACGCTGCATGAGCGCCGCCGAGTAATAGGCGCTAACATCGTCGCTCACGAGAAGCAGGATTTTCATCAAAATCAATGTCCCGCGTTGTTGCCGGTGACTTCGGATTCTTGACCTTGATCCAGGTTTTCGACGGACCCGAGCGATAGGGCGATTACTGCTGCCGACAGGGCAACGCTCATTTACCGACGCAAATGAGCACAAGTACTGCAGGCCGCTTCTGTGGCCGGAAGGTCGCGTTGCGTTGGTCTATAAAGCTGATTGCCCCTCCGGGATTGAGCGCGTACGCATTGATAATTTGCTCATTCTCCTCGCAACTCGCGCTGCAGGCCGGTTGATCACAGGGCTTTGCGACAACCTTGATCGGGGATCCGTTGGCGCCGGACGTGAGACCGGAGAAAGCGGCGGGACCGGGCGGACCAGCGGGACCGGGTGGACCAGGCGGACCAGCGGGACCGGGTGGACCAGCCGGACCCGGCGGACCAGCCTCACGCTTGGCTGGCGGCTCGCTTTGCCCACACGCAGCCAAGAGAAAGGCGGCTAAGATCAGCAAGATCCGGGGACGCATGAATCACCTCCGACACAACCTGTCGAGTGCCGCGAATTGCAACAAAATGTCCGTAACACGCTTGCTGTTTTCCGGACCGAGTTTCTGAAGTCCATCCATTAATGCGACGTAGTCAGGACCGAGGATTTTTTCCAGTCTCTCAATTTTCTGAGACAACTCATCGAGCCTTTTTTGGTCATTCTTTCCGTAGACCTGATTCATCTCCTCGCTGACCTTATTTATTTCGCAATAAGTTCGGACCTTGGCTTTATCACTCGTGATAATTTTCGCTAGCTTCTGTGCGCCATCCTTGGTCACGTTAGGGGTACTTCGAGTCTGCGCCTGCGCGTACGCCGGTGCGGCGGCGATCAACAAAATGGCCACAAATTTCTTCACGTTTATTAGAACGTACCATCAATCGTCAGGGTTGCAGCCGGCGTTCTAATTTTTGATCTTAATCCATGTTTTCGACGGACAGCTTAATTTGCCCGTTATTTAAAGAACGATTTTGTGATGGCGGTCACAGCCGCGAAATTTGTCATCCCTAGTCTGCCTCGCAGGCGATGGGTTGCACTCCCTTTCTGGCCATCGCTCGCGGGGCTGTCGGAAAGCCAATACCGGCGGTCCCGCAATCGTTGCAATCTGTCAGAACGGTCCGTCGATGGCGCGAGTGGCCGCCGGTGCTTTCGGATTTTTGATCTTCAACCAGACCTTTGATAGTCCTGACCGACACGGCGAGTCGTCTATCGCCGTTGGCATGCGACGACACTGGTGATTGAGCCATCTAATTGCCACTTCACTTTTGGGCACAGGTTCGAGACGGCCATAGATTCCGGGTGATCCTTGCGCTGTGTTCGCACGTAATCTCTTGTCTCCAGGCACCCAAGCCATTCAAAATAGCTTGGTGACCAACCCGTTGGATGAACACAGGCCGCTTTATCCAATGCCGAAGTAGTCGCCCAGCGCTCGGCAAGCTTTTCTCGTGCGTTTTGTTCATTTTTAACGCACGAATCA
>Ga0075433_10002239_pt1 | contig 14683 bp, 8 predicted proteins | sample RhiMethybrSRZTD2_FD_75299 | JGI IMG/M metagenome (GOLD analysis project Ga0075433, IMG submission 75299) | Populus rhizosphere microbial communities from Tennessee, USA - Rhizosphere MetaG P. TD hybrid SRZTD2 | ecosystem: Host-associated > Plants > Roots > Rhizosphere > Soil | place: USA... | reverse complement strand
ACGGGCTTCTCCTGACTCTGGGCATCGCCTTTCGTCTGAAGGGGCCACACCGACATCAACCCGACGAAGCCCACCAATAGTGCACGCCTGTCCATATCTCTTCCTCTCAAATTGAACGTGGATGCCACCGGGTGGCACTACGAAGAGGCAAAGAGTGGGCCAATGCACGGCTGGATTCGGTTGAAGAATTGCCCGTCAATCGCGGTCGCGCTTGAAGACAGCCCTGGCGGCCTCCAATGGATGGTGAGGCTCCCACCACATGCGGTGAGGTGACTTCCGGGTCAGACCAAAGCCGATCAGCGCGGCAACTATCGCCACCGACAGCCCCGCAATCACGTCCACCGCGTGGTGGTATCTCGTATATACACAGGCAACGCTAAGTCCGGTTGCAAGCACTCCGAACCAGAGCGCCGCCTTTCGGTCCGTGGCGTGCAGGCCGAAGGTCACCGCCCATGCACCTGATACGTGAGCGCTGGGGAAGCACCCTCCCGAGACCGCCGCGCCGCCGATGATGACTTCGATCACCCTGGTGAAGACCCAGCCGCCAAAGGGACGCAGACCTGCCATGACGTCGGGGTGTTCCCACGGCCCTCGCGCGGGGAGGAACGGATACCACACGTATGACAGGAAGAATCCGAGCATCATGCAGGTCATCGCGGTGTGAAACCCGCTTCCCGGTGTTCCGCGGCCCTGCCGACCACCGTTCCAGGCGATGACGACTCCGCCAATGATCAGGAGAAAGTACGAGAAGTAGAAGGCGTGCATGACCTCGTCGAGCACTGGATTGCCGGCCTGCGACAGCATCACCGCCGGCGTGCCGCCGAACAGCGTGCGATCCGCGTTGAACAGGTAATGCTCGAACCAGTAAGGCGCATTCCCCGCGGCGGCGTTGACGGTGAGCGACACCTCCTCGAAGAAGGGCGTCAAGAGCAGGGCCGGGTACGTGTACCGCAGAAACCGCGCAACCGACCTCGCAGCGGACAGCCAGCGGGAATCAGCCACACGCGCCTGTTCCCACTCCGCCCCTCGAGGTGGTAACAGCAGAAGCCCCGCGATGATTGCGCCGTGGCCACCAAGGATGTATGGCCACCGTGGAACCGCCCACACGACCGCGACGAGCGCGACGAAAGTGACGTAACTGGCCAGGACCCAGTCGAGGGCCATCCAGGACGCCGTTCGTGCGGCCATCCGGCTCCGGGCAGGGATCGCCGATCCCGAAGGGGCCGACAAACCGTCGTCGCTGCCGGATGTGTAACGTCTTGAATGACTTGGGGGGACTGCACGGACAGATTGCACGGATCCGGGAAATTGGCTCATTTCGTCAAAACGCCTTCACACATCGGAATGTGCAGAAGACGGCCGAATGGGCTCAACGCTCAGGAGTTCCGAGCCATCGTGATATTTTGACGCCGATCAACAAGGGGGAAATTCTCGTGATTCGATTGCGCAGGACCATGGCATTCGCAACGGTGACCGTACTGACCTTCGGTATCGTCACTTATGCGCAACGAGACGCGTCGGACACGTATTCAACCGGCCTGACCGTCACCGACGACGTGCTGCGGCACGCTGGTACCGCGAACGATCCGCTCCCTGGTTCGTGGCTCAGCTATGGCCGCAACCAGTCCGAAACCCGCTACAGCACGCTGAAGCAGATCGACAGCAGCAACGCGTCGCGCCTGGGTCTCGCGTGGTCCTACGTCATGGGCGCCGGCGGCGGCAACCAGGAAGGTACGCCGCTGATGTGGAACAACACGCTCTACGGCATCACGACCTGGAGTGTGGTGTTCGCGCTGGACGCGCGGACTGGCAAGGAACTCTGGCGATGGGACCCGAGGATCGACCAGGTCAGCACCCGGCCCGCGATCTGCTGCGGCAACGTCAATCGCGGTATCGCGATCTACAACGGCATGATCATCGCGCCCGCGATCGATGGGCGCCTCGTCGCGCTGGATGCGATCACCGGCAAGCTGGTGTGGGAGTCGCGCGTGGTGAATTCAGGCGATCTCTACACGTTGACGATGGCCCCGCGGATCGCCGGTGGCAAGGTCATCATCGGCGCGTCCGGGGGCGATAAACCCACCCGTGGCAACTTCATCGCCGTCGATGCACGCACAGGCAAGCTGGCGTGGCGCGTCTACACGGTGCCTGGCGATCCCTCATTGCCGTTTGAGAACGAGGCCATGCGCGTGGCCGCGAAGACATGGGGTGGAGACTTCTTCAAGAACGGCGGCGGCGGTGCAGTGTGGGATGGCTTCGCCTACGACCCCGAGGCGAATCTGGTCTACGTTGGCACGGGCAATGCGCAGCCATGGGTGCAGAAGTTCCGGGGCGCGCAAGGTCTCGACAATCTCTACACGTGCTCGATCCTGGCAGTCGATCTCACGACCGGTCAGATCAAATGGCACTATCAGGCGGTCCCCAACGACAACTGGGATTACGACAACGTGCAGCAACTGACGCTGCTGGATCTGCCCATCAACGGCCGGATGAGAAAGGTCATCACGCAAGCGCCGAAGAACGGGTTCTTCTACGTGCTGGACCGCGTGACCGGCGAGTTCATCTCCGCTGAACCCTTCGTCAAAGTGAGTTGGGCTTTGCGCATGGGCGCCGACGGCCGGCCCGTGGTGAATCCGGCGGCCTACTACGATCAGGAACCGATCTCGGTCTTTCCGACCGGAGGCGGCGCGCACAACTGGTCGCCCATGTCCTACAACCCCAACACAGGATTGGTCTATATTCCCGCGTCGTACCAAAGCTACCCGTATCAGGCGCAGGCCGAGTTGAGGCCTGGTTCCACCGGATACCAACGTCCCCGTGGAGAGACGAAGACGATCGAGCCTTCATTCGGCCCCGAGCCGATTCCAGGGGCACGCAACGGGCTGCAGGCGTGGGATCCGGTGAATCAGAAACTCCGCTGGAACGTCGCGGGCGGCGGCGGAATCGGCGGCGGCACGGCGACGACCGCAGGCAACCTGGTGTTTCAAACGATCAACGATGGTCGCTTCCGGGCGATCAGCGCCGACAAGGGCGAGATCCTGTACGAAGTGCGGACCGGGCGAACTGGCATGGCGCCACCGATCACGTACGAAGTGGACGGAACGCAGTACGTCGCGTTCGGAGGAGGACTGGGCCGCGCCGCGCCGAACAACGGACCCACCGACGAAAAGGCCGAGAACGCGCCGATGATGTTCGTGTTCACACTCGACGGCAAGGCGACGCTGCCGACGCCACCGCCCGAACCTTAGTCCTTCGGCCTTCGTTCTTCGTCCTTGGTCCGTTCAGTGGGCGGCAATGAAGGCTCGCATAGCCGCTGATTGCTACGCCAGCGCGTTCGTGGCCCGCCTGCACGTCCCGACATGATTCGGCGCGGGCGCCGGGATGAAGACGAACGCTCCCTCGATCCGGCCCAGCTGTTTACTAACTCATCCGAGACCACCGTCTACAATGCTCGCACCATAGAGGTGATGCGATGAGACACGCACTGTTTCTATTCATCGTCTTCATCGGCGCGAGTTGCAGCGATGACGACTCACCGACCGCGCCGTCCGGTTCGTCTTTGGGCTTCTTCGTCACGAGCGCGACGAGCACAACGGGTAATCTGGGAGGCCTCGCCGGTGCTGACGCAACCTGTCAACGACTCGCGGCCGCTGTAGGGCAGGGCTCGCGTACCTGGCGTGCCTACCTGAGCGTCGAGCGCGACCCGGCGAACGGAAATCAGCCGACCCACGCGAGAGACCGCATTGGCACGGGTCCATGGTTCAACGCGAATCGCGTCCCTGTCGCAAACAACGTGGCCGAACTCCACGCTCGTACCGGTGACCCGGCCGTCTTCCTTGATGAGCACGGTCAGCGTATCAACGGGCAGTGGACCGGATCGCCGGCGCCCGTCGAACACGACATGCTCACCGGCTCGAACTCGGACGGAACAGTCGCCGCTGGATTGACCTGCGCAGACTGGACGTCGGCCTCCGCCGATGTGGCGGCACAGGTCGGGCACTCTGATGGAATGGGTCCGAATCAGAGCACCGCCGGTGCGCTGTCGTCGTGGAACTCCGCACACGCCAATCAGAACTGCGCGAACACGGCGCCGCGTGGAGGTGCAGGCCGCTTCTACTGCTTCGCCCGCTAGCCCGACACCTGACGCATCCTGCTTCGCGCCATGGCCAAAAAGAAGAAGGCAGTCCGCAGAAAGAAACAGCAAGCGGCGTCGAGAGGCCTCTCAGCCACGGAGACGCGCACAGGCACTGGCGCTGCCGATGGGATGGCACCGCTCGTCGAGCGCGATGGCGGCGCGGTCCTTGGCGCCTATCGCGATCCGTTTGGCGGCAAGCCTGTCCTGATCGTCTCGCTACCGATCGATCGCGTCGAGCCGACGCCCTTTCAACGCGACCCGTCGGACGCGCATGTCAAGCGGCTGATGACGGTGATCGAAACACTCGACCGCTTTCTCGATCCGCTCATCGTGGTTCGTCACGACGATCGCTACTGGACGCCGAATGGCAATCATCGGCTGCAGGCGATGCGCCGTCTTGGCGCCAAAGCCGTCGTCGCTCTGCTCATCCCGGAAGAGGAGGTCGCCTACCAGATCCTCGCGCTCAACACCGAGAAGGCACACAACCTGCGCGAGAAGTCGCTGGAAACGATCCGGATGGCGCGGTCGCTCGCGGAAGAGGTGCGCGATGCCGAGGAGGCGTTCGCGTTTCAGTTCGAAGAGCCCGCTTACCTCACGCTGGGGGCCGCATACGAATCACGTCCGCGCCTCAGCGGCGCCGTCTACCGATCGGTCTTGCGGCGCATCGACGAATTCCTCGACAAGCCGTTGCCGAAAGCCGTCGGCGAACGCGAGCGGCGGGCACGCCTCGTCCTCGCGATCGACGACCGCGTGACGACGATCGTCGATAAGCTCAAAGAGCGCGGCATGACGAGTCCCTACCTGCGGCCGTTCGTCGTCGCGCGGATCAATCCGATCCGCTTCTCCAAGGCGACCAGCTTCGACTTCGATGAAGTGCTGCAGAAGATGACGACCGCCGCGGGCAAGTTCAATGTCGATCGAGTCAAACCCGACGATGTGTCAAAAGCCGGCGGACCTCCGGTGGAGGAGGACTAGAAATCTCCCACGGGCGACGTCTTACCACGAAGGCCACGACGGCCACGACGGCCACGACGGGCACGACGGGCACGAAGGGCACGAAGGGCACGAAGGGCACCGGACAACGGACCACGGACCCGCGGAAACCGGGAGACACTTATCTCGTTGCGACCATCAGCGCTATCCATCCGAGGCGAAGCCTCGCCGGCGAGGCGCCTCCGTGTCTTCGCGACTCCGCGGTTAGTCGATTTCGTGTTCTTCGTGTTCTTCGTGGTGAATACACTTGCAAGAGACTTCCGCGATTTTGGCGTTTATGTGTTTCAGCATTCCGCTACCTAGAAGGCCACCAGGTATGTGAGCTTTGCGATCACGGCTCGACTGAGCAACGTGCCGGTGCGCTCATCGCGGCGATCGTTGTACACGAGGAAGAAGTCGCTGAGGGGGCGGTGGATGATGTTGAAGCGCAGGTTCGACGTCCACTGCCGCGTGTCGCTGTTGTACTGCACGAGCGCGTTGAAGAACATCTTCGTACTGAAGTTGTAGTTCACGCGTGTGGTCAGCAACTTCGAGACGAACCCGTCGGTCGGGGCCGAGATGTCGTTGATCTGCAGCCCGACGGACGCATTGAAGTTCGCGTTGAGCCGAAGCGAGGGCGAGATCATATACGCCCGCCGGTAGCCGTCGTAGAACGGCCCCATCGCGTACCGCGTGTTCACGGACAGGCGCGCTGCCGCGTTGGTGTTCCAGAAGATGAAGTACTCGTTGAAGTCGTAGCGACCGGGCTCCACCCACACATCGTGCGCCGTGTTGAGCCGAAAGCGCTCGCTGATCACCTCGACGTTCGGGTTTACACCGATCTCCATGTTCGAGCTGTCCTGGAACGTGATCGGGAAGTGGAAGTCGAGGTAACGGGATTCGAGCGCGCCGTCCTCCTGGCGGTAGAAGGCGTCGAACTGCATGTGCGGCCTGATCTCGCGGATCAGCCCCGACACGGCGAGCGGACGGAACCGTCGCGCGAGAAACGAGAAATAGTTGTTCACGCCGCGGCGAGGCACGAATCCTAGATCGTTCACGAACTGCTCGCCGATCCCTTCGACGTTGGCCTGTACCTGCCAGATACGGCCTGCGTAGTTGAGACCCGCTTTCTCGGCGAAGTCGTTGCCGGTGCTCGTCCCGCTTACTAGCGGTGAAAAGGACTTGGCGGCATAGCCGTTCACGTTCAAGTAAGAGCCGAAGCGAAAGTTCGCATCCACGCCACCAACGCGATTGTACGAAGGCCCGCCCGGCTCCCTGAGGAGCAGGATTGCCCCGATGTCCGAGTTGGCGAGCACGTCGCGGCGAACGCGAATCGCCGTATCGTTGATGCGCGGCTCGGTGCCGTGCCCGTCCTCTTCCACGTTCAGGACGCCAATGGAATAGGCGCCCTGCCGACCTGTCAATCGCGTCCCGACGAGAATCGGAATCGCCTGACCATCTTCCGACAGGCCGATGCTGCGGCTGAAGAACATCTGCAGATCCGCGGTTTGACGGCCGCCGCCTCCGCCACCGCCGCCTCCCCCACCGCCGCCGGCGGCAAACCCGGTGACACCTGCGCCGAACTGGAAGATGCCTGAGTTCTCCAGGAAGAAGTCGCGTTTCTCTGGAAAGAACAGGCTGAATCGCGTCAGGTTGATCTGCTGCTCGTCGGCCTCGACCTGCGAGAAATCCGTGTTGACGGTGAAGTCCGCGACGAGTCCGTTCGTGATTCCGTACTTCACGTCGAAGCCGGCATCGAAATCACCGCGCGAGCTGCTCGACCCAATCGTGTTGGAACTGCCCGCCGCGTACGGCTTGATTCGCAGGTTCCGTCCCTGCCGCAAACCGCGGAAGTCATCCACGCGTCCGGCAAGTGACACGCGCTCGAGATTGTAGATCCTCGGCAGCGGCGCCCAATGACTGTCTTCGTTGAGCCGCCGCACCTTGCGTTCGAAGTTGACGCCCCACGTCTGGACATCGCTGGTGCGGAACCGCAGCGTGCGGAATGGAATTCTGATCTCCGCGTACCATCCCGTTTCCGCGATGCGCGCGCGCACCTCCCAGATGCCGTCCCAATCGGCGTTGTTCTCCCGCCCTTCGTTCGACATCTGCGCGTCCCACTTCGCCCCCGCAGGATTGATGGCGAACACATACGCATTCCGCTCGTCATGAAACGTATCCAGAACGATCCGGAACCCGTCGCTGTTGCTCGTGGCGAAATCCTCCTTCAGGTCATTGACGATGATCCGCGACGGCTGGTCGTCGTGGGCGAACACACCGAAGTACAACGCCTCGTCGTCATAGAGCACTCGAACCTCGGTGTCGTAGGTCGCCGGCGCGCCTTCACGAGGCTCGTTTTGAATGAAGCCGCTCGCCGCGGGCGCACTGCTCCACGCAGCCTCGTCAACCATTCCATCAATGGCGATGGGACCCGTCGCTCGAACCGCCGGCAGCCGCCGCTGCAGACGTGCTGTGTCGTAGTCGATCGCGGGAGGTGGGGCGTTCCCATTGCTGGGCTCCGGCGGGGCTTGCTGCGCAACCGCGGCATGAGTCACGCCAAAGAACGCCGCGAGCGCCAGCGAAACAACCTGCCCAGTTCGCGAGCAGCGTCCAGTGGGAGTGATCAGAGGCACGGATATTAACCTGCAGCTCATCGGATCTCCAACCATGCGCAACGCCCGACGGCGCGGTACCATCCTCTTCAGGCCGCACATCGAAGAGCTTGGACGTGGCGCCTCTTCGAGGTGTGAGCCGCTTCAGCGGGAAACGTGGCTTATCGGGCTGGCAGGTGAATCATGTCGTGTGAGATCGGCTGATGGAGGATCTCTTTCCGCTCGTCTATGACGAGCTTCGTCGCATCGCTGCTCGCAAGCTACGCGACGAGCGCGACAGCCATACACTGAGCGCCACGGCTCTCGTCCACGAAGCCTGGATCGAGCTCAACAAGCTGAACCGGATTCAATGGCGAAATCGATCGCACTATCTGGCCATCGCCGCGCAGGCGATGCGCCGCATCCTCATTGACTACGCCATCGCACGCGGCAGACAGAAGCGCGGCGGCGGTCGCGCGTCGCTGCCACTCGAGGGTGAAGTGTGGGCGGCGGCAGAAACGCGCGGCGAGGAACTGCTCGCACTCGACGAGGCACTTGCACGGCTGGCGGCGTTGAACGATCGTCAGGCACAGATCGTCGAGCAGCGCTTCTACGGCGGCATGACCGTAGAAGAAACCGCCGAGGCGTTGCAGGTGTCGCCGGCCACTGTAAAAAGGGAGTGGGCGACGGCGCGCGCGTGGTTGAACCGGGAGCTCCACGGGTGAGCCGCTCATCGGACAACTCGGGTCCGATCGGCCCGGATCGCTGGCAGGAGATCCAGGATGTGCTCGCCGACGTCATCGACTGTACGCCTTCCCAACGCGCAGCCCTGCTCGATGCCCGGTGCGCGCGCGACCCCTCGCTCAGGCGCGAAGTAGAGTCATTATTGGCGGCCCACGAACAGAACGGCGTCGTCGATGAACTCGCTCCACTGCTGAAGCCGGCGAGCGCGCTGGTTCGCAAGCCGCTAGCCGAGTGGTCCGGACGACGCGTCGCTCAATATCTTGTGCAGGAGCCGATCGGCTCGGGCGGCATGGCCGTCGTCTACAAAGCCCGGGACGAGCGGCTGCAGCGACAAGTCGCACTGAAGTTCCTCTCGCCGTACTTGAGCGCGGACGCCGAAGCCAAGTCTCGATTCCTGGCTGAGGCGCGGACGGCCGCGGCCCTCGATCATCCAAACGTTTGCACGATCTACGAGATTGGCGAGACCGACGATGGGCACTTGTTCATCGCGATGCCGCTCTACGAGGGCGAAACGCTCCAGGCGCGGCTCACGCACGGTCGATTCGCGTTCGATAAAGCGCTCCCGGTTGCGCTCCAGATCGCACGCGGGCTCGAGCACGCGCACGGCGCTGGAATCGTACATCGTGACATCAAGCCGTCCAACATCGTGATCCTTCACGACGGGACTCCGAAGATCGTCGACTTCGGCATCGCCCGCATGCATGACACCTCGCTCACCGATCCGCACGCGTTGATCGGCACCGCCTCGTATATGAGCCCGGAGCAGGCCGATGGCGGACCGATCGACAGTCGCTCCGACATCTGGTCGCTCGGGATCGTCCTTCACGAATTGGTGTCAGGCACGCGACCGTTCCAAGGGAACGACCTCCCCGGCGTCCTGGACGCGATTCGTCATCGCGATCCGCACTTGACCGCCACGTCGTATCCCGATGTGCCGGCGGGATTCGATCGCGTTCTCCGACGGGCGCTCGCCAAGTCGGCCGACGAACGCTACGCCTCGATGTCGTTGCTCGCAGCGGATCTCGCGGCATTGGCGACGGAACCGGTCGGCGGTCACGCATCGGGGACGCCAGACGATACGGGCCGGATGTCCCCGACCGAGCGCCGGCGAACCGCGGTGCTGGTCAGCGTCGTGTCCGACTACCCGGCGCTCGTCGATCAGATGTCGTCGCTCGACGCGCAGCGCCTGGTTGGCCGCTTGCGCGATGCGGCCGTCGACGCCGTTCGCGAACACGGAGGGATCGTCAACCAGGCGATCGGCGATCAGATCGTCGCGCTGTTTGGCGTACCGGTCGCTCACGAAGACGACGACCTGCGCGCCACCCGGGCCGCGCTCGCACTGCATGCACGCGTACGGGCGCTCGAGCAGACCGAGTGCCCGCCGCATGTCAGGCTGCGTCTCCAGTCAGGCGTGCACGTCGGTGCGGTCGTCGCGCGGCGCCTGCACGAAGGACCACGCCGCTACGACATCGTTGGCTCCCCGGCGGTGCTGGCGTCACGCCTGGCGCTGCTCGCCGATCCGGACGAAGTGTGGATCGGACCCGAGATGCAGCGACTGGTCGGACCGTATGTGCAGACTGCGGCGTGCTCTCCAGTCGCGCTGGATCCTCACGCCGCCTCGGTGACGCCCTTTCGAGTCCTTGGAGAAACGCGAATCGCCACACGGCTGGAGGAAAGCGGAACGGGGCTGACGCCCTATGTGGGCCGCCAGTCTGAGTTGTCGACGCTTCAGTCGGTCGCGGCCGCCGAAACCGGCGTTGGAGCGGCAGTCGTCGTGGTCGGCGAGGCTGGTGCCGGGAAGAGTCGACTGCTCTATGAACTCGAGGAGCGTCTGCGATCGGACGCGGGCGTGCGAGTACTGCGGGCGCGCTGCCGTGCGTATGGCGACGTCGTCCCGTATGGCGCGTTCGTCCAGATCCTGTGCGCAGCGCTCGAGCTGCGCGCGCCGCTCACGAGTGCAGGGGTTGCGGCGCGAATCCGAAGCATCGACCCTGCGCTCGAACCGTTCCTGCCGCTCCTTCTGCACTTACTGTCGGTAAACAGCGATGTCCATGCCGTGCCGAGGCATTTGCATGGTGAACATCTGCAGGCAGCGCTGCTCGACGCATTGGCGGCGTTTGTTGCGGTGCTGGCACGTCGCGGTCCACTCGTTGTGATCATCGAGGACGGGCACTGGGCCGACACCGGCTCACGCGCGGCATGGATCCGCGTGGCGGAACTGATTGACTCGGTCCCGCTCGTACTGATCGTCACGAGTCGCGTAGACGAAGCCGGCACCTGGTCCCCGCGCGCGACAATCATTCGCCTGAAGCAGCTGGATTTCGCGGCATCCAGCGCCATCGTCCAGGCGGGGCTTGGTGTACGGCAGGTCTCCAGCGCGCTCGCCCACCGGATGCACGACCGCGCCGGCGGGAATCCATTCTTCCTCGAGCAGATGTGCGCGGCGCTCCTCGAGCAGCGGGTTGTCCACGTACGCGACGGCGTTGCGCTGGTCGAGGGTGGAGAGGACGCGCTGGTGCTACCCGCGACGGTTCAGGGTGTCATCCGCGCACGCCTGGACAAGCTGGACGCGCAGGCGCTGGAGGTTGTGCGAGTCGCGTCAGTGATCGGGTGGGAATTCGATCGTGCGCTCCTCGTGGAGGTGGTGCCACCGGGCGTCGACCTGCGGCCGGCCATCGAGGCGCTGGAAGCGGCCGGGCTCATTCAGCAGACGTCAGTGGCTCCAACGATCGCGTATCGATTCACGCACGCCCTGACACAGGACGTGTGCTACGACAGCCTGGTCGGCCACCATCGAAAGATGCTCCATGGAGCGATCGGCCGGGTTCTGGCGTCCACGTACTCCGATCGCGTAGACGAACGCGCGGTGTTGCTGGCGCATCATTTCCGCCACGCCGAAGAGTGGCCGGCGGCGATTCGCTTCGGACGTCGCGCCGCCGAACGCGCCATGGCGCTCAGCCAGTTCGGCGATGCGCTCGCCATCCTCGATCGGGCGCTCGAGTGGACTACGCGTATTCCAGGTGACCAGACCAACGTCACGGCCGATCTGCTGCTCCAACAAGAACGCGTGTGCGAAACGCTGGGCCTGCGCGCCCGTCAACAGCAGATTGTCGACTCGCTGATTGCGCTGCTCGCGCGCGAAGGCAGCACCGCACGGTTGGCCGAGGTCTATCTCCGTCAAGGAGACCTCTCCACGCTGCTCAAACGTTTTGACGCGGCCGACCGCGCCCTCGCAACGGCGCTCAGGATCGGCAGCGAACGAGGAAATACTACAGTGCTGCGCAGTGCCTTGCGCAGCCTCGGGCTTCTCAGGTGGCACGAAGGACGGCACGCCGAAGCCCTCGAGTTCACGCGCCGCGCCCTGGCCGTCGATCGGGAATGCGACGATGACGTTGCGGTCGCCCTGGATCTGACCAATCTCGCAAGCATCCTCAAGGCGATGGGCGACTTCCCCCAGGCGCGCGCAAGGCTCGAAGAAGCGCTCGCGATGGCTGTGCTGCGTGACGATCCCAAGAAGCTGGTTTACACGCAACACAATCTCGCGAACGTCTTTCGCGAAATGGGCGACCTCGATCGGGCGCTCGAATGCCTCCTTCAGAGCGACCAGATCGCACGCGTTCACCTCCTGCCGATCCAGCGATCGTTCCACCTCACGTCGATTGCGCACATACAGCTGCAACAGGGGCGGATCGACGTTGCGGTCGATACTTATCGCACCGCCGTCGAACTCAGCCGGCGCGCCCGCCATGCCGAGGGCCTGGTGCAATCACTGCGCATGCTCGGCACCGTGCTTCTCGGGCTCGCCCGTTATGAAGAGGCGCTGCCGTGTTTGCGTGAAGCCGCGGAGCTCTTCAAACAACTGGAAGACGGCATCTCAGAAGCTGAAATGCGAAGCAGCGCTGCCCGGATCCTCGAGAGGACCTCGCCCCAGGAGGCCGCCGCTGCCTGGGAACTGGCGTTGAGGCTGCAGCGCGCACTGGGCAACCCTCACGGTGAACTGGAGGCGCGCGAGGGTCTCGCGCGCGTGACACGGATCAAGGGACCAGACGAAGCGATCCCTGCGTTCGAGTCAGTTCTGGCACTCGCGGCAACGATCGGGGATCGCGCGCGCGAGTTGGCGATTCGCAACGTGCTCGGCATCCTGGAATGGGAGCGCAGCGGTTACGACGCGGCGTTACGACATTACGACGCTGCGCTGGCGCTTGCCCGGAACGAAGGAAACCGGGCGCACCAGGCCGTCATCCTGAACAGCCTGGGTGTGTCGCTGACGAAGTTGGGGCGGACCGAAGAAGCACGTACCGTCCTCGAAGAGAGTCTGGCCCTCAGCCGCGAAATCGGAGAACGACAACTCGAAGCGCACGCCCTCGCCGCCCTGGGCCAGGTCTCGCTGCACGGGCACGATCTCAGATCCGCCGCCGAGTGGTTCGAGCAGTCTGGTACGGTGCGGCACGAGATCGGCGATGGGGCCGGTGAGGGCTGGATGCGCCTGCGTCTGGCGAACATTCGTCAGCAGATTGGCGACAACGGCGGTGCGCGCGAGTTACTTCGCGCCGCCGCCGCATCGGCGGCCGAGAGTGGCGACAGCGTACTGGCGACGGCATGCGCCGATGCCGCACGTGGAACAGAGCAGCAACATGCGGGAGGTTCGGCCAATGCCGCGTTACATTATCGAGCGATCGGTTCCCGGTCTCACACGTGAGGAGTTGCAGGCGGCCGGCCGCCGCTCGAACGCCGTGCTGACCGGGATGCCCGACATCCGCTGGATCAGGAGCTACGTCTCCGAGGCCGAAGGCAAAATCTACTGCGAGTACGACGCCCCCAGCGTCGAGGCGATTCGCGAACACGCCAGACGAGCGGGGCTCCCAGCCGACCGCATCACCGAGATCTCGATCGAAGTGAATCCGGCGATGTTTGTCTAGTTCGAGCTGAAAAAATGCCGTTGCGGTGCGACGGAACGAAAGTGCGGCCGTGCGACGGTTCAGTCCGAGGGTGCGATGGTCCGCGCACGCGCGGGAGCGACTCGCGGCCGTTATCCCTATCGAGTCGCAGTACTTCAGACACTCGACCTACGTCCCGGACGCTCGGACTTTCACATCGGACCTTCGCACCTTCGCACCTTCGCACCGTCGCACCGTTACACCGTTTACCCCCAGCGCGGCGTTTCATCAGCGCTGATGCCGAGCAGCGTCTTGGCCACGATTTCGTGCGTCAGCATCGAGTTCGCCGGATGGATGCGGCCGAGACGAGCATCGCGAAAGAGTTGCTCCAAACCACTCTTGCGGAAAATGCCAAACCCGCCGGCGACTTCAAGCGCCAGATCAACGACGCGCCAGGACTCTTCGACCGCGTGGAACTTCGCCGCGAAGATCTTGGCTGGCCACGTGCCGCCGTGGTCGACGCCGCGCGACCAGTCATCGGCGATGCGATCGAGGTGAGGACCGATTGATTCGATCGCCAGACCCATCTGGGCGACGCGGTGCTGCAGTTCCGCGTGATAGGCCATCGAGCGCGTGAGGGCGATCGACTTTTTCGACTTCACGGTTTCAATCGTGAGATCGAGCGCCCGTCGCGCGAGCCCGTAGTAGATGTTGCCGAACCCGAGGAGCGCCCACGCAAAGAGCCCCAGCACGAAGGCGTCAATTCCGGCGGCGCCGGCCGGCACGACTCTCACCACGTAGCGATCGGGCACGAAGACACCATCGAGGATCGTGTCGTCGCTCCGGGTCGCGCGCATCCCCAGGACATCCCAGGTCTGTTCGATGCGGTAACCTTCGGTATCGCGCGGCATAAACGCGTGCACCACTTTCGGCTTCGAAGGGTCCGAGGTATCCAGGCCGTGAATGCCGAGGTACGTCCAGACCGGTGACAGGCTGCCGAATGACTTTCGTCCGCTGAACCGGAAGCCCAATTCAACCCGCTCCGCCCTGGTGGTCGAGAGCAGCACAGGGATGTCGTTGCCGCTCTCGGCGTGCCCGGCGGCAAACACCTCGCCTGTCATCGCGGCATCGAGCAGCCAGCGCTGCGAGGTATCGCCGGCGCGCCAGAGATCGGCGGCGTTCCCGGTCCAATACAGGTGCATATTGATCGCCAGAGCAGTCGGCGCGGCGTAGTAACCGAGACGTCGCTGCTGTTGCGCGACGCCCGCGAGCGACAGTCCACCACCACCGAGTTCGGTGGGAACGGCGAGCTTGAGATAGCCCGCCTCCCGCAGCTCGTCGAAGTCGTCCGAGAAGAATGCGTT
>Ga0075433_10002238_pt1 | contig 14686 bp, 10 predicted proteins | sample RhiMethybrSRZTD2_FD_75299 | JGI IMG/M metagenome (GOLD analysis project Ga0075433, IMG submission 75299) | Populus rhizosphere microbial communities from Tennessee, USA - Rhizosphere MetaG P. TD hybrid SRZTD2 | ecosystem: Host-associated > Plants > Roots > Rhizosphere > Soil | place: USA... | reverse complement strand
GGCCTGTCGGCAAGGGCGATGAGCACGTCACCGATCAGGATGCCTGCGGTGTCGCCGGGTCCACCCGGTTCAGCGCTCACGACCATGAGGCCGACATCGTTAGGCAGCGACAGCCGCTCGACCAGCGGGGCCGGCAGGCGGACCGTCTGCATGCCGAGTCCGAGGTACCCGCGCGCCACGCGGCCGCTCTTCACCAGCTGATCGACGACCCGGTTCACCGTGGACACCGGAATCGCCAGCGCCGCGCCGCGCGAGAGCCCGGACGTGTTGACCCCGAGCACCCGGCCGGCGGCATCGACGAGCGGGCCGCCGGAGAAGCCGTCGTAAATGGAGATGTCGAGGCGCACGAAGCGGTCGATCGAGCCGCCGTGCCACGTACGCCACTCGCCACCGACCGTACTGATGACGCCGAGACTCGCGGTGACGGCGCTGCCGGGTCGCCCGAGCGCGAGCACCAGTGCGCCCACGCGGATGCCGGCTCCGTCGCCAAGCGATGCGACGGGTACCTTCGCGTCGTCGACTTTGAGGACCGCGAGGTCGGTCGTCGGATCGCGCCCGGCGAGCGTCGCGGCGGCGGTCGTGCCGTCCGCGAGCGACACCGTAATGTCTTCCTCGCGCTGGATGGTGTGGTGCGCAGCGACGATGATGCCCGGCCGCCAGTGGATGCCGCTCGCCGGGATGCGACGGCGGGCGTGAATCGCGACGACGGATTGTCCGGCGCGGTCTACGGCGCCGGCGAGGTCGTTGGAGAGGGATTCGAGGACGCCGCCGGTAGACGGCGTGGTGGTCGATGGTCCAGCCATTGGATCTCCCGTGTTCGAGGCACGGTTTCGTTTGCGTGCCTACCTGTCGGGAAGAATGCGATACGGGTTCACTGGCAGGGATCGCTCGATTGGCTGAGGCACCATCCCGAAAGAGGGTGATGCGATCTGCCCTCTGTCATCGGCCGCCAGTCGCCAGTCGCCAGCCGCCAGCCGCCTCGCGAGTCCCAAACGGAAACCCATTAACGACGGTATAGGTCTTTAGGTCCAACCTGGGCATGCACTCGACTCTCAATCTGTACCTGTGACACACCGGCTAAGTCGCGGCGCCGTAGCCGCCGTGATTGCGCTTCTCGCAGCAACCGCGTCGCGAGCGACCGCCCAGGTCGGATCCACCACCGACATCCTGACCGGCATCGTCACGAACACCGCCGGCGCACCCATCCCGGGCGCCACCGTCGAAGCCAAGTCTGTCGAGACCCAGGTCACCCGACGCGCCCGCACGAACTCCGACGGCCGCTACACCATCCTCTTCCCCGACGGCGGCGGACAGTACCAGCTCACCGTCAAGTTTCTCGGGATGGCACCAGCGACACTGACCATCGCCCACGTCGCCGACGAAGACCGGCTCGTCACGAACATCCGCCTGTCGCAGAACCCGACCGAGATTCAAGGCGTGGTCGTCCGCGCCCGCCAGACTCCACGTGATGCCGGAGACCGGCCGACACCCGGCTCCCAGGAGCGAAATCTCACGCCGGAACAGCTCGCGCGGCTGCCGATCGATCAGTCCGACCTCGCGTTGCTCGCTACGCTCGCGCCGGGCGTGGTCGGCATCGAGGCTACCGATTCCACGTCGTCCGCGTTCTCCGTTGCCGGCCTTCGCCCGGACGCCAACAGCGTGACACTCGACGGCCTGACATTCGGTGCCTCGACGATTCCGCAGGATGCCGTGCGCAACACGCGCGTGATCACGAGCAGCTACGACGTCGCACGAGGGCAGTTCTCGGGTGGCCAGATCGCGTCGACCACGCGAAGCGGCAGCAACTTCGTGCAGGGCACGTTCAACTATTCGCTGCGGGACCAGCAGCTCGCGTGGGAATCCGGCGATCCCACCGCGTTCAACCGCGGTTACACACAGAATCAGTTGAGCGGAGGATTCGGCGGGCCGATCGTCAAGGACCGTGTCTTCGTCTTCGGATCCGCTCAGGCGCGCAGGCGGACCGACGCCGTCCCCTCGCTCGTGAACGCCGACGCCGCCACGCTGGGCCGAGTTGGCGTAAGCCGCGACTCGGTCGACCGCTTCCTGTCCATCGTGCAGAACTTCGGCCTAACGCCTGACGCCAGCTTTGCGGACAGCCGCGATGCCGACAATTACTCGGCGCTCATCCGACTGGATGTGCTGGCCTCGTCCGGCCAAACGCTCACGCTGCGCGGCGATTTCCGCGGGACGGGGCAGGATCCCACTCGCGTGGGCACCCTGTCGCTGCCGCAGACCGGCGGCAACCAGAAGTCGAGCGGCGGCGGGGTCATGGCGGTCATGTCGTCGAATTTCGGCGGTCGATTCATCAACGAGCTTCGCGCGTACGCGCAGACGGATCAGCGACATTCCGACCCGTTCTTTCTCATGCCTGCCGCCCGCGTGCAGGTGAACTCCGATCTCACCGACGCGCGTTCGATTACGACGCTCGCGTTCGGGGGCAACTCCGGGCTGCCGCAGCGGTCGCTCACGAAGAGCCTCGACGTCTCGAACGAGCTCTCGTGGCTCGAGGGCAACGGTGCTCACCGCATCAAGCTCGGGGTGCTGTTCAGCGGGTCGCGGTTCTCGCAGGACGTGACGTCGAACCGCCTCGGCACGTACACGTTCAATTCGCTCGAGGACCTCGCGGACAATCAGCCGTCGATCTTCACGCGAACGCTCTCGCCGGCCATTCGCACGGGGACGAGCCTGAACTCCGCGCTCTACCTTGGCGATACGTGGCGGCAGTCGCGGTCGCTCCAGCTGACGTACGGGGCGCGCCTCGAGCACACGCAATTCGATGGCGCGCCGATCTACAACCCGGACGTCGAGCAGATCTTCGGCTACCGGACGAACGAGATTCCGACGGAAACGCACCTGAGCCCGCGGGCGGGATTCACGTGGGTGTTGGGCGGCAATGGTGCAGGCGGCGCATTCGGCGGCGGAGGGGTTGGAGGGTTCGGCGGTGGACGTGGTGGGCGGGGCGGTGGTGGCGGCGGCGGAGCCGGCGGAAACAACGCCAGGCCTAACGCGAATGCTTCCACCAGCGTCCCGCTCATCATCCGTGGTGGCATCGGGGAGTTCAGAAGCACGATTCCCACGTCGCTCTACTCGGGGGCGCAGAATGCGACGGGGCTGTCGCAATCGGAGTCGCAGCTCTACTGCATCGGCGCGTTCGTGCCGACTCCGGACTGGAGCATCTGGTCGGGTGACGAATCCGGAATCCCGACTACCTGCGCCGACGGGGCGGTCGACACGCCGCCCATCATCGCTCATCCGAACGTCACCGTCTTCGACAAAGGTTTCAGCGCGCCACGCGCATGGCGCGCATCGTTAGGTGCGCAGCGGCGTGTGTTCGACCGGATGCAGCTGTCCGTGGACGCGAACTTTGCGCGCGGCGTCAGCCAGTACGGCTTCCACGACCTCAACCTCGACGCCACGCCGAAGTTCACCCTCGGCGCCGAGGGCGGGCGGCCGGTGTACGCGAGCCCATCGGCGATCGTGCCGGCGACCGGCGCCGTCTCGATCATCTCGTCGCGCATCGCGCCGCGGTTCGGCCAGGTGATTGCCGTCGGGTCGGACCTGCAGTCGGAGAGCGAGCAGCTCGTCGTCGCGGCGCAGGGGATTACGCGCGTCGGCGCGATCTTCAACATCTCGTACACGCTCTCGCGCGCAAAGGATCAATCGTCGGCATCCGGCGGCTCGGCCACCGGTGGCTTCTCGGCGGCGACGACCGCGGGCGACCCTAACGTGCGTGAGTGGGCGCCGAGCAACTTCGATCGTCGCCACTCGTTCGTGGGAACCTTGACGTATCCCTTCAACGAAGGGCTGGAGATGACCGCGATCGGCCGGCTCTCGTCAGGCGCCCCGTTCACGCCGATGGTGGCGTCAGACATCAACGCCGACGGCGCACGCAACGATCGGGCGTTCATCTTCGACCCGATCGAAACGGCCGACTCGAGCGTCGCGAACGCGATGCGACGCCTGATCAGCCGAAGTGACTCGCGCATTTCGGACTGCCTGCAATCGCAGATCGGCACCGTGGCCGGTCGAAACTCGTGCTCGGGTCCGTGGCAGCCGTCGCTCGACTTCCAGGTCAACTACCGGCCGTTCGCGTTCGGGCTCGACCGCCGTCTCATGCTGTCCGTGACCACTATCAACTTCCTCGGCGGACTGGATCAGTTGATCAATGGCCAGAAGAACCTGCAGGGTTGGGGAACCGCCCGCGTCGGCGATCCGACGCTGCTCTACGTGCGCGGCTTCGACCCATCGACGGAGCAGTTCCAATACCAGGTGAACGAGCGGTTCGGCGCGCAGCGGAGCGGCCAGGGGAGCGTCGTGCTGCCGTTCCAGATCGGGTTCCAGGCGCGGTACACGATCGGCCCGGATCGCACGCGCGATGCGGTGCGCGGAGCGCTGGCGCAGCGAGCTGCCGGGCGATTCGGCGGCTCCGGCGGCACTGGTGGCCCGGGCAACTTCGCCTCGCGCTTCGAACGCGTCCTGCCTAACCCGATCACCCAGATTCTCGCGCGCAAGGACTCGATGGCGCTCACCGACTCGCAGGTCGTGCGCCTAACGATCCTTCGGGACTCGCTGGACGCGAAGAACAAGCTGGTGTCTGACGAAGTCAAGTCGGTGATCGAGAAGGCCGGCGCCAATCCGGATCCGGGTGCGCTGTTCGGCTCGCTCAGGCCGAAGCTCGAGGAGGGTCGCACGAACGCACAGAAGGCGGTGGCCGAGGCGAAGGGGATTCTGACGGCGGAGCAGTGGGCGAGCTTGCCGGACCGGATCAAGAACGCGGGTCAGCAGGGCTTTGGTCCGGGGCAGCAGGGGCAGGGAAGACAGCGTCCGCGTCCGTGATGCGCGTCAGATCGGTACCTCCTTTGGGGCGAAGGATCTCCGAACGGATCAAGAACATGCGGCCAAACGTGCTGCTCGCCTTGGGGCTCGTGGCGTCATCGGTCGGCGCGCAGGCACCGGAACCGCGATCGTCCGAACACCACATTGCCGTCGGCGGAAGGCAACGCGCCTACCTCGTGGACCTTCCGCCGCAGTATGACGGGAGCCGACGCATGCCGCTCGTTCTCGATTTCCACGGTGGTGGCGGCTCGCCGGCCGGTGCGCGGAAGCAGACCGGATTCTCAGCGCTCGCGGCTCGCGAGGGTGTGATCGTCGTGTATCCGGCCGGGAGCGGGCGCCCTGGCAGCGACCGTTTCCTGACCTGGAACACGGAGTACCGCGGTCGACGCCACGCGGGTCATCTGGGCTTTCTTCGCGAGCCATCCGAAGCGGTGATCGTCGGCACTTCGCGCTGCTAGTCTCCCGCAGAGTGGAGTCGTAATTTCGACGCGCATTCTGCTGCGGAATGCGCGTCGAGATCGCCGCGAACCTGGTGCAGACGTCCTCTCAACGAACACTGCGATGCGCTACCGAACCTTCGGCCGGCTTGGCTGGTCCGTGAGCGAAGTGGGCTACGGCATGTGGGGCCTCGCCGGGTGGACCGGCTCCGACGACGACGAGACCCGCGAGGCCCTCGACGAAGCCGTTAGGCTCGGCTGCAACTTCTTCGACACCGCGTGGGCGTATGGCGACGGCAAAAGTGAGCGCATTCTCGGTGAGCTCGTCCGCGCGCATCGCGGCCGCCGGCTCTACACGGCGACGAAGGTGCCGCCGAAGAACCGGACCTGGCCATCGCGCGCTGACTTTCTGCTCGACGAGGTCTTCCCGCCCGACTACATCCGCCAGTACGCCGAGTCGAGCCTCGAGAACCTCGGGCTGGACTCGGTGGATCTGCTGCAGTTTCACGTGTGGGAGGACGCGTGGGCGCGGGACGACCGCTGGCATCGCGTCATGGACGACTTGAAGCGCGAGGGGCTGATCGGCGGCATCGGCATCAGCGTCAACCGGTGGGAGCCCGAGAACGGGATCCAGACGCTGCGCACTGGCATCATCGACGCCGTGCAGGTGATCTACAACATCTTCGACCAGGCGCCCGAGGACGAGCTGTTCCCGGTGTGTCGCGAGCTCGACGTCGCGGTGATCGCGCGCGTGCCGTTCGACGAAGGGTCCCTCACGGGGACCCTAACGAGAGAGACGCGCTTCCCACGCGGCGACTTCAGGGCGGTGTACTTCGGTCCGGAGAATCTCGGGCCGACGATGGACCGCGTGGATGCGCTGGCGCCGCTCGTTCCCAACGGATCGACGTTGCCGGACCTGGCGATGCGGTTCATCCTCGACAATCGCGACGTCGCGACGGTGATTCCGGGCATGCGTCGTCCGAAGCATGTGCGGGTGAACATCGCCGCGAGCGATGCGCCGGCGCTCGACCCGGCACTCATGAAAGAGCTGCGCGCGCACCGCTGGGACCGACGTCCGGCGGCGTGGTCCGCCTAGCGTCTACAGGCACGCCCCACCCCGATGACCGCGATCCGGCTACGTACCGCTGTTCCGTCGCCTAACGGCTGCGATGGCGACGGCCGCGATGGCGGCGGCGGCCACGCCGGCCACCGCGCGGCCCACGACGTCGGGGACCGGCGGAGGGACGAACAGCACGCCGGAGCGGTCCGCCATCGCCGGTTGACGGACGTACCTGCCGCGGCGAGGCACCGCGCGCTGGCGAAAGGTCGCCGCGAGCTCCTGAAGCCCGCGCTCGAGTCGTCTACCGCGCATCGCGATCCCGTGGCCGGTCACGACCACGTCCGGATGAAGCTCCGTCAGGGTTTCCACCGACTCCTCGGCCGCAAGCCAGTCCGTCGTGAAGTACGCCGGCGGGCCGTGAACCTCGGGGCGCTGCGTGAGCACTGCCGAGAGCGATTCCTGTTTCGTGGTGACGAAGGCGTCGCCCGAAACGAGCGCGCGGTCGTAGTCGCGGAACAGTGACACGTGACCCGGCGCGTGCCCGGGCGTGTGAATCCATCGCCATTCGCCGATGACCGGAACCGAGCCGTCCGCCGGCAGCGTCATGACGGACTCCCCGAGGTTGATCGGCTTTTTCGGGAAGAAGCGCGACATGGTGGCCAACGCGCCGCCGCCGACGGCCGGGTCCGGCGGTGGATACGACGACCGTCCGGTGAGGTACGGCATCTCGAGCTCATGCGCGTATACCGGTACCCGCCAGCGTCTCACGAGCTCGCGGACGGCGCCGACGTGGTCGAAATGCCCATGGGTAAGCACGATGGCCTCGGGCGGCGCATCACTGCCGTAAAGAAGCTCGGCCGCGTTGATGATGCGCGACGCCGCTCCTGGAAGACCGGTGTCGACCAGAATCCACGCCTCGTCGCGCCCGTCGGACGAGCCGATGAACGCGACGTTCACCATGCGGTCGCGCAGGTAGGCCAGGCCCGGCGCGACACGCGTCGGCTCGTCGGTCGAGCTTTTCAGGTCGCCGAATTCATCGCTGGTCATGGTTATCTGCCTTCGGGGTTGGCTGTCGTGGTATGCGCAATCGCGGCAGTCGAGAAAACCAACAGCAAGAAGTGGGCAGTGAGCAGTTCGCTGCATTCCGCCGTCCCACAGGCCGCCAGGCAACCAGGTCGTTTCGCGACTTCCCGGGCTCGCGGGTCGTTAGGTAGAACATGCCGGCAACGTGAAGGCCTGCAGCGTCGTTCCGCCCGGCGTCGCCGCGTCCGTCACCACGATCGTCGTCGCCATCCCCGGGATCAGACTCGGCACGGTGATGTCCTGCAGCCGCGCCGTCTGGCCGGCGTTTGTGAGCCGGATCACGTTCGCCTGTCCTGCCGGGACCGTGAGAAACGACGACGCGGAATTCCGGCGCAACGCCGTCGCGTTAGGCGTGCCGAGCGTGGCGGTGGGATTGACGTAGATGTCCCAGGTGCTGGCGCCCGCGGTCGCGCTCGTCGTCGCATTGACGATGCGAACGCCCGCGCTGGTCGCGCCCGACGCCGTGAACTGATCATTCAGCGTCGTGAAGACCGGAGCCGCTTGCGTGCCGGTCACGAGCACCGTGTAGGTATTGCCGGCCGCGAGCGACGGCGTGAAGCCGGTCAGGGCTGTCGTGCTGCCGGCCGGGCGTACCGAGAGCTGCGGGTTCGCGTCGTTCACCCTCATGCACTCGCTGGCGGCTCCGAACGGGATGTTGCCGTTTCCACTTTCCACGGTGCCGTTCTGCGCAATGTCCAGCGCCAGGCTGCCGGTGGTGGCGTTGAAGAAGCGAACTGTCGTGTTGTCGTTCGTGGTGGTGAGCGGATTGTCGCTGTCGCTGCAGGCGGTCAGAGTCACTGTACTGGCGAGCGCGAGCATGGCAGCGGTAGCGCATGATTTCAAGGGACCTCCCGACTGCGAGACGAAACGGTCCGGACGCCCGGCGCGACTTCAACGCGCGATCGTACCGGCGCGGACGGGCGCGGTTTCGCAAGCCGTGGTCCACTTGGGTGCCAAACCAGTGAACACCCATGGCGCGAGGCAGAGCTTGCGGAGTGTCCACAATCGCCGCCTTGCTTCGCGGTGCCGCTCGGCGCATATCGAACGCCGTTGCCGACCTTACGTTGCAGGCTTGCATGAACCGCCGGAGAATTCTCGCACGCGGGCGGCGCTCTCACGTCGCCGGTGGCGGGCTCGTCAGGGTTGGCTCTTCGCGATCGGAGGTCAGATGAAGACGCTTGCTGCGTTGTGTGCCGTTGCTGCATTGAACGCGAGTGTGGCGGGAGCGCAGGCGCTCGACCTGCGTCAGTACCGCCTTGTCGATCTCACCCATCCACTCAACGCGAAGACGCTGTACTGGCCGACCTCGCCCACAACGTTCAAGCTCGACTCGCTCTCGTACGGGCCCACGCCCGGTGGCTGGTTCTACTCATCGTTCGCGTTTTCCGCGCCGGAGCATGGCGGAACGCACCTCGACGCGCCGATCCACTTCGGCGAAGGGCACCTGACGGTCGACCGCGTCCCGCTCGAACGCCTGATCGCGCCCGCCGTGGTCATCGATGTCACCGCGAAGACGAAAGCGGACCAGGACTACCGCCTAACGAGTGATGACGTGCTGGCGTTCGAGCGCGCGAACGGAAAGATCGCGCCGGGGACGATCGTGCTGCTGAGAACGGGCTGGAGCTCGCGCTGGCCCGACAAGAAGACGTACCTGGGCGATGACACGCCGAACGATGCCACCAAGCTTCATTTCCCGAGCTACGGCGTCGAAGCAGCGCGGCTGCTGATCCAGGAACGACGGGTCGCCGCGATCGGCGTAGACGTGGCCTCGATCGACTACGGGCCCTCGGCGGACTTCATGGTGCACCGCATCGCGGCCGCTGCCGATGTCCCGGGGATCGAGAACCTGACGAACCTCAACCAGCTGCCGCCGACGGGGGCGCTGCTGTTCGCGCTTCCCATGAAGATCGAAGGCGGATCAGGTGGCCCGGTCCGGGTCGTCGCATTGATTCCGAAGCGCTAGACTTCGCCAGGCCCGGCAGGAACCGACGGCCACGGCGGGAGTACACGAACTGACCGGCTTCACGACCAGCGAACGAACGAAAAACTCGAATGACGCGAACCCCGAAGAACGCGCTGCACCATCCCATAGCCCGCGCGACGATGGTGGCCGCAATAGTACTCGCGGCGACATTCGCCTGGGCGTGCTCCTCTGGCCCACCGCCCGAGACGTCGGGGATACCGGGATTCGAGCCCACGTTCAAGACGCTCCCGATCGGACCGAACGATCACTTCTCGGTGATCGACAGCAACGATGTCGTGGTTGCCTCACGCGACCGCTCGCTGCTTGGCGGCATCTTCCTGTTGATCGACGACGCGCAGCTCCCCTATCGCCGGTATTTTCAGCGGCTGCCGCCGCGTACCGCGGTCGGGCTGCTCATCCAGCCCGCCGACAGCGTGGCGATGGACAGCGTCATTCACGCGGCCAAGGCGCCGATCGTGGTCTGGGAGCACGTGCAGATCCCGCGCGATAGAGCCGGGAACCCGCTGCCTATCGCGCGCTTCCTGGTCGCGAACGTGCGCAACAAGGTGGCGCGTGCGTGGGTGTTGGCGGCAGACACGTCGGTGGGACAACCGCCGATCCCGGACTGGATCATCGCTGGCGTGACGCAGCTCGTGACGGGCTTCCCGTCGGCGTCAGCGCGCAACGCGCAGCTGGCCTCGCAGCTCAACGACCTGATACCGATCGATACGCTCGCCCGGATGTCGATCAGCGAGACCGCGATCCCGTCCGGTATGTCGAGCGATGTGGGACTGGGAGGCATGCAGCATACCGACCAGCGCGGCCGACCGGTCCAGGCGCCGCCGCCGAAAAAACTGCCGCGCGAAAACCTCGCGGCCCTCCAGGCCGCGAGTCTGCTGGAATTCATGTGGGCGCGTGAGGGTCGCGGGATCGTTCGGAGGATCGCGGACCGCACCCGGCGCGGCGAGCCGTTGAGTGCGGTGCTCGCGGAGACGGTGTCGCTGCCGCATGACGTGCCGGGGCTGGAAACCGCGTGGAAGGCGAGCCTAACGCCTCCGAAGCCGACGAAGAAGTAGAGGCAGCAACCGGGATGGTGATTGGTCATCGGTTGCTGCGCACACCTAACGCCGTTCAGCTGACCTTGAACTGCGTCGTCATTCCATGCTGGACGTGCGGCTTCCCGTCCTTCGCGTCAGGCACGAAGCAGATCATGCCATACTCTCCCGGCGTCAGGTCCGCCTCGAAGAACGAGTTTTTCCCATTCACGAACGCGGGAATCCCCCCGATCGGCTTCCCCGGCGGCGGGCCCTTCATGTCGAACACCCACTTGCCAACGTCCTCGATGGTCTTGCCGGGCGCCAGCTGCACCAGCACGACCTCGTGCGGCTGCGACGCGGTATTCTCGACCTTGATCATTTGCCGCCCCGCAGCGAGCGGCTTGGACAGCGTGAACGTGTAGTCGCTGAGCGTCAGCGTGACGTCCGCGGTGGGCTCGGTCGTGGGATTCGACGACGGCGTCACGGTGAGGGAACGCATCATCCCCTTGGCCATGTGCGGCACGTGGTCCGCGCCTTCGACAACACAGACCACCGCGTAATTGCCCGGCTCGAGCACCTGCATAGCGGTGGTGGTGGCGCCCGGGGCCGGCGGATTCACGCCGCCGTAAAAGACAATCCACGACGGCGGAGGACCCTTCGCCATGTCCTTCGCCGCAGCCTGGAAGTCGGCGAACGTCTTCCCCCCTTCCAGCTTGATCAGCTGGACGTGATGGAGCTCCTTACCCGTATCGGTCAGATGGATCATCGTCAGGCCCGCCGGAATCGTGTCCGGCCCCTCGAACGCAAACTCCCTGGCGGTGAAGCTGACCATGTTGGGCGTCGCCGCAGCGGCCGGCGCCGGGGCTCCCGCGGCTGCCTTGGCGGCCGTATCGGCGGACTGAGTGTCCGACTTCGCGCAGCCGGCCAACATGAACAGGGCCGCGATCCCGGCCGCGGACGCCGCTAAGGGGTTGGAAAACCGACTCATTGAGAAGGAGGTCCTCATATAAAGGAATGGGGGGGATTGGACCGATCTGTCTGGAGCGGTGTCAGACTCGCGCCGCGCCGACCGATCGGGTTGTTCTGGCGTGGATGAACCTGGACAACATGGGGGTCGCTTCGGCCGCCGCAACCCTTTGCCGTAATCCCGGCGACGAGCGGCTGGCCCCCGCCCGGCAACCCCAAACGCCCAGCGCTTGTCTCACTGAAAGGCAGGACGACAAGGCGCGGCCATTCCAGTCGCTAAACGCTCGGAACTCCTCATCCCTCTCACCTGTGACGACCTCACTCACCGACCTCCAGCTGGCCATCATGCGCGTGCTCTGGGACCGCGCGGAAGCCACTGTGCTTGAGGTCCAGAACCGCCTCAGACCGGAGCGCGATCTCGCGCAGACCACCATCGCGACGCTGCTGTCGCGGCTCGAGAAGCGGGGCGTCGTGCAACATCGGCTGGACGGCCGTCAGTTCGTGTATCGGCCGCTTGTGACCGAGCAGGAAGTCCGTCGCTCAATGGTCTCGGAGCTCACGACGCTGCTCTTCGACGGGCGCCCCGAGGCGCTCATGACCCATCTGCTGCGGTCTCGCGAGATTGCCCCGGGTGACCTCGATCGAGTCAAGCGCATGATCGCCGAGGCGGAGACAGGGAGACCGCACAGCGGGGTGGCGGTCTTCGAGTCGGCTCGGCGCGAGGGCAGCGATGATGCTGCATGACCTGGAGACAGTCGTCCGGCTGACCGACGCCACCGCCGGGTGGCTGCTCACGTACCTCGTCCACAGCACGGTTATTCTTGGCGCGGTGTGGCTCATCGCATTGCGACGAGTCGTGAGCGACACCGTCCGCGAGATTCTGTGGAAGTCCGCGCTTGTTGGCGGGATCGTGACCGCCACGATACAAACCGCCATCACTCGCGAGCCGCTCGGCGGGCAGCTGCGTCTCGCGCCGCGGACTGCCGGTCCTCAGGTGCCGGCGCTCCGCGTCGAGGTCCGACAGGACATCCCCGACGCAGCCCCTCGGTTCCTTGTGATGCGGTCGAGGGGAACCCGGTGGACGAATCCGCTCGTGGTGTTCTGGCTCGTGACGGCGGGAAGCGGGCTGCTGTGGGTGACGTTAGGCCACGCGCGAACGCTTCGCGCGCTGGGATCGCGCACGCCACTCGATGACACGCCGATCGGGCACCGGCTCCGCTGGCTGCTCGAACGCGCGGGCGTAGACCGATCCGTCGAGCTCACATGCTCGTCGGCCATCGCGAGCCCGGTTGCGTTGCCCGGCGACGAAGTGTGCCTCCCGAGGCGAGCAATGCTCGAGCTCGAGCCCGAAGAGCAGGACAGCATGCTCGCACACGAGATCGCGCATCTCGTGCGGCGCGACCCGCAATGGCTCGTCCTCGCGCGGGCGATCGAGATGGTGTTCTTCTTCCAGCCGCTCAATCACCTGGCCAGGCGCCGGATGCAGGAAGTGGCGGAGTATCTGTGCGATGACTGGGCTGTCGCGCGTACCAGCCGGCCGGTGATGCTGGCGAAGTGCCTGGCGGCCGTCGCGGAGTGGGTCGGGCGCGCACCCGCGATGACCAGACCGCGGCTGCATCCGATGTCGGCGATGGTGGAGTCGGACGGCTCGCCGCTCGTTCGCCGAGTGGGGCGCATCCTGGGCGGGCGCAGGGCTCCGCATGCGCTGACGTCGCGTGTGGCGCTCGCGGCGAGCGTGTGCTCGCTCGCCGTTCTCGCTGGCGTTGCACCGCGCGTGTCGGTCGCCCACGCGGCGATGAGAATCGAGCGCTTCACGTTCCTGCGAACGGCGGTGAGGGACGGTGGTACGATGACTGACCGCGACGCACTGATTTTTTTCCAGGCACCGGTCGGTCGGGTGGCATTCGATTCTCTCGTTGGGAGTACGGTAGTCCGCGCGGTACCCTAACGGGCTCGGCCTAACGCTTGCAGCACCACAAGGAGAGGAGGGCAGTCTGGACGGACCGCTGCCCTCCTCCCATTATTGACGTCCGCTCACACCGGTCCGCGCCGCGGACTCCGGCATGTCAGCGCTGCTCCTTCCATGACGGGAGGTTCGCGTGTGCTTCGGCGTTAGGTGGTCAGGCGGTCGGGTGTTGTCCGTGTTCGCGGTGGCGCTGGCGGTCCTGGCACCAACGACCGGGCAGGCGCAGGCGCAGACGTTCACGTTGCGGGTATTCGGGTTCGTGGACGGTACGGGCAAGGTGACCTCGAATCCCGCCGGCATCAGTTGCACGACGGCTAAGTACAACCCGGTCGGTCCCTGCAGCGCGACGTTCGCGGCGGGCACGGTCGTGACCCTTACCGCCGTCCCTGGTGAGCAGAACACGTTCGGGGGCTGGTCTGGTGGCGGCTGTACTGGGACGGGCGACTGCCAGGTGACGGTGGACCAGGACAACATCGAGGTCCGGCCAAACTTCATCGCCACGCGCTATCAGGTCACGATCGTCGGGGCCGGGAATGGTACGGGCACGCTCCACGAACCCCTGGGGGGAGCATTCGGCGACCCGCCAATTATATGCACGATTCGCAACGGCGAGGCGGTGGATTCTCGGTGCACGACCACAGTCGCTTACAACTCGGTGGTTCAGCTCGAATTCGAGACTAACGTCGCCGGCACCAACCTGCTTCGAGCGTACAGCTCGGCGTGCTCGATCCAGCCCCCTGGTCCCTGCAACGCAGTTATCAGGTTCGGGACCACGATCACGGCAACCATCGTTGCCAACGAGCTCCGGGTGAGGAGTGCCGGCGGCAACGGGACGGGAACGGTCACGAGCACGGGCGGGAATGCGCAGATCAACTGCACGATCACGGGTGCCGCCGCGACCGGCGTATGCGGGAAGATCTACACCAGCGACACGCCCGGACTGGTCACCCTCGTCGCGACGCCCGGCGAAGGCAGTCGTTTCGTCGGATGGTCGGGTGCGTGCACGTCCGACCCGTGCACCCTCTTCCCGGACTTTCCGCCCAACGTCCCCGAGGCCCTGGCGCGCTTCGAGTTGCTCCCCGAACAAACCTTCAAGCTCGCGGTCAGCGGGAACGGCGGTTCCGGCCGCGGCCACGTGACGTCGAGCCCCTCGGGCATCGACTGCGATTTCTCGGTTCCGGGGAAGCTCAGCCTCAGCGGAACGGGGACGTGCGTGGCGAATTTCCCCTTCGGTACCACCGTGGTGCTGACGGCAACACCGCGCGACGGCACCAAGGTGCTTGGCTTCACCGGAGACTGTGCGTCCCAGGCTACGAC
>Ga0075433_10002236_pt1 | contig 14692 bp, 10 predicted proteins | sample RhiMethybrSRZTD2_FD_75299 | JGI IMG/M metagenome (GOLD analysis project Ga0075433, IMG submission 75299) | Populus rhizosphere microbial communities from Tennessee, USA - Rhizosphere MetaG P. TD hybrid SRZTD2 | ecosystem: Host-associated > Plants > Roots > Rhizosphere > Soil | place: USA... | reverse complement strand
CTTCGAAGAAAGCCAGGGAATCTCTGCTTCGATCATCCGCCGCCACGGCGTGGAGCCAGACGTGCTCGTGTCGAGAATCAACAGCCGGATGCGGGACAACGAACTGCGCGAGGAGCGTCTGCGCAAGCGCTTCGAGTTGCCCCCGTTCCTCAAGAACTTTGCGACCAACCTGAACCTCCTCGCACGGCAGGACAAGATCGCGCCCGTCTACGGCCGCGATCTCGAGATCCAGCAGGTGCTCGAAATACTGTGCCATCGCGAGCGCTCCAACTCGGTGATGTTGATCGGTGAACCTGGCGTCGGCAAGACCGCGATCGTCGAAGGGTTGGCGCGGCGCATCGAGTTCGAGCCGGAGTCGGTGCCTGTGCGTCTGCGTGATTGCCAGGTGGTGAATCTGCAAATGAATAGCATGGTCGCCGGCACGATGCTGCGCGGCATGTTCGAGGATCGGATCCAGAACGTCATCCGCGAGATCAAGGAGCGGCCGAACCTCATTCTCTTCATCGACGAGGCGCACACGATGGTCGGCGCCGGCTCGGCGCTCGGTGCGCCGTCCGATGCGGCCAACGTGTTCAAGTCGGTGCTGGCCCGCGGCGAAGTGCGCATCATCGGTGCCACGACGCTCAGCGAGTACAAGGAATACATCCAGGAAGACGAGGCGCTGTCGCGCCGCTTCCGCACGGTGACGGTCGACGAGCCGAGCATCGAGGAGACGCGGCGGATTCTCTACAAGGTTCGTCCGCGGCTCGAGCGCAACTACTCGGTGCGGCTGGCCGACGAGGCGATCGAAACCGCGCTGGAGATGTCGCCGCGCTATCAGCGGCATCTGCACCTGCCCGACAAGGTGATCGGCTGGCTCGACACCGCCGCCGTGCGCGTCGAGATCGATCGCCGTTGGGAGGTCACCGCGAACGACGTGCTCGACGTGATCTCGCACGCGTCGCAGATCCCGAAGGACATGGTGTTCCGCGACGTGGGCGATCGCTTCAAGGACATCAAGAACCGGTTGGGCAAGCGGGTCATCGGCCAGAAGAAGGCGATCGAGGCCGTTGCGCACCGCTTGGTGTTGAACAAGGGACCGCTGAAGGACGGCTTCGATCGTCCCGATGGCGTGCTGCTGTTCCTCGGGCCGACCGGCGTCGGCAAGACCGAGCTGGCCAAGGCGGCTGCCGAGTTCCTGTTCGGCGACGAGAAGAAGATGATCCGCATCGACATGTCCGAGTACCAGGACGGACATGTGGCGGTCGACAAGTTGATCGGCATGCCCCGCGGCATCGTCGGCAGCCAGCGCGGCGGGATCCTCACGAATCAGTTGAAGGACAACCCGTGCACGGTGGTGCTGCTCGATGAAATCGAGAAGGCGAGCCCGGGTTTGTTGAATCTGTTCCTCCAGGCGTTCGATGAAGGGTGGATCACGGACGGCCGCGGCAAGCGCGTGTATCTGTCTGACGCGATCGTGATCATGACGTCGAATGCGGGATCGGAACACTTCCGCAAGCTGCAAAGCCCGCTTGGATTCGGCTCGGGGCAGCATCAAGTTGATCAGGTGCTGTCCGACATCAACAAGGATCTCGAGCGGCGCTTCCCGCCGGAGTTCCGCAACCGCATCGATCAGGTCGTGGTGTTCGAGCCGCTGACGAAGGACGAAGTGAAGCAGATCGCGGTGAAGTACATCGATCAAGTGACTGCATCGCTGAAGCGATGGAGCAAGACGATCACGATCGAGCCCGACGCGCTCGACAAGCTGGTGAGCGAAGGCCACAGCCTCGCCTATGGCGCCCGCTTCCTGAAGCGCGTCATCGACGACCGCATCAAGCTGCCGCTCAGCCAGCAGTGGAAGGAAGCGAATGCCTTCCGCGTGGTGGTGAAGGACGATCACGTCGTGGTCGAGGCCGTCGGCCCGCGGCTGCTTGCGGCGGGAGCGGAAGACGCGATCGCGGTGTAGACAGTGTAGGCCGGGTCCGCCTTCGCCAACAGGCTACGGCGCGACCCGGCGCAACAAGGCCGGGTGGGAGGCGTATGTCCTTCACCCGGCTTTTTCGTGTACGCGCACACGAATCGCGCCGACGACCTTCTTGATCTCCTGACGATAGGCAGACGGCGCGTATTTCCCCACATACAGCTGACGGTATCCATCGACGAGATGCGGGTACTCCTGCTCGAGCCAGCGCATGAAGTGATCGCGCGTGCCGCCTTCGAGGTGCATGACGTTGGCGCCGAAGATGCGCGCGCCGTGGTCGGCGGCGGCCTTGATCGTGCGCTCGATGAGCGACGGCTTCGATGAGATGCCTGGCACGATCGGGGACATCAGCACGCCGGCGTCGATGCCGGCATCGACGAGCTCGCGGACCGCGCGCAGACGCTGCATAGGGTGTGCGGTGCCTGGTTCGAGCGATCGCCAGACGTCCTCGTCTACGCACGGCACGCTCACGCACACGTGGCAGTCCGTGCGTGCGGAGAGATCGGCGAGCACGTCCTTGTCGCGCACGATCATCGGTCCTTTGGTGACGACGCTGGTCGGATTGCGGAATTCGCAGAGCACCTCGAGGGCGCCGCGCGTGATCTTGTAGGTGCCCTCGATCGGCTGATAGCAGTCGGTCGCTGTGCCCATGGCAGCGAGCTCGCCCGTCCATGAGGGCTTCGCCAGCTCGCGTCGCAGCATCGCAACGAAGTTCGTCTTCACCAGAATCACCGACGCGAACTCATCGTCGGCGCCGAGCTCGAACTGCGCGTGATAGCGGCGCGCGTAGCAGTAGTGGCAGCCGTGGGTGCAGCCGCGATAGGGATTGAGCGTCCACGAGAACGGCATCCCCTTCACCGGATTCAGCGCCGATCGGCAGATCACCTCTTGATACCGAGCGGCATCGGCGCGCTTCATCGCTTCGGTGAGCGCCTCGGCACCGCCTGCCTTGACCGTGTCGGCTATCTGCCGTGTGGTAGGTTTGCTCCGCCCGAGATCGAAGAGGAGTGGGGCTGTTTCCATAGCGAACCCAGCGATATTCGCCGTATATTCGCCACCGAGTCTATCATGGGGTCAGACCCCGCTACGACCCGACTCAACCCCTTGAGTCAATTCGTCACCGGGGTCCGACCCCCGTACGACCCGTCACCGGGGTCTGACCCCGCCAGTACTCCAGCAGGTCGTCCAGCATCTGGTCGAAGGAGATTGCCGGGCGCCAGCCGGTTGCCTGTTCGAGTCGTGCGCAATTGGCGGTGAGCACAGGCACGTCGGATGGCCGCATGCGCGACGGATCGGACTCGATTCGCACGGGCATCTTCGATCGCGCGATCAGTTCGTCGAGCACCGAGCGCATCGTTCGCGACGTGCCCGATCCGACGTTGTAAATCGCGCCCCGCTCGCCCGACTTCATCAGCGTCGCATACGCGCGTACGACGTCGCGAACGTCGGTGAGGTCGCGACCGGCGTCGAGGTTGCCGACGCGGATGACGGGTTCCATCGCGCCGGCTTCGATCAGCGCGATCTGCCGCGCGAATGCAGGGGCAGCGAACGCCGCGGTCTGACGAGGCCCGGTGTGGTTGAACGAGCGAGTCAGCACCACCTCGATGCCATCTTCAACGACGGCGCGGCGCGCGAGCTCTTCTTGCGCGAGCTTGCTCAGCGCGTACGGACTGGCGGGCGCGAGTGGGGAGTCTTCGCCGATCGGTTCGCTCGAGGGTGCGTAGACAGCCGCGGAGCCTGGTACCAGCACACGGCACCCGACGTCCGTGCGCCGCAGGGCGTCGAACAGGTTATCGGTCGCGCGGACATTGCCTTCGAGGACGCCAGCGGTATCGCGCCACGATTCGGCCACGTGCGCGACGCCTGCGCAGTGATACACCTGCGACGGCCGTATCGCTGCAATGGCACCGCGAACGCGGTCGCGATCCAGCAGGTCGATCCGTTCCCACTGCGCAAGGCTCGCCAGTTCGTGCGGCGGATCGGATCGCGTCCACGCGACGATCGAGTGAGTGGGGGCGAGGTGTTCGACGAGATAGCCACCGGCGAAGCCGCTGGCGCCGGTGATGAGAACCGGCGCGTTCACTGCCGCTGTTCGTACTGGGCCTGGTAGTACGCGCGAAACGCCGGGTCCTGCTCTTTGATCGGACGCCACCACCATTGCTGCTCGCGATACCACTGCACGGTGCGGCGGAGCCCGTCCTCGAAGTCGATCTGCGGACGCCATCCCAGCGTGCGCAACTTGGTCGTGTCGAGGCAGTAGCGGCGATCGTGTCCCGGGCGATCGACCACCGGCTTGATGAGCGACGTCGGCTTCCCGACCGCGGCGAGGATGCGATGGGTGAGATCGACGTTCATCACCTCGTTGCCGCCACCGATGTTGTACACCTCGCCATTGACCGCGTTGTCGATCAGCAGATCGATGGCGCGGCAGTGATCCTCGACATGCAGCCAGTCGCGGACGTTCTTGCCGTCGCCGTACAGCGGCACCGGAATGTCGTCGATGGCGTTGGTCGCGAACAACGGGATCACCTTTTCCGGGAACTGATAGGGACCGTAGTTGTTCGATGCGCGCGTGATGATGACGGGAACGTTGTAGGTCGCGTAGTAGCTGTAGGCCAGCCGGTCGGCGCCCGCCTTGCTCGCGGCGTACGGATTCCTCGGCTTCAACTCGTCGGTCTCGCCGCTCGCACCCGACGGCACGCTGCCGTACACCTCGTCGGTCGAGATCTGCACGAAGCGCCGCAGCGTCGGCGCACGGCGCGCCGCTTCGAGCAGCACCCACGTGCCTTCGACATCGGTGCGAATGAATTCGCCCGCGGCGAGGATCGACCGATCGACGTGGGTCTCGGCAGCGAAGTGCACCACGATCTCCGATCGCTCGACGAGCGGTCCACTCACCGCTGCATCGAGGATGTCGCCGTGGACGAACACGTGCCGCGGATCGTCGATCACATCGTGCAGGTTCTCGCGGCGTCCGGCGTACGTCAGCTTGTCCAGCGTCGTCACACGCCAGTCGGGATGGGCCCGCAGCGCGAAGCGGACGAAGTTACTGCCGATGAACCCGGCGCCGCCGGTCACCAGGACATCAACCATCTTTGCGGGTCCAGTCGTACGGGAGCGTATCGTGCGGCTCGAGACGGAACTCGTCTGGTTGGGCGTACGCGTACGGCTCGTTCGGCACGTTGATCACGAGCGACACCTCGGTGGAGATGCACTTCCACCCGTGGTACACGAGATTCGGCACCTGCACGAGCGTCGGATTCTGCGTGCCGAGAAAGAACTCGTTGATCGCGCCGTTGGTCGGCGAGTCGGGTCGCGTATCGACCAGCACGAGTTTGACCATGCCCGCCACGCAGGCGAAGTTGTCGATCTGGTGCTTGTGGTAGTGCCACGCCTTGACCACGCCGGGGTAGGTTGCCGACAGATAGACCTGCCCGAACTTCGTGAACAGCTCGTTGTCGTCCGCACGGAGGATTTCCATGAGCCAGCCGCGTTCATCGGGAATCAGCCGCAGCGCCTTCGTCTTCAGGCCGTGAATCCGCGGATGCTTCGTCACCGTCGCCACGTACGCCGTAGGGTTACTCATATAGCCCTTTTTACCACCGAATGCCGACCTCGGAATTGTCGCCCAACATGAACCGGTAGGCACTCGGCTTCAGCGGCACACGGTAAATCTTGACGTTCTTGCCGATGAGGCTGTCGGTGACGCGGTTGGCGAGATCGCGCAGGCACGACCCTTCCAGGACGATGCTGTGCTCGATCTCCGTGTCCTGGATCTCCACGTCGTTCATGATCGAGGTGAACGGACCCACGTAGGCGTGGATGATTCGCGCGTTGCGGCCGATGATCGCCGGTCCGCGGATGACCGAGCGCTCGATGACGGCGCCCTCCTCGATCACCACCTTGCCTTCGATGCGGCTCTGATCGTCGACGGTGGCGTTCACACGCTGCTGAAACGTTTCGAGGATCAACCGATTGGCTTCGAGCATGTCTTCGAGCTTGCCGGTGTCCTTCCACCATCCGTCGACGATCTTCGGGCGCACCGTCAGCCCGTGATCGATCAGGTCCTGAATGGCGTCGGTGATCTCCAGCTCGTTGCGGAAGCTCGGGCGAATGCGCTCCACCGAGTCGAACACCTCGGGGCCGAACAGATACACGCCGACCAGTGCGAGATCGCCGATGTACTCCTTCGGCTTCTCGACGAGCCGCACGACCTTGCCGTCGCGCAACTCGGCGACGCCGAACATCTGCGGATCGGGAACCTTGGCGAGCAGAATCTGTGCGGCCGGCCGCTGGTCGCCGAACTCCTTCACGAACTCAGTGATGCCTTTGTTGAGCAGGTTGTCGCCGAGGTACATCACGAACGGATCGGTGCCGATGAAGCCGCGGCTGATCTTCACCGCGTGTGCGAGCCCGCGCGGCGCGTCCTGCTCGATATAGGTGACGCGCACACCCCACCGCGATCCATCGCCCACGGCCGCGCGAATCTCGGCCTGCGTGTCGCCGACGACGATGCCGATGTCGCGGACGCCGGCATCGGCAAGCGCTTCGATGCCGTAGAAGAGGACCGGCTTGTTGGCAATCGGCACCAGCTGCTTGGCGCTGGTGTAGGTAAGCGGGCGCAGCCGTGTGCCCTTGCCTCCGCTGAGAATCAGCCCCTTCACGCGCTACCGCACTCCGCCGAAGGCGCCAAAGAAGTTCGAGAAGGTGCCGAGTCCGGCGAGCACGAATCCGAAATTGAAGCGCGTGTCGGACGGCAGCGGCAAGGTGCTCGGATAACTGATTTTCTGCAATTCGACCTGCAGGCCGCAGCACTGTGCGAGATAGTTCAGCGCCACGTGCTGGCTTTGGATATACGACTGCGTGATGTTCCAGTACACCGAGTAGGCCAGCGTGGCGCGGCTGTCGAGCCAGCGCAGCGTGGCGCCACCCGAGACGAAATTACCAGAAGACCGGCTGTGGCTGAAGTTGACGTTGGCCGACGTCGACGGCATGTTCAGCGTGCCGCCAGAGGAAACCGACATGAGGCCGCGTCCCGACACGTCGTACTCCAGACGCGAGTTGGCGTCGAACAGCATCGTCGGCGACACGCGCGCGGTGACGGAAATCGGCGACAAATCGGCTGAGCGCACGCTGGATAGGCTTTGATACGTGGTGTCGAAGGGGGCGGCCAACGGATTGGAATAGTAGGTCTGCTGAACGCCCACTGTCACGAACTCTCGCGTCTGTCCGCGAACGCCATCGACGGTTCGGGCGCGGTAGAACATCCGGTTCGTCAATCCGTACGTCAGCTTCGTGTTGCCGCTGACCACGAAGTCGGAGACATCGCTGACGCTTCGCGGCGTGCTGGTGTAGTCGGAGATTCGGCTGGTGAAGTCGACGGTGAACGCCGGCTCGATCACATGTTTGTAGCGCTCGGCAAACCCCGTCGGCCGGTCCCAGATTTTGGTGAACACCGGCCCCACGATATCCGATCGCAGCGTGCTGTACTGCCGGACGTAGGCGTTATCGGACAGTGTGGATGAATCGCCGACGCTGCGCGAGTAACGCGTCGTCCGGTAGGTCGCGCTGGTGTTGATCGACAGGAACGTGAGTCGTGACATCGGAATGCGCACCGTTGGCGTCAGGTCCAGCCGGCCGAAGCCGTCGTCTCGCGTCACGATCCCGTTGCTGACGGATTGATTGGGCAGGAACGCGTACTCGCTGTTCACCGATGCATAGATGGGTGCGTTGAACAGGCGCTGCGGCGACAGGCTGGCCGTGACGCGTGGCGTGCTGCCGTACACGGTTGAATTGTCGGCGTCGCTGAACGATTCCTGCCGTTGATAGAGGGCGCTGGTCGCGATCGGTCCGTAGTTGCCGGTGAGGCCGGCCTCAATCGTGCGCCGGTTCTGCGACGCCTGATAGATGTTCTGGTGATACAGCTGCTGATTGAGAAGACTGGTGAAGTATTCGACGCGCGCCCGCGCTCTCAGTCCGGTGAAGATCGTCTGGTTCATCGCCGCCGTCACCTGATAGTCGGTGCTCGCCGGGACGGTGGGTCCGTTGCTCGAGTAGCTGGCTTCCTTCTGACTGAAGCGGTAGAAGCGGAAGTCGCCAGACGATTGCGGCGACGTGATGTAGCGGTACTCGAGGCCGGCGCCCTGACCGGCCCGCGTGAACCAGTCATGGAAGAACGTGGCGTCCTGGCTGCGGCCGATCGCCCAGAAGAAGGCGTTGCTCAAGGCCTGACCGCGGGTCGTCGACGTGCCGTAGGTCGGCAGCAGAAACCCGGTGGCACGGCCGCTCTTCTGAATCGGATAGTAGATGGCCGGCAGATACATCAGCGGCACCCCCTTCACGCGGAGCACCGTGTCGCGCGCGAAGGCGTAGTCGTCCAGATTCAGCTCCACGGTTTTCGCCGTCATCTCCCAGCGCGGCGTCGGTTGCACGCACGTGCTGAAGCCACCGCGCGTGATGCGATATTTGCGGGACCCCAGCTTCTCGATCTTGTCGCCGAAGAAGTACACGTCAGCGTCCTGATTGCCGAACTGCTTGCGATCGGCTTGCGGTCCCAGCGACATGATGCCGAACGCGGTAGTGAACGTTCCAGTGCCGGTGTCGGCGTTGTACTCGATCCGCTCGGCTGAAATCCGTCCCTCGCTCCCCGCAAACACCACGTTGCCTTCGGCGACGAGCCGATTGCCGTCGAAGAACATGTCGATCCGATCGGCGGAGAGCAAGGTCTGATCGTCGAGCGGCAGCTCCACGTCGCCGACCAGCTGCAGATGATTCTTGTCGCCTTCGACGTACACCTGGCTGTCGGCACTCCATCGCAGGCCTTTGAGAGAGGTGCCGCTCGTGCTCGGTGGAGACGCGCCGCCCGTGCTCGGCGGGTCGGCCGGCTTCTGCTGCTCAGAAGCCTGCTGCGCGAACGTTGCCGCGCTCGACAGACAGAGCCACGCGAACACCGCGAGCACGAGCCAGCGCGCCCCTATGCGGCGGAGCTGCTGATGCGGCGTTGGGCATTGGACATTGAGCATCGGGCATCGAATATCACCGCAGAATAGCACGGCGCATCAGAGCGTCTCGCACCGCGCCGACCAGGAAGATCGAGCCGGCCACGCACACCATCGGCGACATCTCCAGCGCGCGTTCGATCGCGCGCACGGGCTCGGGCTCGATCATCACGTCGCCGGCGCCGGCCTCGCGCAGATGTCCGGCAAGATCTTCAGGCGTGCGGGCGCGCGGTGTCGGCGCCGCGGTGGCGATCACCTTCGACACACGCGGTAACAGCGTGCGGACGATCTCGGCCACGTTCTTGTCACGCATGACGCCGATGACGAGCGGCGGGCGCTCCGGGTGCCAGCGATCGAGATACGCGGCCAGCGCGCGCGCGCCTTCGGGATTGTGGGCGGCGTCGAGGAGGACGCGGCGTCCACCGTCGAGCGTGAGCAGCTCGAGACGTGCCGGCCACTCGGCGTTGGCCAATCCTGCCTCGATCGCCGATCGATCGACGTGTGTGCCGCCATCGGCTGCGGCCTCGAGGAGCCGCACTGCGACACGCGCGTTCGCGACCTGATGCTCGCCTCGCAGACCGAGCATCACTGGCCCGTAGCGGCCGCGCGGCGTCTGCATCGTGACGCGCGCGCGCCCATCGACGATCGTGACCTCGCACGACGTGTCGTGCGCGGCTTCGATCAATTGCGCGCCGCGTTCAGCGGCGGCGCGTCGCACGACCGCGAGCGCCTCGGGGGGCAGGTCGCCAGCAACGACGGTCATGCCGGTCTTGATGATGCCGGCCTTCTCGAACGCGATCGCCTCGAGCGAATGGCCCAGGTGCTGCTGATGATCGAAATCGATCGTGGTGATGGCGCCAGCCATCGGCGCGATCACGTTGGTGGCATCGAAGCGGCCGCCGAGCCCGACCTCGATGACCGCCATCTCGATCCCGGCTCGCCGAAACAGCTCGAACGCCGCCGCCGTCGTGGCCTCGAAAAACGTCGGCGGCACCGACAGCACACCGTTCTGCTGCAGTCGATCGGCGCACGCCAGCACATCCTCGACGACCGCCTCGAGCGCGGAGCGCTCGACCGGGCCGTCATCGATCACGAACCGCTCGGACAGATCGCTCAGATGCGGCGAGGTGTAGCGCGCGGCATGAATGCCGGCGGCTCGCAGCGCGGCATGCGTCATCGCCGTCACCGACCCTTTGCCGTTGGTGCCCGCCACGTGCAGCGATCGGAACGCCCGCTCGGGGTGATCGAGGCCTTCGCACAAGCGGGTGATGTTCTCGAGACCGAGCTTGATGCCGAACGTCTCGAGCGCAAACAGGCGCTCGATGAGCCCGTTATGCGGGGGTAAGGGTGAATCCGGCACTCGGTGCTGCGACCGCATAACGCGCTCGGCGCGCGAAGCGCGCCCAAGAGATACTGTTCAGCGCCGTGTGTCGATCGTAGAGGCGCCAACGCCGACCGGCTCCGGTTCGGGCGCCGTGCGCTCGGCTCGCATGAACCGCAGCGCGCGCGAGAGCGTGGCTTTCATGTCGCGCCGATCGACGACGAGATCGAGCATGCCGCGCTCGACGAGGAACTCGCTGCGCTGAAATCCCTCGGGGAGCTTCTGCCGGATCGTCTGCTCGATCACGCGTGGGCCCGCGAATCCAATCAACGCCTTCGGTTCGGCGATGTTCAGATCGCCGAGCATCGCGAAGCTGGCCGTCACCCCGCCGGTCGTCGGATCGGTGAGCACCGAGACGAAGGGCAGGCGAGCGCGATCGAGTCGCGCCAGCGCCGCCGACACCTTGGCCATCTGCATCAACGACAGCGCGCCTTCCATCATCCGCGCGCCGCCCGAGCACGAGATGACGATCGCCGGCTGGCGCTTGTCGTACGCCATCTCGATCGCTCGGGTGATCTTTTCACCAGCCACGATGCCCATGCTGCCGCCGATGAACGAGTACTCCATCGCCGCGACGACGACCTCGATGCCATCGAGCCGGCCGGTGGCGACGATCACCGAGTCTTTGAGGCCCGTGCTTTCCTGGGAGGCCTTGAGGCGATCGCGATAGGGCTTGGTGTCGGTGAACTGCAGGGGATCGATCGACGTGAGGTCGACGAAGTGCTCGGCGTATTCGCCCTCATCGAAGAGCGCCTTCAGCCGCTCGGTGGCATTGATCCGAAAATGGTGGGCGCACTTTGGACAGACGTTGAGGGTGGCTTCGAGATCCTTGTTGTAGATGAGCTGGGTGCAGCCCGGACATTTCACCCAGAGACCCTCGGGGACTCGGCTTGGTTTCTCAGCCGTGGACGAGGCGATTGGCTTCCGGGTCTTCTTGAACCAGGCCATCCGGCCTAAATAGAGCAGGTAAGAACTCAAAAGTCAAAACTCAAAACTCAAAAACTGCCCGCTTTCGCCTTTTCGCCGATATCCGGCCCGTGCCTGGCGTTCGTGAGTTTGGCGTTTCGAGTTTTGCGTTACGTTCGCGGCACGTAGTACTGCGTGCCGCGCCCCATGTTCTGGATCTGCTTGAGGAGATCGTCGACCGCCACGTCGCTGCCTTCGAGATCCACCTGCGATGTTTCGACGACGAGCAGCGGTGTGGCGCTGTAGTGAAAGAAGAAATGCTGGTACGCCTCGTTCACTTCCTTCACGTACTCGTCATCGGGATCGATCGACTCCGCTTCGACCTCGCGCGCGCGATCGCGCAATCGTCTCACCAGGACATCGGTGGGCGCCTGCAGATAGATCACGAGATCGGGTGAGGGTACATCCGTGACGAGCAGATCGTAGAGCCGCTGATAGATGAACAGCTCGTTGTCGTCGAGATTGAGGTACGCGAAGATCTTGTCCTTGTCGAAGAGATAGTCGCTGACTGTCGCCTGCGAGAAGAGATCGCCTTGACGCAGCGTCAGCTGCTGACGATGACGGTTCAAGAGGAAGAACAACTGCGCCTGGAGCGCCGATCCCGGACGGGCGTTGTAGAAATCGCCGAGGAACGGATTCTCGCTCTCCTCGAGGATCGTGGTCGCATCCAGACGCGACGCGAGTCGTTCGGCGAGCGCGGTCTTGCCGACGCCGATCGGTCCCTCGATAGCGATGTACTGAAATGGCATGAGTGGCCTCGGCGTGCGAAGCGCGCCAAGCAGATACGCATCGAAGCGTCCCGTGCGCTCGAGCTTCGAGCCTGCATGCTATCATCGCCGCCGATGCGCTTGGTGAGCCGCAGCGCGGTCGTCGCTTTGATCCTCGTGCTCGCCTGTGTCAGCTGCAAGACGGTTCCTGTTGCGCCTACTGTTCCCGTCATCACCTGGGAACAGAAGGTCGCGGCGATCATCCGTCTCGAAGATCAGCGCATTCTGCGCGAACCCAATCCGCCGCCGCCCGTCGTACTGCGGCCGGCCACCAAGACCACGCCAGCGATCGTTGCGCCACCGCTGCCGACCGATCTCGTCCGGCTGACCAACGACGATGAGGCGCGCGTTCGCCGGAGGGCGGCGCTCGCGATCGGTCGTGTCGGTCTCGCCGAGGGTATCGAGCCGTTGACGAAGCTCCTCACGAGCGACGACGAGACGGAAGTGAAGCAGATGGCGGCGTTCGCGCTCGGGCTGATCGGCGATGCCGCGGCACGACCGCCGCTGCTCGACGCCTTGAAGAGCCCCCAGCCGATCGTTCAGGGCCGAGCCGCCGAAGCACTCGGATTGATCGGCAACAAGGTCGACGGCCCCGCCATTTCGACGATGGTGCAGGCGCATGTTCGCGCAGGTGTGCTGACGAATGTGATGCCGGACGAGATCGGTTATCCCCTGGCACCAGCCGTCGAAGCGGCGCGGCTCGGCATCTACGCGCTCACCCGATTAGGTGATTACGATTCACTGGCTGCCGCAGTCGTTGCCAATGGAAAGCCTGTGTCTGCATGGTGGCCCGTCGCCTATGCGCTGCAGCGCGTCGGTGATCCGCGTGCGGCCGGCGCCTTGACAGCGCTGCTGTCGACACCGGGCCGGTTCACTGCAGCATTCGCCGCGCGTGGCCTCGGCACGGCCAAGGCGGCGGACTCCGCGCCTGCACTCAGGCGCATCGTCACCGATCAGAAGGCGCCGCCGGCCGTGGTCGTGCAGTCGATCCGTGCGCTCGCGGCCGTGCGCGATGCGGCGTCGCTTCCCGCCTTGCGCACGATCGTGCTCAATCGCACCGCCGACGCGACAGTGCGTTCCGAGGCGATGACCGCGCTGGCTGCGCTCGTGAACGAGTCGTCCACCGATCTGCTGCTCGATCTGGCGTCGAACCCGACGCCGGCGATACGAGCCGCGGCGTTGGGCGCGCTGGCGAAAGTGGATCCCGACGTCTTCGTGTCGACGCTGGCCAGTCTCGATGTGGATCGCGACTGGAGCGTCCGGGTGGCGCTGGCCAATGCGCTTGGAACGCTCCCCGCGGATCGCGCGGCGCCTCGCTTAACGCTGATGCTGAAGGATCCCGATCGACGCGTGATCCCGGCCGTGCTCGGGGCACTTGCGTCTGCGAAGGTCTCGGGAGCCGATCGCGCCCTCATCGACCTGCTGAAATCGATGGACTTCGTGACTCGCGGCGCGGCGGCCACGGCACTCGGCGATCTGAAAGCGTCCTCCGCGGTGGCGCCGCTCATCGACGCCTATCACAACGCCGCGTCGGATCCCGAATACAGTGCGCGCGCGAGCGCACTTGCCGCGCTGGCCAAGATCGATCCCGCGGCTGCGCGTCCGATCTTGACGGAGGCGCTCAAGGATCGCGATTGGGCCGTGAGAATCCGTGCAGCAGAACTCCTGCGCCAGCAGAACGTCACCGAGCAGCCGGCTCGTCCCGCTGCGCCGACGCCGGCCAACACTCGCGAGTTTCAGACCGTGATCGCGCCGCGCTTCTCACCGCATGCCTACATCGAGACCGAGAAGGGCACGATCGAACTGGAGCTCGCGGTGGTCGATGCACCGCTGACGGTGGCGAACTTCATGGCACTGGCGCGGAAGGGGTTCTTCAACGGCACCGCCATTCACCGGATCGTGCCGGACTTCGTCGTGCAGGACGGCGATCCACGCGGCGACGGCGAAGGCGGTCCGGGCTATTCGATCCGCGATGAGATCAACGAGCGGCCGTATCTGCGCGGCACGGTCGGCATGGCGCTCGATTGGAAGGATACCGGCGGCAGTCAATTCTTCATCACGCACTCGCCGCAGCCGCATCTCGATGCGCGATACACGGTGTTCGGACACGTGGTCGCCGGGATGGACGTCGTCGATCGGCTGGTGCAGTGGGATGTGATTAAGACCGTGACGATCTGGGATGGAGTGAACCCGCAGTAGCGGGAGCCAACTCCCAATCCCACGACACCTTCAGTGCTGGAATCGGGAGTTGGCGAATCGGCAGTTATCTCTTCTTCGCCGCCTTCTTCTTTCCGCCCTTTGCTTTCTTCGCCATTGAAATCCCCCCCTTCGCCCGTGGTGTGGATGCGCGAACGCGTCTACGGATACTCGGCGCACTCTGCCGCCTGGCACGTCGGCCCGAGCACAGGCAACGCGGTTTCGCGGGCTCGCTCTCGCGTGTGAATCGTGTGTGTGGCGAGAGATCTGAAAGTCATTCGGAGCAAAAAAAATGGGGTGCTCGTTCGAGCACCCCGTGAAGCCGTGCGGAAGAACTACCGCTTCTTCGCGGCCTTCTTCTTCGAGGCCTTGGCTTTCTTCGCCATTGTGTTCTCCTCAGGATTAGCAGCTCAGCCTCCGACGA
>Ga0075433_10002234_pt1 | contig 14695 bp, 11 predicted proteins | sample RhiMethybrSRZTD2_FD_75299 | JGI IMG/M metagenome (GOLD analysis project Ga0075433, IMG submission 75299) | Populus rhizosphere microbial communities from Tennessee, USA - Rhizosphere MetaG P. TD hybrid SRZTD2 | ecosystem: Host-associated > Plants > Roots > Rhizosphere > Soil | place: USA... | reverse complement strand
GCTCACCCGTGGCCCGCGTCCAGCGTCGGATGCGACACCGGACTCGAAGTCCGCATCGACGGCGTCGACCGCGCCATCGACGAAGCCAGCGGCAGGTTCGAGCGCATCGCGGGCGGCCGCGATGCAACGACATACGCCAGAGCGGCTCGTGGGTGAGGCACGCACCGTCCAGCCTTTGGTCCCGCCGCGCCCACACGCAACGCTGTCGAGACCGGAATCGATTCCTGTTCCGGTACCCGACGAGGTTCTTCGGGCAGACGCAGACCAGGCCCTGCTGTCGCCACGAACGGAGCTGGCGCTGGCACCGTCACTCGTTGGCAAGTCCGCACGCGAGACAGAACCCGCATCGACGAGTGCGACGACCCGCGCGCGCGCGGTCGCTGCGATCTCGGCCGCGATCTACTCCAATGACGACGCCGATGTGCAACCGCCGGTAATGCTGTATCCACAGTTGCCGCCTCTGCTCATGGTCGGCTCGGCCTCCGAGGGTCTCGTCAACCGCATGGAGCTGGTCGTCGCTCCCGATGGGAGCGTGGAGCGTGTTCGTCTGGTGAGTGCGCCGAAACGCATGGCCGACATGATGCTGCTGAGTGGAGCGAAATTGTGGAAGTTCACGCCAGCGGTCAAGGACGGCGTGCCGGTGCGGTATCGCACGATGGTCAGTTGGACGGTGTTCCCGTGAGGAGCCGCCGACGTCGTTCGATCGGATCTGCCGGACGATCCAGATGGAGTTCGCGGATGCTCCAGACTTTTCCACCGTCTGTCATCAGTTGTGGCGCACGAACGCGGTGCATGGTTCTTGCACTGCCTCGCGTGTCGTACCGAGTGCCCGGCCTGAGCCGGATTCGTGCAGGAGTCAACATGAATCGATCTCGAGCCGTGAGAGCCGCGATGATCGTGGCGGCGGTGCTCGCCACCGCGTGTCAGGATTCGCGAGTCGTCAATCCGGTTGCCGCATCGCTGCTCGTTCCCAACATCGCGGGTGTGTGGACTGGACCGATGACGCTGCTGTCGACCAGCGGCGGCGAATGCGCCGGCGCTGTGGTGCCGACGTTTCTGCCTAGCAACGATGTGGGCACGGTCACGATTACCGAAGGCGACGACGCGGTGACCGCGACCATGACGATGGAGAGCACCGGGCTGGCGTGCAAATACAGCGGCAGCCGGACGGCCGGCACACTCACCATGAATGCCACGTCGTGCGATCGCACTGGCCTCCTCGTCGCATGCGTGGGTGGTCCGACACGCGAACTGCGCCTGGTTGGCTCGAGCGTCAGCGCGTCGTGGGATGGCCAGCACATCACCGGCCGCACCACGAGCACATACAACGTGTTCACACCGCCCTCGGGCCAGCAGAACGGCGTCGGCTCGCTGGTCGCAAGCCACAGTTTCTCGGTGACCCGGCAATGACCCGTACAGTCTTCGGGCAACGTGACAGGAGCGCGAGCATGACTGCGTTGAAGACGATTTCGTTCGTGCCGTGTCTGATCGTCATCGGCGTGTCGCTGGCCAGTGCGCAGCAGACGCGCCCCGCGACGACAGCCGCTCTCGAGCACGGGTACATGACGGCGTCCGCGGGAGCGGCATTCAGCGACCAGCGAACGCCGACGTTCGGTATCGAAATCGTGGAACGTATGGCACGCCGCACCCAGGCGTACCTGGCGTTCACGTACTTCGACAACCTGCTCAACGATCGCGCCGCCGGCGACCTGGTCGACCTCGGGAACTATCTCGGACGCGTGACCGGCATCCCCTATGAGTTCACCGGTCGGGATCGCGGGCTCGCCTTCAGCGGCGGTGCCAGATATCTGATCTCGCATGGACCGACGTTCCGGCCGTATGTCGGCGGTGGTCCCGGCGTCCTGAACATCCAGCGCACGATCACCGACCGAAGGCTGGGCGACGTCAGCGATCCCGTGATCGGTCTCTACGGCGCACCCGACGGCGTCATCAATCCGAACAAGATCAGCACGTTCAAACCGACGGCGGAGTTTCTTGCGGGGGTTGGGATTGCAGCGGGACGCACCTACGTCGATGCCGGATACCGCTACCGTAAGGTGTTGCGGACCGGAGAAGCGTTTTCCATCTCTCAATTCAACGTCGGCGTGGGAATGAGATTCTGAGCCCAACGCCGCAGCGGATCCTTCAACGACGCGCCGCACCTAACACGGGAGCGGCCAGAAAGAAATAGCGTCGAGCACGCCTTTACGATACAAAGTGAGCGTGCTTTCCGTCATGAAGCGCGCACTCGTCGTCGTGCTTGCACTGGCTGCCGTGCTCGCCGTGGACTTCGCCGTGGGTCCGTACCCCGCGTGGCTGAACGAATTCCGCCCGACGAAAAAGATCGGCGGGCAGCAGCCTGCCGAGCCGTTCCGCATCGCCGGCAACTTCTACTACGTCGGCGCCAGCGACCTCGCCGCTTTCCTCATCACCGGGCCCGAGGGCCACATCGTGCTCGATGCGGGCTATCCCACCACCGCGCCGATGATCATGGCGAGCATCGCCAAGCTTGGCTTCGACATCAAGGATGTGAAAGTGCTCCTGAACTCCGAGCCGCACTCCGATCACGCGGGTGGACTGGCGGTGCTTCAGGAGGCGTCGGGCGCCGAAGTCTGGGCCAGCGACGCGAGCGCGGACACCATCGAATCCGGTGGCAACGACCCCGACATGATCCTACCGATGAGGGCGCTGTTCAGGGTGACGGCCCTGAGCTACCCGCCCGCGCGCGTTGCCCACCGGTTCGAGGACGGCGACACGATCCGTGTCGGTCCGATTGCGCTTACCGCGCACATCACGGCCGGCCACACCCGCGGCTGCACCACGTGGACATTTCCCGTGCGCGACGGCGACCGAATGCTGAACGTTGTGAGCGTGTGCGACCCCGGTGTGCTAGAAACGTCGTGGTATTCAGAACAAGCCGCCGACCGCGAGCGCAGCTTGCGCGTGCTGAGGAGTCTCCCCGCCGACATCTGGGTGACGAACCATGCGCGAGCGTGGGGGCGGTACCGCAAGTTCGTCGCTAGCCGCACGACGAAGAACCCGGTGGACGCATTCATCGACCCCGAGGGCTACCGCGCCTACATCGACAGAGCCGAGGCGGAACTCCGCGAGGGGAAAGTGCACTAGAGTGGTTCGTTTTGGGGTGTAGCCGGGTCAGAGGACACGGAGTTTCCACACAGGGGCCACAGAGCACACAGAGAGCGTCGCGGTTGGTCGCCGGCCTTCGGCCGGCAAATGGATCGAGAGGAGAGTGCGAAAACGATCGCCACCGCCATTCAGGGCGCTCGTTTTCGTACTCTCCTCTCGATCCATCCGCGCGCAGCGCGGCCAACCGCGACGCTCTCTGTGCTCCCTGTGATCCCTGTGTGGAAACCCCGTGTGCTCCCGAGCAACGGGGCTGAACCGCACACTACTGTCTTGTGAAAAACGCTCTTAGCGTCGAGAAGGTGCCTCGGCTTTGATGCCTGCGAACGCCTCGCGCTCCATCGCGACCTCGGCTTCGAGGCTCACGCGATCGCGGAAGACAGTGGCCACGGCAAGACGACGTCCGCCGCGCAGATACGTCACCTCGCAGTCGTGGTCGTCGAGCGATCCGTCGATCCGAACCTTGTCCCATTTCTCGGCGTGGCCGACGTAGTTGATGGCGATGTCGTAGTGCTGACTCCAGAAGAACGGCACCATGTCGAACCGCTCGCGGCGGCCGAGGATGTTGCGCGCGACGGTTTGCCCCTGCCGCTCCGCCACCACCCAGTGCTCGACGCGAATGCGCTCGCCGGTGTGGGGATCGGGCCATCGTGCGATGTCGCCGGCGGCGAAGATCCCAGGCGCGCTCGTCTCGAGATACTCGTTGACCACCACGCCGCGATCCATCTTGAGCCCGGCACGTTGGGCGAGTTCTGTCACGGGCCGCACACCCACGCCCAACACGACGAAGTCTGTATCCAGCTTCGAGCCGCCGCTCAGCGTGACCGTGCGGTTGTCATCGATGCGTTCAACAATCTGTCCGAGATGGAAGACGACGCCCTTCGATTCATGCAGCCGTTGAATGAAGCGGCCCACCTCCACGCCCATCACGCGCTCGAGCGGCGCACTCTCACGCGCGATCACGTGTACATCGATGTTGCGGCTCCGCAGTGAGGCAGCCACCTCGAGACCGATGAAGCTGCCACCGACCACGACGACCCGTTTTGCGTTCGCGGTCTTCGACACGAGAGCCTGGCTGTCGGCGAACGAGCGGAGGTAATGAACGGTCGGACTGTCCGCGCCTGGAATCGTCAGCCGCACTGGATCGGCGCCGGTTGCAATGAGCAGCGCGCCGAATTCACGGTGCAATCCATTCTCGAGGCGCACGCTGCGCGCGGTGGCGTCGATCGAGGCGACCCGAGATCGCTGCATCAGCTCGATCCGCTGTTCCTTATAGAACTCGGGCGGGCGCAGCGGAATCCACTCGTCCTTGGCGTGACCGGCGAGATAGTCCTTCGACAGATTCGGCCGATCGCATGGAGGCGCCTCGTCTGCGCTGATCATCGCGAGCGGACCTTCGTAGCCTTCGCGTCGGAGCATGTCGGCAGCGGCCAGCCCCGCCGCGCCGCCGCCGATGATGATGACGGGAGAGAGTGCCCGGCGGATGCTCGCGGCCTTTGATGGTCGACGCGGCTCGTTCAGCTTCTCGCGGACGAACAACCGATCGCCCTGGCGATCGACACGCCAGCACGCGATCGGATCGAGCGCGGGTGCGCGCAGGGGCTCGCCGGTGCGGAGATCGAAACAGGCGTGATGCCACGGGCACCGTACGGTATCGCCGACGATAAGCCCATCGGCCAACGGACCGTGGTAGTGCGTGCAGTGCGCGCCGATGGCGAACACATCGTTGCCGGTGCGCGCCAGGACGACCTCGTCGTCGCCGACGCGGCCGTGCAGCATGGCGCCGTCTTTCAAATCGTGTGCAGCGACGCCTGTCGTGAGGTCCGGCTTTGTGTCTGCTTTCGCATCGCTCATGCGGCCCTCCGCGCACGAGGGAGGAGTTGAGCTGGGATGGGTGCAACCGGCGTGCCCCGATTCGTTCCGGACTCGGCTATTTTGACGCTACCAGCGCCTCAGCCCTTCAGTGAGCTCGATCGATGTGCCCCACGGGTCAGTCAGCCTGGCCTCACCGACGCCGTCAGCATTCTTGCGATACGGCACGTCGAACGACACACCCGTTGCTTCGAGCTTCTTCGTGAACTGCGCGAGATTGGTCACTTCGAATCCGATGTGATCGAGCGTTCGCCCTTTGGTCGGCTGCACCGGCCGCGGCGCGACGCCAAGGTTGACGTTGATGCCTGGAAGATCGACCGCGTCGTAGCGCCAGCGCTTGCCGGGTGTGCCGCCAAACGTCGTCGCGTACCACGCCTTGGCGGCCGCGACTGCCGCCTCGTCTGGCAAGTACAGATGGAAATGATGCGACGCAATCGTCACGTCGATCGGCTTGTTATGACGCTCGGCGACGGGATCCTTGAAGCCCGCATCCTGTGTGAATCCAACGTTGGTGGCCGCGTTCTCGAACAGTTCGACGCGCTCGCCCTCAGGCGTTCTCGCTGACCCGATACCCGGCAGCTCTGGTCCCAAACGCTCGATCTTCAGGCCGCGCGATTCCAGCGTGGCCAGCGACGGCACTCGGAACGCGACGTGATTGAGCACGGCTCCTTCGCTGACTCCCGAATTCCGACCCTCAGTGAGGACGATGATGACGTCGGTGATCTTGACGATCGTCGTGGTACCGGCCTTTGAGGTCACGCCGCCGAGGTCGGTCCAGAAGCGTGCATTCGCCGCGACATCTTTCACGACGAAGTGATAGTGGCCCATGGCCACGCCAGCGGAGTTCGGCTGCGCGAGCGTTGGTCTTCGCGAGGAAGGCGTCGATCGGGTTTGCGCTGCTGACGCCAGGGATGCCAGGAGAGCGGCACCAAACAGCGCCACGATCGGCTTCGTCATCTGAATCACTCGAGTCGAACGAGTCCCCGGCGGGTGGCGATCTTCACCGCCTCGGTGCGGCTGGTGACGCCGAGCTTCTCGAACAGGTGGCCGAGGTGCGTCTTCACCGTGCGGTCGCTGATCCCAAGCTCGTTGGCGATTTCTTTGTTCGACTTGCCATCGGCCATCAGCCGCAGCGTCGCCAGCTCTCGCGGCGTGAGCTGCACACGCGTAACGTCTTCGGCGAGTTTGGCCGCGGCGGCGGGAGCGAGATACGTCTTGCCGGCGAGCACGTCGCGGATGCAGGTGACGAGACCGTCGGCGGAGATGTCCTTCAGCACATACGCCTTCGCGCCGGCCTTCAGCGCGCGCGAGATCTCTTCATCGGTGTCGTAGGTGGTAAGCACGATCACCCGCGCCCGCGGATCGCGCTCGCGTAAACGGCGCACCACTTCGACGCCTTCCATCACCGGCATGCGCAGATCGAGCAGCGTGACGTCGGGGTGGTGGCGCTCGTAGGCTTCGAGCGCCTCGACACCGTTGCCGGCCTCGGCGACGACGTGCAGGTCGGCCTCCTGGTTGATGATGTTGGCCACGCCGGTGCGGAGCAGGGCGTGATCGTCCACCAGCAGCACGCTGGCGCGGGTCGTCGGCATAACAGTCGCAACGTAGTGTCCGGCTTTCTTGTCCGCCGTAGCGCGCGGCGCGAAGGCGGAAGCCGGACCTTTCTCAATTGTAAGCATGGACTTGTGTCGGAAGTTGCGACGGTTCCCACGCCAGCACGACTTCCGTGCCGCTGCGCGGCGCTGTGACAATCGTCAGCGAGGCGCCGATGCGATCGGCGCGCTCCTGCATGCTGGTCATCCCGAAGCCGCCCGATGACCGCTCCTTCGGAATGCCGCGGCCGTCATCGGCGATCGAGAGCCGCAGGCCGAGCGACGACGACAAGGACGCCCGAACGGTGATGCGCTTGGCGCGTGCGTGGCGCACGGCGTTGGTGAGCGCCTCCTGCGCGATGCCGATCACCTCGCGCTCGACGCCGTCGCCGAAGCGCGGCAGCTCGTCGACCTGCACGTCGATCGGAGTGTCGGATGTCTTCTGCGCGAGCTCGGCGACGCGCGTGATCGCGCGCGCAATGTCCTCGCCGTCGCCGACGTTGGGCCGCAGCGCGCCAACGGATCGGCGCGCTTCCACCATGTGCGTGCGCGCCAGGTCGACGGCGGTGTCGATGCTGCGCGCCACCGATGGCGGCAGCGGCCACGCTTCGCGCTGCGCCGCCTGCAGCTGCATCAGGATCGCGCCGAAGCCCTGCGCCAGGTTGTCGTGAATGTCGCGCGCCAGGCGGTTGCGCTCTTCGAGAATCGCCTTGCGCCGCTCCTCGATCCGCTTCTGCTCGAACAGCCGGCTCTGATGCAGCGCCAAAGCCGCGTGACGCGCGATTGCCTCGACGAGCGCGATCCGCCACCACGATCCGTTGTCGGGCCCTTCGGGCTGGCAGATCGTGATCCACCCGAGATTCTTTCCGGCCACCATCATCGGCGCGACCACGGTGGACAGCGTCTGGCCGTGTGCGGCGTTGAACTCGCGCACCGCGTCCGGGATGCGCGGATCGTCAGGACGATACTCGATGGTCGAGACCCAGCCTGGTTTGTAGTCGAAGAGGTGCAGCGCCTGCGCCTGGGCCTTTTGTGTCGCGGAGAACTCGGCCAGGTTTTTCGTCGTGACGACGTTGCCGCCGAAGTGGGCCATCCAGAATTCGCAGCATTGCTTATCTTCGTTGAGCAGCCAGACGCCGGCGACATGGCTCTCGGCTTCTTCGGCGAGCGTCTTGAGCAGGGCGCGGAAGAAGGCGTCGAGGTCGGGCTCGCGCACGAGCAGATCGAGCGAGTACTTCGTGATCTCGGTCTGAATGTTGGCGAGGCACTCGGCGCGGCGGCGCTCGGTGGCTTCCTTCACCAGCGCGCCGCGCAGCGCGATCGCATCGCCCGAGTCGATGACGCGACGCACGCTCTCATCGATCGCGCTGCCACATCCACCGTTGGTCTCCTGCGGCGCAACCACCGTGTCTTGCTGGCCGACGACGATTTCGTCACTCATTGCGTGCTCCTGACCCGAGTACGACTAGTTTCGCGCAAGGTCACTTGAGTATGAAGCTCGTTGCGTCAACGAACGGGTGGCGCCGGGAGGGGCATCCCCGCGGCCGCAGCCGCCTTCTGCGTGATAGGTCCTTTGACAACCTGTGATCGTTCCTTTGGCGGCAAGGACGCGGGGAAGGACCCGGCGACAGGACCCGTGAGCCCCATTGCGTCGAAGGCCGCGTTCACATCCAAGCTTCGCAAAGTTCCGCACACGACTGAGATCCGCGCCTGGGCCGTCACGTAAGTCCAGCCTCAATTATCGACCACATATCTACGGCGCACGAAGTGGACTGTGGGATGAGCGCCGCCTCCTCCAAAAGTCGTAGATCGCGCTGCCCATATCGGCTCGTGCGGAAGTGATGCTCACGCGGTAGAGAGATTTGCGTCCACTGCCCGATTGTTTGCGTGCGCTCGCAGGCGCCACACTGCGAGCCATGGCCACGAAGAACACGAAGCACACAGAAGCCACGAAGAACACGAAGAACACGAAGAGCTCACGCGGCTCGCGCGTCGCGCTGCTGATAGCGCCGACCGCTCTCGCCGCGTTCGTGTCTGCCTGCGCCAATACTGCCGCGCAGCAGCCACTGCCTCCACCGCCACAGGTCGCCGTCGCGGGCGTCATCGAGCGCGACGTGACCGAGTGGGATGAATTCACCGGACGCCTCCAGGCCGTCGACTCCGTGGAAGTCCGGCCGCGCGTGTCTGGATACGTGTCCGCAGTTCGCTTTTCCGAAGGTACCATCGTCCGCAAGGGCGATCTCCTCTTTCAGATCGACCCACGTCCGTTTCAAGCCGAAGTCGATCGACTGAAGGCCGAGCTCGAACGCGCTCGCGCCACAGTGCAGCGCGGGAACAGCGAGCTGGCGCGCGCCGAGCGGCTGCGCAGCGAGAATGCGATCTCGAACGAAGAGCACGATCGCCGCGCAGCGTTCGCGCAGGAGTCGGCCGCGCAGGTATCGGCGGTCGAAGCTGGGCTGCGCGCCGCGGAGCTGAATCTCGAGTTCACGCACGTCACCTCGCCGATCACCGGTCGCGTGAGCCGAGCCATCGTCACCGAAGGCAACCTGGTGTCGAGCGGTCCCGGTCAAGCGACGCTGCTGACGACGGTGGTGTCGCTGGATCCGGTCTATGCGTACTTCGATGCCGACGAGCAGATCTATCTGAAGTACACGGGCGGCGGCGCGCGCACCCGCAGCTCGATCGGTGGCCACATCAGGATGGCTCTCGCCAACGAGGAGGGCTTCCCGCATGAGGGGCAGCTCGATTTCATCGATAACCAGCTCGATGGATCCACCGGCACCATTCGCGGTCGCGCGGTGTTCCGCAATCCAGATGGACTGCTGACGCCGGGTCTCTTCGTGCGGCTGCGCCTCGCCGGAGGGGGCACGTATCGCGGCCTGCTGATTCAGGACCGCGCGGTGGGGACGGACTTGAGCAAGAAGTTCGTCTACGTCGTCTCGCCCAAGAACCAGATCGAGTACCGGCCGGTGACGCTCGGTCCGATTGTCGATGGTCTGCGCGTGGTGCGCAGCGGACTGAAAGCAGGGGAGCCCGTCGTCGTGAATGGGCTGCAGCGGATTCGGCCAGGTGTTCCCGTAACGCCCGTTACTGACGACGCGATTTCGCAAGGGCCGCCTAAAGGCGGCCCCCACGACGGTCCGGCTAAAGCCGGACACTACGACAAACACGACGGTCCGGCTCAAGCCGGACATTTCGACAAACGCGACGGTCTGGCTAGAGCCGGACACTCCGACAAGAACGCGACGCACTGAGGGTCGTCATGAATTTCTCAAAGTTCTTCATTGAGCGGCCGATCTTCGCGGCGGTGCTGTCGCTGATGATCGTCGCCGCGGGCGCGATCGCCCTCGTCAAGTTGCCCATCAGCGAGTACCCGCAGGTGGTGCCGCCCACCGTCGTCGTGCGCGCCGCCTATCCCGGCGCGAACCCGAAGGTGCTCGCCGAGACCGTGGCCTCGCCGCTGGAGCAACAGATCAACGGCATCGAGGACATGCTCTACATGTTCTCGCAGGCGACATCCGACGGACGGATGACGCTGACCATCACCTTCGCGCTCGGCACCGATCTCGACAACGCGCAGGTGCAGGTGCAGAACCGCGTCGCGCAGGCGCTGCCGCGGCTGCCCGCCGAAGTGCAGCGCATCGGCGTCGTCACCGAGAAGTCGACACCCGACTTCATCATGGTCGTGCACCTGGTCTCGCCTGACGAGCGCTACGACAACCTCTATCTCGCCAACTACGCCTACCTGCGCGTGAAGGACGAACTGACGCGCATCCAGGGCGTGGGCAGCGCGCAGGTCTTCGGCGCGGGCGAGTACAGCATGCGCATCTGGCTCGATCCCGATCGCCTGGCGTCGCGTCAGTTGACGACGACCGATGTCATCAAGGCGATCCGCGAGCAGAACGTACAAGTGGCGGCAGGCGTGCTCGGTGCGCCGCCGGCTCCGGTCGACACGCAGTTTCAGCTCTCGGTCAATGCCCGGGGACGGCTGACCACCGAAGACGAGTTCGCGGACATCGTTGTCCGTGCCACGCAGGATGGGCAGATCACGAGAGTGCGCGACGTGGGTCGCGTCGAGCTGGGCGCGAGTATCTACGCCCTGCGCAGTCTCCTCGACAACAAGCCAGCGGTCGCCATCGGCATCTTCCAACGGCCGGGTACCAACGCGCTCGACGCCTCCGATCAAGTACGCCACACGATGGAGCGGCTGAAGCAATCGTTCCCGCAGGGCGTCGACTACCGCATCGTCTACGACCCGACGATCTTCGTGCGCAACTCGATCACCGCCGTGGTCGAGACGCTGTTCGAAGCGATTCTCCTGGTCGTCATCGTCGTGCTGGTGTTCCTGCAAACGTGGCGCGCGTCGATCATCCCGCTGGTCGCGGTGCCGGTGTCGTTGATCGGCACGTTCGCGGTGATGCTCGGGCTCGGCTTCTCGCTGAACACGCTGTCACTCTTCGGCCTCGTCCTCGCGATTGGCATCGTGGTCGACGATGCGATCGTGGTCGTCGAGAACGTCGAGCGGCATATCGAGAGAGGGCTGAAACCGATCGACGCGACACGACGCGCGATGGAAGAAGTGTCGGCGCCGATTATCGCCATCGCGCTGGTGCTGTGCGCGGTGTTCGTGCCGACGGCGTTCGTGAGCGGATTGTCCGGTCAGTTCTATCGGCAGTTCGCGCTGACCATCGCGATCTCGACGGTGATCTCGGCGATCAATTCGCTGACGCTGAGCCCCGCGCTCGCGTCGAGGCTGTTGAGGCCGCGCGAATCGTCGCACGACGTCGTGCAGCGGGTGGCGGATCGTCTCTTCGGCTGGTTCTTCCGCCGCTTCAACGCGTTCTTCAACCGCGCGTCGGGCGCATACACGACCGGTGTCTCTCGCGTGCTGCGCGTGTCGTTCGTGGCGGTGGCGGTGTATGTCGGTCTGATCGGGCTCACCGCGGCGGGCTTCTCACGCGTGCCGCCTGGATTCGTGCCGACGCAGGACAAGGAGTACCTCGTCGCGTTTGCCCAGCTGCCAGACGGCGCGACGCTCGATCGCACCGATGCGGTGATTCGCAAGATGACCGACATCGCGCTGAAAAATCCGGGCGTGCTGAGCTCGGTGGCGTTCCCGGGTCTCTCGATCAACGGCTTCGTCAACGCGCCGAACACCGGCATCGCGTTCGTCGTGCTGAAGCCGTCGGAAGAGCGCACGCGTCCCGATTTGAGCGCGGGGGCGATCGTCGGTGCGTTGAATCAGCAGTTCTTCGCGCAGATCCCGGAGTCGATTGTCGCCATCTTCCCACCGCCGCCCGTGCAGGGGCTCGGCACGGTGGGCGGCTTCAAGCTCTATGTCGAAGATCGCGGCAGCGCGGGCTTCGAGGACCTCTACGGGCAGCTGCAGGCCAGTCTCGCCAAGGGACGCACGGCGCCGTCACTCGCGGGACTGTTCTCCAGCTTCCAGGTGAGCGTGCCGCAGATCGACGCCAACGTCGATCGCGAGCGCGTGAAGAGCTACGGCGTGTCGCTCACCGACGTGTTCGAGACGCTGCAGGTCTACCTCGGCTCGCTCTACGTCAACGACTTCAACCGCTTCGGCCGCACCTATCAGGTGAATGCGCAGGCGGAGTCGGACTTCCGCCTGCAGCCCGAGCAGATTCGTCGGCTGCAAACGCGCAACGACCACGGGCAGATGGTGCCGCTCGGGTCGATCGTCAGCGTGTCGCGCAGCTACGGGCCCGATCAGGTGATGCACTACAACGGCTACCCAGCGGCGGAGATCAACGGCGCTCCGGCACCGGGATTCAGCTCGGGCCAGGCGCAGGCAGCGATCGCCGACGTGCTCCAGAAGCAGCTGCCGCCAGGGATGTCGTTCGAGTGGACGGAGCTCGCGTATCAGGAGCTCCTCGCCGGCAACACGATGCTGCTGATCTTCCCGCTGTGCGTGGCGCTGGTCTACATCGTGCTCGCGGCGCTCTACGAGAGCTGGACGCTGCCGCTCACGGTGATTCTCATCGTGCCGATGACGCTGTTCTCGGCGATCGCCGGCGTGTGGCTCACCGGCGGCGACAACAACGTGTTCACGCAGATCAGCTTTTTGGTGCTGGCCGGGCTGGCGTGCAAGAACGCGATTCTGATCGTCGAGTTTGCGAAGGACCGCGAGAAGGAAGGCGTGTCGCACGTCGAGGCGGTGCTCGAGGCCTGCCGCATCCGGCTGCGGCCGATCCTGATGACGTCGCTGGCGTTCATCATGGGCGTGCTCCCGCTGGTGTTCTCGTCGGGCGCGGGCTTCGAGATTCGACAGGCCATGGGCATCGCCGTGTTCGCCGGCATGCTCGGCGTGACGCTGTTCGGCCTGTTCCTCACTCCAGTCTTCTACACGGTGATCGCGCGGCTGACAGATCGCGCCCACGGGCGCGCGCCTCAGTCGTCGATCATCGCTACGCCTGCGGAGGGGCATTGATCATGAAACGCCTATTTGGTCCGGCTAAAGCCGGACACTACGCACCGATCCTCCTCGCGCTCACTGTCAGCGCGTGCGCGGTGCGGCCGCCTTACAAGGCGCCGACGCTTGAACCGACGACGCTGAAGAACGCCGACGCGTCGCTGGTCGTCGAACAGCGATTCGATCCGCGGTGGTGGGGGCAGTTCGAGGACCCGGTGCTCGACTCGCTCATGTCGCGGGCGCTCACGGCGAACCATGACGTGCGTATCGCGGTGGCGCGCTTCGATCAGGCGCGCGCGATCTTCGACGATGTGCATCTCGATCGCTATCCAACGGCGACCGTCGGTGCGGTGGCGGACCGCCGCAGCGAGACGATTCCAGGCTTCACGAACGAGCCGGTCACGATTTCGACCTATCGCGCCGGCTTCGATGCGTTCTGGGAGCTCGACGTCTTCGGCCGGGTTCGCAATCAGGTGCGCTCGGCGGCGGCAAACGCCGAGAACTTCGCCGCCGTGCTCGATGACGTGCGCGTCAGCGTCGCCGCGGAGGTGGCGCGCAACTACTTCGAGATGCGTGGGCTGCAGCAGCGGCTGGCGGTGGCCGAACGGAACCTCTCCAATCAGCAGGAGACGCTCCGGATCACGCACGTCCGCGACGACGAAGGCTTCGGCGAGCCGCAGGACCTGGCCAGCGCCGCCGCGCACTTCGCCGCCATCGAGGCGACCATTCCTCCGATCAGGAACGCGGTCGCGCAGCGCCAGCATCGCCTTGCGGTGTTGACCGCGACCAAGCCGGGCGCGCTCGACGTCGATCTCTCGCCGCGTCCGTATCCAGTGCTCGCCAAGGCGCTGGCGATCGGCGAACCGGACACGCTGCTTCGTCGTCGCCCCGATGTCCGCGCGGCCGAGCGTCGTCTGGCGGCGTTGACGGCGAACGAGGCGGTTGCGGCAGCGGATCTCTATCCGCACATCACCATCAGCGGATTCCTCGGCCTCCTCGCCGGCCGCGGCAACTTCTTCAACGTTGCCAACACCCGCGCCTGGGCGGTGGCGCCGTCCTTGAGCTGGACGGCATTCGACATCGGCAGCGCGCGAGCGCGGCTGCGCGGAGCCGAAGGGCTGACGCGCGAGTCAGTGGCCGCGTTCGAACAGGTCGTGCTGCGCGCGCTCGAGGAAACCGAGAACGCGCTCGTCAACTATCGAGAGGAACAACAACGCCTCGTCAAGCTCGCCGAGCAAGCGCGAGAGAGCAGTCGCGCCGCCGCGATCGCCAGGGTCAGGTACCGCGAGGGTGCAGCTGACTTTCTCGCCTTGCTCGACGCGGAACGCACCGAACTCCAGGCCGAGGACGCGGTCGCCGAGGCCGAGGCGGGCGTTTTCACCAGCGTCATCGCCGTCTACAAAGCGCTGGGCGGAATACCAGTGTCGTGAATCAGGTAGAGCAGTAGAAAGCGTCGTCGTACGCACTCATAACAGGGGAGTCCACGTCATGAAATATCGCATCGCAACACTCGCCGTCCTCATCGGGTTGGTCGGATCCAGCCACGCCTTCGCGCAGACGCGCGAGTCATCTTCGGGTCCTGGCGTCGTCGAGGCGACGATTATTCCGGGCGGAGCCACGTTCTTCACTGAGGGCAAGGACACGCAGGGTCCGAGCT
>Ga0075433_10002232_pt1 | contig 14699 bp, 14 predicted proteins | sample RhiMethybrSRZTD2_FD_75299 | JGI IMG/M metagenome (GOLD analysis project Ga0075433, IMG submission 75299) | Populus rhizosphere microbial communities from Tennessee, USA - Rhizosphere MetaG P. TD hybrid SRZTD2 | ecosystem: Host-associated > Plants > Roots > Rhizosphere > Soil | place: USA... | reverse complement strand
GGGTTCGTGGACTACGCGGCGGCGAAGATGGGGGTGGTCGGCTTCACCCGCTCGCTCGCGCGCGAGCTGGCGCCCTTTCTGATTAACGTGAACGCAGTGTGTCCTGGCGCCATCCGCACCCGCGCCCATGACCGGCTGCCCAAGGAAGTCATCGACAAGGTGCGAACCAGCGTGCCGATGGGGTACGTGGCCGAGCCGGACGACGTGGCCGGGGTGGTGGCGTTCCTGGCAAGCGACGACGCACGCTACATCACCGGTCAGTCGATCCTGATCGACGGTGGGCGGTGGATGATCTGAGATGCCCGCGCGCCTCGGGCGCCCGCGCTCACGCCCCGGCCTCGGGCGCAGGCGCTCAGTGAAATGTCCGCCCGCCGTCGACGGCGAGCGCGGCGCCGGTGACGAAGGATGACTCGTCGCTGGTGAGGTAGAGCGCGGCCTGGGCGATCTCCTCGGGCTGGCCCGGGCGCTTGATCACGTAGCGGTCGAGAATGCGCGCCAGCTCGGCCTCTGGGTCGGCCGCGCCCGCCCATGACGAGCGGAAGAGCGGCGTGTCGATGATGCCGGGGCAGATCGCGTTGACGCGGATGTGATACGGCGCCAGGTCCACCGCGAGCGTCTTGCCGAGCATGACCAGCCCGGCCTTCGCCGCGCAGTAGGCCGTCCGCTGCTCGAGCGGTCGCAAGGCGGCGCCGGACGCGATGTTGACGATGGTCCCGCGCCCGGCCTCCTTCATGGCGGGCAGCGCGGCGTGGCACACCAGCATCGGCCCGGTGAGGTCGACAGCCATCACCCGAGCCCACTCCGCCGACGTCATCGCCTCGAACGGCCGCATGAGGTCGACCCCCGCGCTATTGACGACGCCGTCCAGTCCGCCCAGCGCGGACGCGGCCCGGGCGACGGCATCGCGCACCTGGCGCTCGTCGCCGACGTCGCAGATGAGCGGCACCGCGCCGTCGATCGCCGTCTCCTTCAAGCGCGCCCCGTCCCGATCGAGCATCGCCACTCGCGCCCCTTCCCGAGAGAACAGGCGGACAATCGCGAGGCCGATGCCGGACGCAGCCCCGGTGACCAGCACCCGGCGGCCGGCGAGCCTCATCGGCCGGGCGCGCGCGCCTCCGCGCGCAGGGCCGGCCGCAGCGCGTCGGCGACCTCGTCGCAGCGGCCGAGCCAGACGCGCGGGTGCCCGAGGATGTACTGGATCAGCTCCTCGAGGAGGGTGATGCGTGAGGGACGCCCGATGATCTGCGGATGCATGGCGAGACAGAAGTACCGGTCCTCGCGATAGAGGACGTCGAACTCCCGCCGCCATGCCTCGAACACCGCGGAAGGCGCCTGCATGGTCCGCCCGGGGAGGGTGATCGAGTACTGGAAGAACGGGGCATCGTCCAGCACCCACGCGAAGGGAAACTCGACGATGTCCGTGATCCGGCCGTCGATCGTGTGGAGATACGGCGAGTCGTCGTCGAAGTAGTTCGAGGAGTAGCCGAACCCGTACTCCGCGAGCATCTTGAGCGTATGCGGGCTGAATTCCGCCGCCGGCGAGCGGTAGCCGACCGGCTTCCGCCCGGTCATGCGCTGGATGATCTCGATGCCCTTGTCCATCTCCTCGCGCTCCTGCGCGAGCGAGAGGTTGACGATCCAGGCGTGGGACCACGAGTGATGGGCGATCTCGTGGCCATGCTTCAAGATCTCCTCGACCATCGCCGGGCGCTGCTGCATGACGAGCCCGGGGACGAAGAACGTGACCTTGAGCCCATAGCGGCGGAGCAGGTCGAGGATGCGCGGCATGCCCACCTTCCAGCCGTAGGCGCCCTGGCTCATCACGATGGGACGCTCGGCGTTCTTGGGATCGCGCGCCGTCCACATCGTCTCGGCGTCGATGTCGAAGCTCAGGAGAACCGGGAATCCCTTCGGCGAGAGCGGCATGAGTGCCTCCGCAGCGCGGGTCAGAGGGGCATCGAGCGTGCGCACGGACGCTCGCGCTCGAGGTGCTCGGCGAGGGCGAGCACGCGGCGATCGGCATACCAGGGCCCGACGATCTGGAGCCCGATGGGCAAGCCATCCGACGACCACCCGCACGGGAGCGAGATGGCCGGATGCCCGGAAAGGTTGAACGGCCACAAGTAGGGATACCAGGCGCCGCGGATCGAGCCGGCCGTCTCGCCGCCGATGGTGATCGGCTGGAAGGCATCGTGGTCCAGCGCGAGCGCCGGGCGGGAGATGGTGGGGGACACGAGCAAGTCGGAGTTCTCGAATAGCATGTTGATCCGCCGGTAGATGGCCGTGCGCTGCCCCGCCGCTCGGGCCCAATCCGCCGCCGACCAGCGCGCGCCGCTCTCGACGGTCTGCCGCAGGCTCGGCGCGACCTTGTCGCCGAACTTCGCCATATGCGGGCCGACCCGGGCGGCCAGCCCGCCCTGGAGCACCACCAGGAAAGCGTCCTCCTGGGCGGCGAAGTCCTCGTCCACGGTGTCCACGCGAGACCCCTGGCTCTCGAGATGGCGCACCACCGCCTCGCAGGCGGCCAGCACCTCCGAGTCGACGAGCCGGTTGCCGACGCGGGGAAGCCACCCGATCCGCAGTCCGCGCACCTCGACGCGGCGGGGATCGTCCGGCGGCTCGGGACGCGAATAGGGATCGGCGGCATCGAAGCCGACGATCACGTCGAAGCACGCGGCGACCTCGGCGACGGTGCGGGCCATGGGGCCGATGTAGGACGTGCTCGAGAAGAGATCGGCCTGCTGGATGTGCGGGACACGCCCGAGCGTGGGTTTGAGCCCGACGATGCCGCAGCACGCGGCGGGGATGCGGATGGAGCCGCCGCCGTCCGTGCCCAGCGCCAGCGGGCCCTGGCCGGTGGCGACGGCCGCCGCAGCGCCGCCCGACGAGCCGCCGGCGGTGCGGAAGCGATCCCACGGATTGCGCGTAGCGCCGAAGAGCGGGCTGTCGGTCAATGGCTTGTGGCCGAACTCCGGCGTCGTCGTCTTGCCGATGAGGATGGCGCCGGCTTCGCGCAGCCGGCGGACGGGCACGGCGTCCTCGGGCGCCACCTGGTCGGCGAAGATGAGCGAGCCCATGGTCACCCGGGCGCCCTTGGTAAATAGCAGATCCTTCACCGAGAACGGCACGCCGTGGAGCGGACCCAGCGCGGCGCCCGCCATCACCGCGGCCTCGGCGCGATGGGCCGCGTCGCGGGCCTCGTCCGCGGTGACGGTGATGAAGGCGTTCACCGTCGGCTGGAGCGCCTCGATGCGCCGGAGCACGGCGTCGACCACCGCGACGGGAGAAACGGCCTTCGTACGGATCTGCCGGGCGAGGGTGAGCGCGTCGGCCTCGATCATGGCCACGCCAGTCTACCTTGGCGCGACGGTCAGCGGGCGGCCTCTGCGCGGCGTGGCTTGTGCCGGGCGAGTTTCGCAAGGAATCGCGCGGAGCGGCGGAACGGCCGCGAGATCGCTTCGTCGCTGACCAGGCGCGCGCCCTCTTGCCGATACTCGAGCACGAGCTTGCGGGTGTGGAACGCCTCGAGCTCGGGCCGGTGGCCCACGCTGACGGCGGTGGCCTCGGGCAGCCGCTCCAGCAGGAGCCGCATCAGGTGCTCCTGGCTCGGAGGATCGAGCGCGGCCGTCGCCTCGTCCATGACGATGATGTTTGGACGCTGAAGCAGCACGCGCGCGAACGCCAGCCGTTGCTTCTCGCCACCGGAGAGCCCGGTCTCCCACTTCCCGTCCTCGTCGAGCCGGTCGAGGAACTGCCCCAGGCCGACCTCTTCGACCGTCTTGCGGACCAGCGCGTCGTCGACGTCGTCGGGCGAGAGGGGATAGCTCACGGCCCGGCGCAGCGTGCCGAGAGGGACGTAGGGCGTCTGGGGCATGAAGAAGAGCCCCTCGGACGCGATGTCGATCTCGCCGCTGCCCCACGGCCAGAGCCCGGCGATGGCGCGCACCAGCGTGCTCTTGCCCGTACCGGACTCACCCACCACGAGCACCCGCTCCCCGCGGCCGATCTCGGCGTCCGCCTCGTTCACCACCGCGCTGCCGTCGGCGAGCGTCACTGAGAGGTTCCGCAGGCGCAGTACGCCGGGCTCGGCGGCATTGCGGACGATGCGGCCGGCGGTGCCTTCCTGCTCGGCCCGCTCGAGCCGATCGAGCGACACCAGCAGGGAGGCCAGGCGCGACGCCGAAGCGGTCCAGTCGGCGAGACGGGGATAGTTCTCGACCAGCCAGCTGAAGGCGGCCTGCACGATCATGAACGCGGAGACCGCCTGCATGACCTCGCCGAGGCTCATCTTGCCCGCGACGTACTTGGGGGCGCAGAGGAGGATGGGCACGACGGGCGCGATGCCGTTGCTGCTCGTCGACACCACCGTGGTGCGGATGTATTGCCACATGAGTGACTTCCACTGCCGGCGCACGGTGGAGAAGACGCCGTCGACCCCGGCGCGCTCTTCCTGCTCGCCGCCCAGCAGCGCGATGCTCTCCCCGTGCTCGCGGAGGCGCGTGAGCACATAGCGGTAGCTCGCCTCCTCCTGGTTCTTCTGCGCGGAAGCCGCGATGAAGCCGCGGGCGATCACGACCATGGACCCCGAAGCGAGCACGGCATAGACGAAGGCCGCGATGACCAGAAAGCCGGGGATGACGACGGTCGTTCCGCCAATGGGCAAGGCGAGGTCACCGCCGATGAACCACAGCACGCCGATGAAAACGATCGCGGAGCCGACGGCGGAGAAGATGCCGATCGCGAAATCGGCGGGGGCCTCCACGCTCTGGCGCAGATCCTCCGCCACGCGATACTCCGGATTGCTGTGATCGCCGGGGACGAGGTTCAGCTGATAGTAGCGGCCGCCGGTGAGCCACTGATCGAGCACGTGAGCGTTCAGCCACGTCCGCCACCGCCGCTGCAGGGTCATCTTCACGTAGGTGAGGGCCGCGTTCACCCCGACGATCGCGGAGATCAACGGGAAGAACACCAGCGCTTGGTGCAGCGCCCGGTGCCCATCGCGGCCGTCGAGGGCGTCGAACATGGCCCGGTTCCACACGTTCAGGCGGTATTGCAGGCCGAGATTCGCCAGCAGGATCGCGCTGACCGTGATGGTCAACGCCCACGCGGCGCGGTCGCCTCCCCGGCGCCAGTACCCCAGCGCGGAGTCCCAGAATCGGGCGAGTAGATATTGCCGGCTCTTCGGGTCTTCGTCCGGAACCATAGTAGGCCAGAGGTCCGTGCATTGTGTCCGGCACGGCCTCTACCATCATCAAGGATAGGCAAATTCCGGGCCATTCGGGGTCGGGGAGAGCAATCTGGTCTAGGATGGTCGTGAGGCTGGTGTGAATCCCGCGCTGATCGTTGCCGGATGTCTCGCATTACTCGGCGCCGTCATCCACGGCGGGGGCGGCGAAACGCTCGTCATGCGAGAGCTCTCAGCGAAGATGCTGCCCACCACACGCTTGGGCGGCCCGCGAACAACCAGGCTGGTGCTCCACGTCACATGGCACCTGACCACCGTCGCGTTTCTTGGCGTCGGAGTAGCCCTGCTGCTGTCCGGCTTGGTGCTCCACGGCGACATGGCTAGAGGGATCGCGCTGTTCGCTGCGTGCATGGCTACTGCCTTCGCCGCCGTCATGATCGGGGTGACGGCGGCCTACACGCGGTCCCCGCGCTCCCTCATCCGCCATCCCGCTCCCGTCCTCTTCACCGCGATCGCCGCGCTGGCGTGGTGGGGCGTTCTCTGAGATAGTCTGCGGCATCACAGGCCGAACCGTTCGCGCCACAGATAGTCGCGCCAGCCGAAGGAGGCCCCCATGGACGACAAGGTCCTGCAGGATGCGGTGATCGCCCCTAACGACAACTGGTCCGGCGTGCTCACGCCTGGCCAGACGCTGCGCATCGTGGATCTCGAGGGGAAGCAGGCCGTCGACTTCCTCTGCTACAACGCCGACGACCCGGCGGACCGCTACAACGCGGGCGACACCATGAAGTACAACAAGAACGTCTACCTGGGTGTGGGGTCGGGCATCTATTCCGTGCGCGCGACCAAGCTCTTCACGATCGTGGCGGACACGATGGGCGGAGGGCACGACACGATCGGCGGCTGCTGCAGCGCGGCGAGCAATCTCTTCCGCTACAACGTGCCGGACACGGCGAGCTGCTACGGGAATTTCCTCCGGGCCCTGGCGCCCCACGGCCTGGGCGAGAAGGACATCGTCGCCAACATCAACTTCTTCATGAACGTGCCCGTCCTCCCGGACGGCTCCATGGCCATCGTGGACGGGCGCTCGAAGCCCGGCGACTACGTGGAGCTGCGGGCGGAGTCACGCGTGCTGGCGGTGATCTCGAACTGCCCCCAGACGCGGAACCCGTGCAACGGGTTCAACCCCACGCCGATCCGCGTGCTGGTGTCGGACTGAACCGCCTCACGCTCGAAGCCACTCGGGCGGCGTGGGACAACATCGCCGCCGGCTATGACACGACCAACACCGAGACACAGCAGTGGCTCGGGAGCGAGAGCGTGCGACGCGCCGGACTCAGGGCGGGCATGCGATTCCTCGATGTCGCTGCCGGTAGCGGAGCGCTCAGCCTTCCCGCAGCGAGGCTCGGCGCCAAGGTCCTCGCTACGGACCTGTCTCCGGCCATGTTGACGCTCCTACGGGATCGCGCGCTCAAGGAACATCTGGACCTCGAGACCCGCGTCATGGACGGCCACAATCTCGAGCTCGAGAGCAACACCTTCGACATGGTCGGGTCGCAATTCGGCGTCATGACGTTCGTGGACCAGTCGCGGGGCATCGTTGAGATGACCCGGGTCGTCAAGCCGGGCGGCCGTGTCCTCATGAGCGTGTATGGCCCGCCGGCCCAGATCGACTTCTTGGGGTTCTTCGTGAGCGCGGTTCGCTCGGTCAGGCCCGACTTCGTGCCCCCGATGGATCCCCCTCCCTCCGAATTCCGGCTCGCGGATCCGGAGAAGCTGCGCCGCGAGCTCGCCGAGGCCGGACTGGAGAGTGTCCGGGTCGATCAGATCACCGAGTACACCGAATTCAAGAGCCCCCAGTTCCTCTGGGAGTGGATCATCTGCAGCAACCCCATCGTCGAGAGGATCCTCGGCATGCTGAAGGTCGCCCGCGACGAGCGCGCCACCATCGCGGAGGCAATACGCGTGCTCTGGGAGAAGCGCGCCGCTTCGACCGGTGTTGCCATCCTCGCCGCCCCGATCAACATCGGATGGGGGACGAAGTAACCAGTCTGTCTCAGCTCGAAAACTCGATCACTCCGGTCTGGAGGTCGTACATCGCCCCGGCCATCTTGACCCGGCCGGTGGCTTCCAGGCCCGCGAGGATTGCGCTGCGCCGGCGGATCTCGCCGACCGTGACCCGGACGTTCGTGCGGGCCACTGAGTCGACGAAGGCGTAGTTCTTCGCCGAGCGCTCGCCATCGTACCGGGTCTGCTCCACGGCGGGCCGGATCTGGGCGAGGAGCCCGGTGAGGTAGCCGAGCTTCACCTGATCGATCGCGCCCTTGATGGCGCCGCACGCGGTGTGCCCCATCACCAGCACGACCTTCGCCCCCGCCACCTCGCAGGCGAACTCCAAGCTGCCGATGAGATCGTCGTTGGCGATGTTGCCGGCGACCCGCGCGTTGAAGCAGTCGCCGATGCCCAGGTCCATGATGGTCTCCGCGGGCGCGCGGGAGTCAATGCAGCTCAGTATCACCGCGGCCGGATACTGCCCGCTGGCGCTGGCCCGCTGCTGGGCGAGATAGTCGTGGGGGGATTCCTGACCCAGGCGAAAGCGCTCGTTACCCTTTTTCATGAGCGCGAGGATGTCGTCCGGCGTCATCTGGTCGCGCTGGGCCTTCGTGAGCGCGGCGGCGTACGCGGGATGGGACGAGGCAACGACGTCGAGGGCCACCGAGGCCGTCGCCATCGCGGCCGCCGCGGTGCCCGCGAGGGTGAGGAAGCTGCGGCGAGTCACGTGGGCGGGAATCGTCGGCTCGTCTCGATGCATGATCAGTCCTCCAAGCGCCGGGGGGATGGTCGTCGCGCGGTGTTAGTGTAAGTCAGGAGGGACTCGAATGACGAGCGGCCCGGACGGGAAGCGCTACGGCGTGGTGAGCCACGAGCAGCGGCGCTCGATGAGCGGACTCGAGTTCGTGAAGGGCCTCGTCTCGGGCGCGCTCCCTCTGAACAGCATGGCGGAGACGCTCGGCTACGACATCGTCGAGGTCTCGGTCGGACGTGTGACCATCATCGCGGTGCCGACCGCGAAGCACCTCAATCCCGCGGGCGGCGTGCACGCGGGACTGGCCGCGACGCTTCTCGATTCCTGCATGGGGCTCGCCGTGCATTCGACGCTGGAGAAGGGCTGCGATCAGACCACGCTCGAGTTCAAGATCTCGCTGGTGCGGCCCATCACTCCGGAGACGGGGTCGATCCGCGCCGAGGGCCGGGTCATCAGCCGCGGCCGGCGCATCGGCACGGCGGAGGGCCGCGTCACCGACCCCGAGGGGCGCGTCCTCGCCCACGGCACCACCACCTGTCTCATCCTGGAGCCCTGAGAGCAGGCGGGCCCGCCGGGCCCACCCTCCCGTGCGAGAATGGGCGACACCAGACGGGAGGACTTCCATGGCACGCGCGCTGACCGACCTCGCCATCCAGAGCCTTTCGCCGACGCTCGGCGCCGAGATCGTCGGCCTCGATCTCGCGCAGCCGCTCGACCCGCGGGCGCTCGGGCGCGTGCGCGACGCCTTCCACGAGCACCACATGCTCTGCTTCCGCGACCAGCGGCTGACCGACGAGCAGCTCATGACCTTCTCCGTCCAGTTCGGGCCGCTGGAGGCGTTTCCCGAGCAGGACAAGACCAAGGGCAAGATCGAGGTCTATAACGTCGCCAATGTCTCGCCGGAGGGCGAGCACCTGGCGGTGGAGGACCCGCGCGTCATCTTCCAGCGCAACAACGCCCGCTGGCACACGGACAGCTCTTACCGCTTCGAGCCCTCGCTGGCCTCGATCCTCTACGGCATCGAGGTGCTGCCGGAGGGCGCCGAGGGTGGGGAGACGGGCTTCTCGAACATGCTGCTCGCGTACGAGGCGTTGCCGGACGACATGAAACGCCGGCTCGAGCCTCTACACGAGGTGCACAACTATGAAGGCATCCGGCGGCTCGAGCCCACGATGCCGCCGACGTCGCAGGTGGAGCGTGACGCCTTCCCGCCGGTGACGCATCCGTTGATCCGCGTGCATCCGGACCGCGGCGGCCGCCGCTCGCTCTACTTCACCTGCAACACCTCACGCGAGATCGGCGGCGGGACGCTGGACGAGGGGCAGAAGCTCCACGAATGGCTGCGCGAGTGGGTGGATCAGCCGCGCTTCTGCTACTACCACCGCTGGCGCGTCTTCGATCTCGTGATGTGGGACAACCGCGTGCTGCTCCACCGCGCGATCCCCTACGACTACGCGAAGTACCGCCGGGTGCTGCGGCGGACCACCGTCGCGGGGCGCGGGCCGGTGATGGGACCCTTCTCGGCGCGGACATCGTAGCCGCGGTCGCCGGGTCGCTCGGCTCGGGGCGTGCCGTGAGCCTCGTGCTCTGCTCCTGCTTCTCAGCATCGCCGCGATAGCGATGACGCTGGCCTCGCACGGCTACGTCGTCGCGGCGCCTACGCACCCACGAGGAAAGGGTAACGACGTCTCTGGTGTCGGCGTATGAGTCGGCCGCCCGCAGCAGGCGTCCCGCGTCATCGATGCGGTCTTGGGAGATGGAGAGCTCGGGTCTCACGTCGAGCGCGAGCGCATCGGCGCGGTGGGCCATTCGAATGGCGGCTACACCGCGTTGGCCGTTGCCGGGGCCCAACCCAGTCCCGGCGCAGACGCCGCGCACTGCCGCGAGCATCCCGACGACGTCAGGTTCTGTGGCCAGGGTGATGCCGCCCCTCGGGAAGCGAACCGCGAGGTCACCCACATCCCGGAGCTCCGCGATCCACGGGTACGGGCCATCGTGCTCATGGCGCCGAACGCGGCGCGCTTCACGGACGATGCCCTGGCGAAAGTCACGGTCCCCGTGCCTGTCTACGCGGCGGAGAAGGACGACCTGACGCGCGTGCCGTATCATGCCGACCGTCTGGTGAAGGCGGTGCCTCAGGCGGAATGCGTGGTTGCGAAGGGTGCCGGGCACTTCTCCTTCGTCGCCAACTTTCCCACGGCGCTGAAGATCCTCGCCGGTGAGGCCGCCCGCGACCCGGGCGACTTCGATCGTGACGCGCTTCATGAAGTGATGAATCGCGAGATCGTCCGATTCTTCGACCGCACGCTGCGGCCGGGCGGTGGCACGCTCACGAAGAGCGCTCAGCCGCCGTCACGTCGGTCGGGTGAGTCGCGGGCGCTCGGGTTCCGAGCAGAGCGCCGAGGCTGAACGTGTCCTGACCCCGAAGGGCCTCTCAGCGCGGGAGCGGCTCCAGCAGCGTCTGGGCCGCGCGCACCTCGAAGGCCTGGCGCTGATCTGACACTTGCTCACCAGCGACCAGCGTCCGCTGAGCCGGTAGCCACCCTCCACGACTTCCGCCCGGCCGCTCGGGCGGGTGCTGTTCGCGAGGATCATGTTGGGGTCGGCGAAGAGCGCTTGGCCAACCTCCTTCGGCCAGCGGGCTGTTGTCCAGTAGGTGTTGCCGTTCCACACACACCAGGCGACCGAGGCGTCGGGCCTTCGCGAGAGCTCCTCGAAGACTTGCGCCGCCGCCGTCGGCGGCAGGTCGAGGCCGCCGTAGGCTGCGGGCAGAAAGATCCGGAAGAAGCCGGCCCGCGCCAGCTCCTGAGCCAGGTCATCGGGCAGCCGGCGCGCCGTCTCCAGGCGGTCGCGCTCGGCCAGGATCCGCGGCCGCAACGCCTTGGCGGTCTCCACGAGCGGGACGGCATTGTCGCGTGTGACCATGTCCCCCTCCTTCGTAGCGCCGCTCAGCTCTCCAGCTGTGACACCGTGGCGGTGGAGCGCCGGAGGCGCCGGCTCAGCTCCGCGCCGATGTTCTTGAGGAGATGGATGGCGATGCGCGGATGGATGCTCGTCAGCGCGTCGAAGCCGTCCTCGGACAGCTCGTAGCACACCAGCTCCTCGTCCGCGGTGACGGTGGCCGAGCGCGGCTGCTTGTCGAGCAGGGCGACCTCGCCGAAGACGGTACCCGGGGAGAACGTCGCGAGGCGCTTCGAGCGGAAGGGCCCCAGGTCGATCTTCACGCTGGCCGTGCCCTTGGCGATCAGGAAGAGCGAGCGGTCCTGATTGCCTTCCTTGATGACCACCTCGCCCGGTCGATAGCAGCGGCGGTGGAGGAGGCGCTCCGCGATCGCGCACTCCTCGAGCGTGAGGCCTTCGAAGGCCGGCAGGCGGCTGACGGGGAGCTCGTCGCCTTCCGCGGCCTCCACACGGAGGGCCGCGATGAGGAGATTCTCGGCGCGCTCGAGCGCCGCGTCGGTGTCGGCGAAGATGGCGTCGGCACCCACGGCTGCGTGCACGCCGAAGCCCCGGAGCGCCCGGGCCACGCGCGGGTTCGCCTCCGGGTGGCTCAGGAGCAGGTGCTTCTTCTCCCCCCGCACGCGGTCGCCCACCTGGGCGACGATGCGCCCGCCGGTGCTGTCGACGTCGTTCACCCGCCGGAGGTCGAGGATCACGACCAGCACGTCCTCGCGGAGGATGGCTTCCACGCGATTCGCGAGGTCCTCGGCGGTGCCGAAGAAGAGGGGCCCGTCGAGCTCGAAGACGACGATGCGTCGGCCTTCGCGCGCGAGGGCGTCCATCAGGGCCGGCGCGCGCGTGCGATGCGAGCGCATCACGTCGCCGCGATAGCTGCGGCGAATCACCGAGCGGCTCATCCGGAGGAGGAAGGACGCTACCGCGAGGGCCACGCCCACGACCACCGCGGCCATCAGGTTCAGCAGGATCGTCACCGTGGCGACGAGGGTCACCATGACGAGGTCGATGGCGGGCATGCGCCAATCGGCGATGCGGCGGGTCGCCAGGTCGCGGAACAGGCGCACGCTCCAGCGATCCATCAGCTCGATGCCGACGACGACGAGCGTGCCGGCGATGACCACCCGCGGGAGCAGCGCGATGAGGGGGCCGGCGAAGAGCGCGACCCCCAGGACCGTGAGGGCGGAGATCGTGGCGGACAGCGCGGTGCGGCCGCCGGCGCGATGGTTGGCAGTGCTGCTGCTGAGGTTGATCCCCGACAGGAGGCTCCCGAAAGGCGCGGCCACCGCGCTGGCGAGCCCGAGCCGGAGCAGCTCCTGGCTGCCGGCGGCTCGTCGTCCCGTGACCCCATCCAGGGTCTTCGCGCAGAGCAAGATGTCGAGCGAGGCGACCACGGCGAGGCTGAAGGCCGCGCCGGCCAGGGCGGGGAGCACAGCCCAGAGCTCGGGCTGCTGCGGCACCGCGAGGAAGCCGGCCAGATATGTCGGCGTCGGGATGGCCTGCGGGATCGGGCCGACCACGCGCCCGAGCCCGCCCCGAAAGCCGAGGAAGGCGAGCGCGTAGTAGGCGGCGGTGCCCGCGGCCAGGCCGGCGATCACGGGGGGCACGCGCGCGGTGAGCTTGCGGATGCGCCAGATCACGAGCGCCGTGCCGAGGCCGACGGCGAGGCTGAGCGGCTGCACCGCCGCCAGATATGCGCGGAGATCGGTCGGCGAGATGGCGGCCGGCACGCCAGTCAGCGTGCCGAGCTGCGCGAGCAGGATGAGGAGCGCCACCGCGTTCTGGAAGCCTGCCATCACCGGCGCGGGGATGTACTTGATAAGGGTGCCGACGCCGAGCGCGCCGAACAGCGCCTGGAACATGCCGGCCAGCAGGATGACGAGGAAGAGGACGGTGAGTGTCTGCCCGACGCTCCACCCACCGCTCGCGGCAGCCGCGGGCACGATGGTCTGCAGCACGACCGTGCCCAGCAAGAGCGCCAGGATGCTCCGCGGCGCGTAGATCGTCGGGCCGCGGTTGCCCAGCGCGAGTGCGGCGAGGGGCACGAGCGTCGCGCCGAACAGGCCGGCCAGGATGGCGTGGGCGACGTACTGGTCACCGAGGCCGTGGAGCGCGAGCACACCGTACCCGATGCTGGAGGGCACGCTCAGGATGGCGGCGGTGACGCCACCGACCGCCTCCCCACGGAAGGTCGACACGTTGGCTCCTGCGCCGACCCTGGGCATGGCGCGAGGATTATAGCGTCAGATCGGCTAGGATACGGCGGTGCGCCCCCGGTACCGCCCTCTCGCGACGTGGCTCGCCGTCGTGCTTCACCTCCTCGTCGCGGCGCTGCTGCTCGGCGTGGCGCTCCCCGCCCAGGCGCAGCAACCCGTGGCGGCTCGGCGCGTCGGCGTGCTGACGTTCACCCAGCTGACGCCGGCGCTCCAGGAACCTTTTCGCCAGGGCCTTCGCGATCAGGGCTACGTCGAGGGGCAGAACCTTCTCATCGAGTGGCGGGCCGCCGACGGCCAGCCCGAGCGGGCGAAGGCGCTTGCCCAGGAGCTGGTCGGGCTCAAGGTCGACGTCATCGTGGCCAACCTTACCCCCGCGGTGCAGGCCGCGAAGGAGGCGACGAGCACCATCCCCATCGTGATGGCGGCCGCCGGGGATCCGGTAGGCACCGGCTTCGTGAAGAGTCTCGCGCGGCCCGGCGGCAGCATCACGGGCGTGACGGGCATCTCGGCGGAGCTTGCGGGGAAGCGCATCGAGCTGCTGCGCGAGCTCGTTCCGGGGCTCGCGCGCGTGGGCTTGCTCATCAACGGCACCAATCCCTTCGCGAAGCCACTCGTGAGCGAGACGCGGACCGCGGCCAAGCGCGCGGGTCTCGAGCTCCAGATCATCGATGTGCGCCGGGCTCAGGATCTCGATCCGGCGTTGACTGGGCTGATCCAGCGGCGGGCCCAGGCGGTGATCGTCGATTCCGCCCTCACCGCCTGGCGGGGCGCGGAGCTGGCGCTTCACCACCGCCTGCCGTCGATCTCCAATCAGCGGGTCTTCGTCGAGGCCGGCGGCCTCGCGTTCCATGGGGCGGAGCCGAGCGACGTGCAGCGCCGGGCAGCCACCTTCGTCGCGAAGATTCTCAAGGGGGCGAACCCGGCCGACCTGCCCGTAGAGCGGCCGACGCGCTTCGAGCTGATCCTGAACCTCCGCACGGCGAAGGCCCTCGGCCTGAAGATCAAGCCGGAGCTCCTGCTGCAGGCGACGCAGACGATCGAGTGACGCGCGACAGCCGGTAAGCCGAGCGGCCGACTCGCACCCGGAGAGGGATTGGGGGTGCGAGCCGGTCGCCCGTCTCGCCGGCGGCGCGGGCCAAGCGCCTTAGCAGAACGCCGGGCCGACCGCCTCCAGCTTCTCCCGCAGGCCGGGGCCGAGCTTGCCCACCGTGGCCAGGAACTGCGGATGCGTGATGCCCGAGCCAATGAAGGTCCAGCGCAGGGCCTTGAGCTGCGCCTCGGTGAAGCGCTCGCGCTCGTCGGCGGTGAGGCGGCGGCCCGTCGCCTGCTCGAAGCTGTCGATGTCCATCTTCACCTGCTGCTGCATGCCGCCGTCGATGAAGGCACCGATCTCGAGGTACTCCTCCACCGCGCGGTGGATCTCGCCGGGCGTAGACACCGCGGCCAGCTCCTCGACGATCAGCGTGTCGAGCTTGGTGTGCTGGGCCTCTTCCATCCAGTGATGCTTCAAGAGGCTCTTGAACTGGGGATCGACGTC
>Ga0075433_10002227_pt1 | contig 14709 bp, 11 predicted proteins | sample RhiMethybrSRZTD2_FD_75299 | JGI IMG/M metagenome (GOLD analysis project Ga0075433, IMG submission 75299) | Populus rhizosphere microbial communities from Tennessee, USA - Rhizosphere MetaG P. TD hybrid SRZTD2 | ecosystem: Host-associated > Plants > Roots > Rhizosphere > Soil | place: USA... | reverse complement strand
CAGCGACATAGAGGTACCGCTGCTGCGGATCGCGCGAGAACGCGATGTCCCAGACCGAGCCGGAGCGCCGCGTCGCGGTGTCGTAGAACGCTTCCTTCACGAACGTGCCGTCTTTACGAAACACCTGGATTCGATCGTTCACGCGATCGCAGACGTAGACGAGCCCGTCGCCCGACACCATCGCGCAGTGCACGGTGTTGAACTGCTTCGATGGCGGCGCCGCCGGCGAATACTCCGGGACGGGGGCGTCGTCGGGAACGCCGCCGTACGCGCCCCAGTGACGCTTGTAGGCGCCGGTCGAGGCATCGATCACGACGACGCGCCTGTTACCGTAACCGTCGGCGATGTACGCCTCGTTCGTCGCTGGATCGACGATGACCTTGGCGGGCCGCCAGAAGTTTCCGCGATCGTTGCTGCCGGCCTTCTGACCTGGACGGCCGATTTGCCGGATGAACGTGCCGTCGCGCGCGAACTCGAGGATGTGGCTGTCCGTGTCGTCGTTGCCGCCGATCCAGACGTTCCCGGCGTGGTCGACGGTCAGCCCGTGTTCCCGCACTGGCCAATCGTAGCCGCGGCCGGGACCGCCCCAGGCCTTGACGAGGTTGCCGGCAGGATCGAATTCGAGCACCGGCGGTGCGGGCGTGCAACAGGCGCCGACGGGCGGCGTCACCGCCGCCGCCTTCAACTCCACGTCCACGGTCGCAGGACGGTGCAGCACGAAGACGTGGTCGCGTTCGTCGACGGAGAGACCGATCGTCGATCCCAGGACCCAATGATTCGGCAGCGGCTTCGGCCAGAAGGGATCGACTTCGAAGACTGGCGCGCGCGGAACGGGTTTGGACTGGACGGCGGCGGCGCGAATCGCGCCAAGGACCGCGACGCTCGCCGCCAGGATGGCAACCCCGGCCCACAGCCCACGCTGCATGAGGGTGGTCTCGTCGTCAGAGGCGGCAGATCAACAGTTCCCGTTCGTAGACCATCTCGGGCGGCAGGTGATCGTGCAGCTCGATGAAGAGCTCCTCGTGCTGAATCACTTCCCTGCGCCACTCGGCCGGATCGACGCGCTGCAGATCCTCGAACTGCTCGCGAGTGACGTCGAGCCCGCGCCAGTCGAAGTCTTCGTAGCGCGGCATCCAGCCGATCGGCGATTCCTTGGCCAGCACGCGGCCGCGGACGCGATCGACGATCCACTTGATGACCCGCATGTTCTCGCGGTATCCGGGCCAGAGAAAACGGCCGCGGCCGTCCTGCCTGAACCAGTTCACCTGGAACACCTTGGGCGTCTCGCTGATCAGGCGCTGCATCTTGATCCAGTGCCGGAAGTAGTCGCCCATGTGATAGCCGCAGAACGGCAGCATGGCCATCGGATCGCGACGGAGCGTCCCGACCGTGCCGGTCGCGGCCGCCGTCGTTTCCGATCCCATGGTCGCGCCGGCATAGACACCGGAGCTCCAGTTGAACGACTGATACACCAGCGGCAGCGTGCGGGCGCGCCGGCCGCCGAACACGATGGCGCTGAGCGGGACCCCCTCGGGACTCTCCCAGTCCGAGTCGATGGTCGGGCACTGCCCGGCCGGGGCGGTGAAGCGCGCGTTCGGATGCGCCGCGGTGCGGCCCGAGGCCCGTCCAATCTCCGGGGTCCAGTGTTCACCGCGCCAGTCCAGGCACTCGGCGGGCGGCTGCTGGGTCAGGCCCTCCCACCACACGCCGCCCTCGGGCGTCAGCGCCACGTTGGTGAAGATCGTGTTCCGGGCCACGGTCGCCACCGCGTTCGGGTTGGTGAACGGCGATGTACCCGGCGCCACGCCGAAGAAGCCGGCTTCCGGGTTGATCGCCCGCAGCTGGCCGTTGGCGTCGGGCTTGATCCACGCGATGTCGTCGCCGACGGTCGACACCTTCCAGCCCTCCATTGCATCGGGAGGCACGAGCATCGCGAGATTCGTCTTGCCGCACGCGCTCGGAAACGCCGCCGCGAGATAGGTCTTCTCTCCCTGCGGGTCCTCCACGCCGAGGATCAGCATGTGCTCGGCCATCCAGCCTTCGTCGCGGGCGATGTTGGACGCGATCCGCAGAGCGAAGCATTTCTTGCCGAGCAGCGCGTTGCCGCCGTAGCCGGATCCGTACGACCAGATCTCACGAGTCTCGGGAAAGTGGACGATGTACTTCTCGGGGTTGCAGGGCCAGGGCACGTCCGCCTGGCCGGGACCGAGCGGCATCCCGACGCTGTGCATGCACGGCACCACCCGCAGGACGTTGCGATCGATCTCCCGCAGCACCGGCAGGCCGATGCGCGCCATGATGCGCATGCTGACGACGACGTAGGGCGAGTCGGTCAGCTGGACCGCGATGCGGGCCATCGGCGAGCCCGGCACGCCCATGCTGAACGCCAGCACGTACATCGTGCGGCCGGCCATCACGCCCGTGAACATGTCCTTGAGCCGGCCGCGCATCTCGAACGGGTTCATCCAGTTGTTCGTCGGGCCGGCGTTGTCCTTCGACAGCGAGCACACGAAGGTGCGCGATTCGACGCGGGCGACGTCGTTCGGATCCGAGCGGGCGTAGAAGCAGCCCGGCCAGAGATCCTCGTTCAACCGGCTCAGGGTTCCCTGCCGCACCATCAGGTCGCAGAGATGGTCGTACTCCTCGGGCGAGCCGTCGACCCAGTGGATGGCGCTCGGCCGCGTCAGATCCGACATCTTGCGCACCCAGCGCAGCAGGTGCTGGTTGGTCGACAGCGGCGACGACACGTCGCGGGACATCATGTGCACGCTCATAGGATGGGGCTGGAAGGACACGGGGTGTCAAGGGACAAGCGAAAAGGGACAAGGGACAAGGGACAAACAACATTCCTTGTCCCTTGACGCGGATCTGCCTAAGGTCCGTCGTAGGTGACGGGGATGCGAATGCGCATGGGGCGCTCCCGCGTGTATTCCTCGATGACGTGCGCGGACAGGCCGGCGGTTCGGCCGATGATGAACGTCAGCTTCGCGGCCAGCGCCGGGTAGCCCAGATCGAACAGGACACCGGCAATCGCGCCGTCCACGTTCAGGGGAACGGGCTTGGCGCCGCCCGAAAGCGCCGCTTCGACTGCCCGGACGAACCGGACGCCGTTGCCGGACTTCCCCAGGTCGTCGGACAGACGCAGCAGCGCGACCGCGCGCGGATCTTCCCGATACATGCGGTGCCCGAACCCCGGCAGCCTCGTTTTCGATTGGCGCGCGGCCTCGACGACGCTCGCGGCGATCGCCTCGATCGTCTGTCCCTCGCGCTCCGCCCGCGCCAGCGCGTCCTGAATCACGCCGAAGCACGCCAGGCCGGCGCCGCCATGCGCGTCGCCAATCGCCAGGACACCTGCGGCGATCGCCGCCTCTGGCGCCTGGCGGTTCCCCGTCGCGACCATGCGCGCGGCCGCCGCGGACGGCGCGCCGGCGCCGTGATCGGCGATCGCGATCAGAATCGCATCGAGCAGCCGCCGCTCCCCGGCATCGGGTGTGCTCCCTCTCAACAGCAGCCCGACGACGTCGCAGAAGCTGGCCTCGTGCATGAGCCGCACGACGGCTTGCCCGCGGATGCGGAGCTGTTCGCCGTCCGCTTCGGTGATCGCGGAACGCCACGATTCCACGCTGGGCTTTTCAGTCGTTGCCATGGGCCAGAAAGTCGGCGATGTCCCAGTAGCCCGTCCGCGGCATCGGCACGTCGCCGCGCGTCCGGACCTCCAGCAGGTACGGCGCGTTGGCGGAGAACGCCGCCCTCAACGCGTCGGGCAGGTCCGCGGCGCGGTCGACCCGCGCCGCGTCCACGCCGAACGCTTTCGCGAGCATCGGGAAGTCGGGATTGTAGGGCGCGCCGTCCGGCGTGGTGAATTCTGTTCCGTAGCTGTTCTTGAAGTAGGTGACGCCGACGGTCCGGATCGTGGAGAAGCAGAAGTTGTTGAAGACGATCCACACGACCGGAATCCCGAGCTCGACGGCCGTGGTCAGGGCGCCGCAGACGGAGAGGAACCCGCCGTCGCCGACCAGTCCAATCACCGTGCGCGCGGGCTGCCCGATTTTCGCGCCGATCGCCGCGGCCGGCGCGAATCCCATCGTCGCCATGCCGCCGCTGGTGATGAACGTCTGCGGGAACTTCACCGGCAGCTGCTGGCCGGCGCCGTTCTTGTTCCAGCCCACGTCGGTGACGTAGATCGCATCCTCCGGCGCCACCCTCGCGATCTCGGCGAGCAGCCGCGCCGGATGGATCGGCACCCCGTCGTCTTTCTGGCTGGTCGTCAGCTCACCCCGCCAGCTCTGTCGCGCCTTGTCGAGGTCGGCCTTTCGCCGGGCCACGAGGTCGGGCGCGATCGGCGTTTCCTGCAGGTGTTCGTTCAACTGGCGGAGAACGGTGCGCGCATCGCCAACCAGGCCGGTCTCGACCGGATAGATCTTTCCGATCTCCTGCGGATCGAGATCGATCTGGATCAAACGGGTCGGCGGGATGGCAAAGGTGTACTCGGGCCGCCACGAGCTGCAGTCGGCTTCTCCGAAGACGGTGCCGACGGCGAGCAGCACGTCGGCCTGCCGCATCGCCTCGTTCGCGACCCGCGTGCCCCAGATGCCCGACATACCGCAGGCCAGGGCGTGGTGTTCGTCGAGGATGCCTTTCGCCATCAGCGTCGTAGCGACGGGCGCGCCGAGCGATTCCGCGAGGATGCGCAGCTCGTCTCCCGCCTCCGACAGCACCGCGCCGTTCCCCGCGAAGATCGCGGGCGCGCGGGCGCCGGCGAGCATGGCCGCCGCGGCGGTCACGGCTTCGGGCGCGGCGCCGGTGCGGCCGTCGGCCGCCCGCCGGCGGGTCGTGGCGTGAACCGGGGGCTCCACGTGCGCCGAAAAGACGTCCATCGGGATGTCGAGGAACACGGCGCCGGGCCGCCCCGTCTGCGCCACGTTCAGCGCGCGCGGCATCACGTCGTGCAGGAACTTCACATCGTCGACGCGCCAGACCCGCTTGCAGATCGGGCGGTAGATGTCTCCCTGCGAGGCGTCGGCGTGAAACCGGATGCCCTGATGCGGCTCACGGGCGTGGTGGTACGAGGGCGTGTTGCCGGCGATGACGACCATCGGCGTGCAGTCGGCGGCGGCCGTCACGACTCCGGTCAGCGCGTTGGTCATGCCCGGCGAGATGTGCACGTTGAGCACGGCCAGCTTGTGCGTCACCCGGAAGTACGCGTCGGCGGCGTGCGCCGCCATCTGCTCGTGGCGGAACGAGACGTACTCGATGCCGAGCTTGTGACAGGCGTCGATGAGCGCGTAATTGGTATGGCCGCACTGGCCGAACACCTTGGTCACGCCTTCCTGCCGCAGGCACTCGGCCATGAACATCGCGCCGGTGATCATCTCGGGTTCTCCAGACTCAGCGTGACGAGCCGCTCCTCCGTCATCTCCTGCATCGCGTACTTCGGACCTTCGCGGCCGAGGCCGCTGTCCTTGACGCCGGCGAACGGGATCAGGTCGACGCGGCTGCTCGAGGGCTCGTTGATGTGCACGATGCCGACGTGCAGCCTGCGGGCGGCATGCATCGCGCGATTGATATCCCTTGTGAACACGCCGGCCGCCAGGCCGAACGGAACTGCGTTGACCTGGTCGAGGGCCTGGTCCAGCGACGTGAAGGGGATCACCGACACGACCGGTGCGAAGATCTCCTCGCACAGCACCTTCATGTCGGGCCGCGCGCCCACCAGCACGGTCGGCTCGAACAGTGCGCCGTCTCTCCGTCCGCCGTGCACGACGGTGGCGCCATCGCGCACGGCTTCGGCAACCCACTCCTCCGCGCGGACGGCCTCGGCCTCGCTGATCATCGGCCCGACGATGGTCTGAGGGTCGCGAGGATCGCCGGTCTTGACCGCGCGCATCGCGTCGCCGAGCAGCGGCAGGAACCGATCGACCACACTCTCCTGGACGAAGAGCCGCTGCAGCGACGTGCAGACCTGGCCGGCGCGGCGGAACGCGGCGCTCACACAGCGCGGCGCCGTCCGCGCCAGATCGGCGTCGTCGCACACGATGGTCGCGGAGATGCTCCCCAGCTCCAGCGTGATCGGCCGCAGCCCGACGGATCGCTGCAACGACCGGCCCACCGCCGTGCTGCCGGTGAACGAGAAGAAGCGAATGTCCTGGTTCTCGACCAGCCAGCCGCCGATCTCGGCGCCGGGACCCTGGACGAGCGCCGCGTGACCGGGCGGGAGGCCGGCCTCCAGCAGCAGCTCGAAGAGCAGCGCGGCGCTGAACGGCGTCGGCTGCGGCGGCTTGATCACCACGGTGTTGCCCGACGCGATCGCCGGCGCCACCTTGTGCGCCACCATGTTGAGCGGCGAGTTGAACGAGGTGATGCCGCAGACCACCCCGCGCGGCACGCGAATCGTGAAGGCGAGGCGATGCGCGTTGTCCGGCGCGCTTTCGATCGGCACCATCTCGCCGGTGAGCCGCTTGGCTTCTTCGGCGGAGATCAGAAACGTCTGGACGGCGCGGCTGACCTCGGTTTCCGCGTCGGCGACGGGAAAGCCGGCCTCGGCGACGATCCGATCGACGAAGTCCTTGCGGCGGTTGCCAATCAGCCCGGCGGTGTCGTGCAGAATCCGATAGCGCCGCTGCGGATCCAGCCGCTCGCGCTCGAACGACGCCCGCGCGGCGCGCACCGCGGCGTCGACCTGCTCGCGCGACGCGCGGCCGGCGACACCGATCTGCTCGCCGGTGAACTTGTCGAACACCGGGAACGACTCGGCGCCATCGACCCAGGCGCCGTCGACGAACAGCGGTGCGTGCCAGCGCACCACGGCGGCGGTTGGCGAAGCGGTGTGGCCCACGGATCAGATAACCCCTGTCGCCTGCAGCCGATCGAGATCCGCGGGAGTCAGGCCCAGCTCGCCGAACACCGCCGCGTTGTCCTGACCGAGGGCGCCGCCGGACCACTTGATCTCGCCGGGGGTCTCGGAGAAGCGCGGGAAAACGTTGTGCATCCGCACGGTGCCGCTGCCGTTGCGGACCGAGACGGTCAGATCGCGCGCGCGCCAATGCGCGTCGCGCTCGATGTCGGCGACCGTCTGCACGGGCATCGCGGTCAGGTGGTTGGCTTCGATGATCTCGACGTTCTCCGCGACCGTCCGCGCCGCAATCGCCTCGGAGATGGCGGTGTCCAGCTCCGTCACGTGCTGCACCCGCGCCTCGTTGGTGGCGAACCGCGGGTCGTCGAGCAGCGCGTCGAGCCCGTAACTGCGGAGGAAGCGCTCGGCCATGCGCGGGGTCGAGCCGCTGACGGCGATCCAGCCGCCGTCGCTGGTGCGATACACGCCGCGCGGGCCCGCGTTTTTCGATCGGCTTCCCTGCCGCGTCCGCTCGCGCCCGAGCGCGGCGTACTCCGCAGAGAGCGGTCCCAGCAGCGAGAACAGCGACTCGAACAACGAGACGTCGATGACCTGGCCGGCCCCGCCGTTCGAGGCGCGATGGTAGAGGGCGAACATGATGGCGTTGCAGGCGTACAACCCCGAGGTCATGTCGGCGAGCGGGAAACTGGGGACGATCGGCGCGCCGTCGGGTTCGCCGTTCATCGCGGCAAAGCCGCTCGCGGCTTCGACGAGCGTGCCGAACCCTGGCCTCGCGCTGCCGGGGCCGTCCTGCCCCCATCCCGAAATCCGCAGCAGGATCAGTCCGGGATGCCAGCTCCTGAGCACGTCCCAGCCCAGTCCCATCCGCTCGAGCGTGCCCGGGACGAACGACTCGATCATCACGTCGAAGCGCGGGAGCAACTGCTGAAGCAGGTCGTGCCCTTCAGCGGATTTCAGGTTCAGGGTGATCAGGCGCTTGTTGCGGGCGTACACCTTCCACCAGAACGGCTCCCCACCCGTCGTCCATTGGCGCAGCGGATCGCCCGATCCGGGCTGCTCCACCTTGACGACGTCGGCGCCGAAGTCGGCGAGGAGCATGCCGGCGATTCCGCCGGCGACCATTCGCGAGAGATCCAGCACTCGAACCCCGGCGAGCGGCTTGGCGCGCCCGGCCTCAGGCTCGGGAAGCGTCGTGGCCGAAGGGCCGTCAGCGGTAGGCGCCGCGGGGTTTTCCGATTTCATAGGACGAAAATCCGACGAAATGCTGCGTTCGGTTCGGGATGGCCCCATGTATACACGCTCTCGGAGGTTGACGCAAGAACTTGTAAGGACGATATTACAAGTATTCCCAACGGCGGACTGGTGGTACTATCCCGCCGAGACGAAGGAAGGTCCCGGGTGCCCGCAGACGAACTGAACGCGCGGCCGACCACGCCGCCAACCGCTAGAGAAAACAGGGTCGTTCCGCTCTACCACCAGATCGAGCAGCTCATCCGCCACCGGGTGGCGAAGAGTCAGTATCAGCCGGGCGCCCAGATCCCCTCCGAGCACGAGCTCTGCCGCGAGCTGAAAGTCAGCCGGATCACGGTGCGCGAGGCGCTCCGGCAACTGGTCCGCGAGGGGCTCCTCGTCAAGGTCCAGGGCAAGGGCACGTTCGTCTCGCCCGAAACCGCCACCCCGCTTCCCCCGATCAAGTACACCGGCACGCTCGAGGACATCTACGAGCGCGTGCTTCGCCTCGACGTCATGGACGTCGAGATCAGCCGCGTCCCGGTCCCCTCGATCCTCCGTCAGCTGCTAGGCGTGCCCGCCTACGAGCAGGAGCTGACCTGCATCAAGCGGCTCCGCCATATCAACGACGAGCCGTTCTCGTTCACGGTCAACTACCTGCCGGTGAGCATCGGCGACCGGATCAAGAAAGAGGATCTCTACTCGGCGCCGCTGATGGCGATCCTCGAGCGCGACATGAAGATCCCGATCGTCCGCGCGACGGAAACCGTGGAGGCCGCCCCGGCCGATCCGGAAGTCGCGAGACGGCTGCAGATTCCGGTCGTCTATCCGGTCATGCACGTGACGCGCACGATGTATACCGAAGGCGACAAACCGTTCGAGCTCGTGGAAACGTTCTATCGCGCCGACAAGTACAAGTATTCGGTCAGCCTCACCCGGATTCAGCGCGAGGGCAAGTGGACCTGGAGCCACCAGTCGCCGGAGGGGGCGTAGCGAACATCGCGAGCCGCTAGTCGAAGACCAGCGCCTCCGGCTGCTCTTCGATCTTGGTCTTGTCGATCCCGTCGATCTTCAGCACCGCAGCAACGTCCGCAAAGGGCCCGTGCGCCTTGCGGTACTCCACCAGCGCCGCCGCGTCCTTCGCGGACAGGCCCAGGACGGCCGACACTTCTTCCGCGGGCGCCGAATTGATCCGCACCCGGCCGTAGTACCGCGTCAGGTACTTGTGGATCATGGCGAACTGCTCTTCGGTGGCATTCGCTCCCCGGCCCGCCATCGTCGTGATCTGGTCGGTCCATTCCCGCGACGTGCGGCGCAGCCGGAGGATGTTCTCGATCGGATGGCACATGCGGCACACCCCCTCGATCGTCTGCTCGGCGGCCTGGATGAACTCCTCCTCGGCCTTGGCGTCGGCAGCGGCCGGAGCCTGAGCCTGGGATTGAGTCGGCTGTGCCGGAGTCTGCGCGACAGCGGAAGCGACGATGCTGGCCGCGAATACCAGACCAGCCCCGCAGAGCAGCGATCTCACGCCAGCCGTTGTTCTCGACACCGTGGAATCGTGGGTCATGACCGAACCCTTGCGCTTACCGTGGACCAATCGTCCAGAGATAGATGGGACTCCGATCGACCATCAGGCGTTTCTCGGGCGGCCATTCGGGGCCCATGTTGAAGACGTGCGACACCACGCGTGTCCCCGGCTTCAAGTCGCGCACCAACTTGGGCCTCAGCCGTTCGTTGATGCTCTGCAGGAGATACAGCGTGACCACGGTCGCGTCGCCGATGTCGGCGTCGAAGAGATTCTGCGTGACGAAGCGCACCCGGTCCGAGACGCCGGCGGCGGCCGCGTTTTCGGTGGCCTTCTTCACGAGCGCCGGATCGAGCTCGATCCCGACGCCGCGGGCGCCGTGCTTCTTTGCGGCGGTGATCACGATCCGGCCGTCGCCCGACCCGAGGTCATAGACCACATCCCCGGACGAGACGCCCGCGACCTCGAGCATGGCGTCCACGACCGGCTGCGGCGTCGGGATGTAGACCACGTCCGGCACCGCGGCTTGTCGAGAAGACGCCACGTGTGCTGCCGTGCCGAATTGGCAGAGCATCGAGAACGCGACGCATGCCGCCAGACGCGCGGCCATCGATGGGCATCTCACCGGACCGGTTCCCTTCAGGCGCGTCCCGCGCCGCTATAATTCGCCGACCCCATGTCCTCGCTGCTCATGCTGTCCGCGATCCTCGTCTCGCTGATCCTCGCTCAGCCCGCGAGTGCGGACAGCACCGACGTGGAACACGCAATTGCCGCCGTTCGCATGCGCGCCGGGAAAGGCGACGTCGTCGCGCAGTTCTCGCTCGGGTCGCTGCTCTACTACGGGCGCGAGCAGACCGCGGAGTCGGTCGACTGGTTCCGGAAGGCCGCCGCGCAGCGATACGCACCCGCCGAGTATCAGCTCGGACAACTGTACGACTTCGGCTTCGCCGTCGCGCAGGACGATCGGGCGGCGCTCGACTGGTATCGCAGGGCCGCCGACCACGGCAGCGCGGCGGCGCACCGGGCGATCGGCGATTTCTACCAGAAGGGCCGGGGCGTTGCGGCTGACGCCGCCGAAGCCGCGCGATGGTATCGCCGCGGCGCGGACGGCGACGACATTCGAGCGCAGTATCAGCTCGGCAATCTGTACTTCACGGGCACTGGCGTGTCCCAGGACTACGCCTCCGCGTACCTCTGGTTCTCGCTCGCTGCAAGCCAGGCCCCGCTCGAGGACAACCGGAAGGGATTGCTCGAGCTGCGCAACATCGCGGCGGCGCGGATGCCTGCCGAGGTCCTCGCCGACGCCCAACGTCGTGTGACGGCGTGGAAGCCGTCCGGCGCGCGATAGCTCAAATCGTCAGCCCCGTTCCGGACTGCTGGAACGCGGCGCGAATCGTGAGGACGTCCCGCTTCATGTTCCCGATCACCTGCGCCCGCGGCAGCGTGAGCTTGTCGGCCGCGTTCTGCGCGCCGCCATTGGCATACTCGGCTTCCAGCTCCATCGGACCGTCGAAGCCGATGTCGCGAAGAACTGTCGCGTAGCGGAAGATGTCGACGAGGCCGGTGCCCATCGGGACCATCGGCGAGCTCCAGCCGCCGCCGCGCGCGAACGTGTTGCCGGCCAGCGGCAGCGGAAATTCCCGGCTGCCGCCGCGGCCTCGCCCGCCGCCGCGACCACGGCCGAACGGCGACGGGCCGCCTTCCCTGCCCTCGCCTCCCTCGCCAGGATCGCCGCCGCGGCCGCCCGCCGGCGCGCCCGCGCCAGGCGGATTCCCCGCAGGTGCGCCCGCACCGGCTGCTGCGCCGGGCGCCGCACCTGGCGCGCCGCCGCGTCCACGTCCTCCTCCGCGTCCGGCACGACCACCCCCCGCCGCCGCCGCGGCTGCGGCACCCTGCGGACCAGGATACGGACCGCCTTCCCCGAGGAAGCCGAGGTTCTGCTCCCAGCCACGATCCTTCCATCCCATCCCGACGACGTACGGTCCGGCGGTGCGCATCAGCAGCTCCCACATGCTGCCGCCGTGCAGCGACATGTGGCCGGTGTCCCAGTGGAATCCGACGTGCTTCGGATCGAAGTCTTTGAACACGTAGAGCAGATCCCAGACCACCGCGCCCACCGAGTTCGCGCCCGCCCGCGTGTGGTACATGAGCGTCGTGCCGTGCTTCTGATTGAGCTTCACGAACTGCTCGACCTTGCGCTTGATCGCGTCGAGCTGCGGCAGGATCGGCTTGGTCAGATCGTAGTTGTCGGTGCCGATCCAGTAGTGCGTCGCGCCGACCTGGCCGCACGTCGCGACCATCGCTTCGAGGTTCGGCGCGCTCACGTCCGTCGCATTCCCGCCGCGCACCTGCTTCACACGCAGCCCGTGCTTCTGCATCGTCTTCACGAACGGTGGCAGCTCCTGCGCCACCTTCGCCGGATCGATGTGGCCCGGATATGCCTGGATCGTCGGATTCACGCCGCCGCATGTCAGCTCGATCGCGGCTTCGGCGATCTCGTCGGGATTCCGAAGCCAGTGCAGGTGCCGCGTATAGGCATCCATGATCAGCCGCCGCTGGGGCGGCGCGGTCGCCGCGCCAGGCTGCGCGGGCTGCGCCGGCGCAGGGGGCGCCGAGGGAGTCTGTGCAGCCAGGCCTGCCTCGCCGTAGCTCCGAAGCAGCGAAGGCGGGTCGCTCAGCACCTTGCCGACCAGAGTCGCGAGGATGCCGGTGTGGAGAAACTCTCGTCGATCCATCGTGTCCTCTAATCTAGACCGGGGCTCCGCCCCGGACCCCGGCTCGGTCGCTTGCGGGGGCCCCATGCCCCGCGCCGCTTCCTCGCGGGCGCGCCTTGCGCGCCGCCGTCATGCGCATCTTCGGAACGCATGACGGCCTACTGCAGCGCGAAGGCGACCAGCATCGCGTTGCCGCCGGGGGACGGCTTCGCGGGGATGTGGAACGCGGCATCGCCGCCGCCGGCGACCGCCGCGACGTACTGCTTCCCGTTGGCGCCCTGATAGGTCAGCGGCGTCATCAACGCATCGTCCGGAAGCGTCGCCTTCCAGAGCTCCTTCCCCGTCTTCGCGTCGAAGGCGCGGAACCCGAAGTCGGTGGTCGCGCCGATGAACACCAGCCCGCTCGCGGTCGCGATCGGACCGCCGTCGTTGACCGCGGTCCCGGTGCCGAGGATGCCTTTCGCGGTCAGCTCCGGATATTCGCCAAGCGGCGTGCGCCACACGATGTCACCCGTGCTCGCGCTGACGGCGACCAGCTCCGACCAGGGCGGCGCGTTGCAGGGATACCCCTGGGGATCCGTATAGAACGTCGTCGGCACCTTCTGCTTGCCGAACGAGGGCAGGACTCCGGACGACGTGCTCGACTGCAGCTGGGCGATCACGCCGAGATGACGCGTGTTCACGAAGACGAGGCCGAGCGCGGGATTCGCCGCCACGCCGCCCCACCCGCCGCCTCCCTCCGACCCCGGGAAGACCAGGCTCGGCACCATGCCGTAGGGCGTGTACGGCCCCATGTTCACGGACTTGTCGAACACTTCGGTGCAGTACTTCTCCGCTTCCGGCGTGATCTTGCTGACCTCCTTGCGGGTCATGCCGTCGCGGGTGAGACCGGCCGGCTTCACGGGAAACGGCTGCGTCGCCCAGGCCTCGTCTCCCGGCGCGTCGAATCTCGGAACGGGCCGCTCTTCCACGCCGAACAGCGGTTCGCCGGTCAGCCGGTGGAACATGAACAGCAGGCCCTGCTTGGTCATCTGCGCCACCGCTGGCACGCGCTGGCCATCCTTCGACGCCTCGACGAGCGCCGGCGGCGCGCTGAGGTCCCAGTCATAGATGTCGTGGTGCGTCAGCTGGTAGTGCCACTTCCGCTTGCCGGTCGACGCCTGCAGCACGAGCAGCGTCGTGGCGTACAGGTTCTCTCCCGGACGGCTCCCGCCGTAGTTCTGATCGGTCGCGTTGCCGAGCGGAATGAACACGAGATCGTTGACGGGATCCACCGTCATCGGCACCCACACCCCGGGACCGCGCCGATCCTGCCAGCCGTTCAGCCCCCACGTGCCGAAGTGCTCTTCGCCCGGACGCGGCACGACGTGAAACCGCCAGACTTCCTTGCCGGTCAGCAGATCGAACCCTCGAGGATCGCCGGGAATCCCGTAGCGCCCCTGCTCGCCGGTCCGTCCCGCCACGATCGCCAGGTTCTTGTAGAGCGCGGGCGGCATGTTCGTGGAGAAGCTCCCGCCGAACTTCTCCATCACGCCGGTCGACAGATTGATGAGGCCGGCGGGACCCGCGATTGGCGTCCCGGTCTTCGCATCGAGCTGGACGATGAAGCCGTTCGTCGTCGCAATCACGATGCGGGGCCGCGCCTGGGCGGTGCCCGGCCAGTACGAAATCCCACGTCCTCCCGCTGACGGGTTCGGCCCAATCGACGGGATCTTGTTGAGGTCGACCTTCCACACCTCCGTGCCCGCATCGGCTTTGAGCGCCACGATGGTCGACCCCTGGACCGGAAAGTACATGACGTTGTTGACCACGATCGGCGTCACCGTGTACCCGGACGCGGGCGTGCCCATGTCGTAGGTCCAGGCCTGCGCGAGCTTCGTGACGTTGGCGGGCGTGATTTGCGTCAGCGACGAGTACTTCATCCCGCCGGGGTCGTTGCCCACGGCCGGCCAGTCGTTCCCGTTCTGCGCCGCCAACCCCGCGCCCAGGGCGAGTGTCGCCGCCACTACACCGATCAGGAGCCGGTTCTTCATCGGTCAATCCTCACGTGCCGCGCGCCGGAATGCTGCCTGTCCGCCTGCCACGCGCTTTGCGGTCCGGGGAGGATAGCACAGCGCGGCGCTTTCATTACAAGTCACGACAAGTGGCCCATCAGGCGAGCATACCCACCTGGCGTGCCGGAACCCGGTGTTGCGCCAACAATCAGAAGCTTTTACCAGAAAATACGCTCGATCAGAACGTGACCGTGGCCGCCGTGAAAACTCTTGACAGCCGGAACCAAGAGGCGGAGTATACCCGGACGTTAAAGATACAAGTAGAGACAACAATTCAAGTAGCCGCGCTTCGAGATCACAGGAGAGGACGTATGGTTCGACGCAGTGTTTGGC
>Ga0075433_10002224_pt1 | contig 14711 bp, 14 predicted proteins | sample RhiMethybrSRZTD2_FD_75299 | JGI IMG/M metagenome (GOLD analysis project Ga0075433, IMG submission 75299) | Populus rhizosphere microbial communities from Tennessee, USA - Rhizosphere MetaG P. TD hybrid SRZTD2 | ecosystem: Host-associated > Plants > Roots > Rhizosphere > Soil | place: USA... | reverse complement strand
TTTTCGTTCTACGCGCAGAACGCCGCCGTCAGCGGCGATGCATCTGCGGCGGCAGTGACGCGGACGAAGAGTTTCGGAAGCGACTCAGGAAGCGCCTGGCCGAGGGTCGCCTCTTCCTCGTTAGTGGTGTCTCGACGCTGCGACGCAGCACCGGCCGGCCGTGCATCGTGTGTTGTAAGGCGATCACCCATACGCAGGAGCACGAGGTAGAGGGCGACGGTGTGGCTCCCGTCGCCTTAGCTCATCCCGACTGTTATCGCATTTGGCGGGAGGAGTCCCGGGGCATGCGACCCCAGGAGAGATAACTTCCTACCAGTCTCGGTGGCAAGGAGTCGATCATGCCCTGCATTCGATGCGGCAAGGTCACCGTGAAGTGGTGTACTTGTTCAATCGGGGAGGCAAAGGAAGCATTCTCGGCCTGGTCCGAGGTCGAGCTCCGGCAGGCAAGTTACCGAGTCGCGCACTTGATCGTTGCATGGGCACCGGACCATGAGACCCCGATTCCTACCGCTGCAAGAAAGTGACGCGCCACACTGGACGCTGGTGACGTGTCCGCGCCACGGGACGGGTGACATTGAGTTGAGGCAGGAAGGCGCGTTCACGGAGGTCCGGTGTCGCGAGTGCGTGCTGGAGAGGGATAAGGCGGAGTAGAACCCGACGGGGCAAGCTCGAGAGGGCGCTCCCTCCCCGTCGGGCGAGTCCGGGCGTCTCGGCAGCCACCCGGTAGTGAATCGTAACGCGCCAGCCGGCGCTATTTGGTCCGGTCAGCGATACACGCGAGGTAAGCCTGCCGGTACCGTTGGTCGGTCTCGCCAATCGAATCCATCCCAAGTTGGGACGGTGAAATCCCCGGCGGGCTGCTGTCCGTGATCCGCCCACCGCTTGGATTGCTGCCGGGCTGCGGGCTGCCCGTCCCGGGAGCCGGCTGGGCAGTGGTTCCCGGCGAGACCGGCGTCCCCGGTGGCGTCGACGACGGTGCGGGTTGCCGCGTCGCCCCGGCGCTGGGCTGTACAGGGCTCGCCTTGCTCACTTGTGCCGCCTTCGTGTTGCAGAAATCCATATCCCCCTTGGTGGGCGTAGCGGCCAAAGCCGCTCCTGAAAGGATCCCGATCGCTAGAATTTCTGTCCCAATCAGCCTCCCGTGTCTCATGGTGCCCTCCATTGGCCAAGCAGACTACTCTGAGATCGCTCGAACATAGTCAAGCGGCGGATTGCTCTGAGATCGCTCGAACAGCGCGCTCAATCGCGCCAGGGCAAGAGCCCCCAAGAGGAGGCCGAAATCCCGAAGCGCGATGTCGTAGTAGCCAGCGCCCAGAAGCAAATTCACGATGATGCCGCATAGCCACAGGGCCACGACGTAACCGCCGAGGGCGGGGCGAAATGCCACCAGCAGGCCGGCGACAATCTCGACTATTCCTGCAGCTCGCATGAGCGCCTGCGCAGATACGGGCAGTGCGTGCGCCACTGGTGGGGTCAAATACTGTTCCCACTGCACGAGAAAATTGGTGAACTTGTCGAGTCCAGCAATGATTGGTGCCGCGATGAAGGCGATGTACAGGAGCCGATACGCTTGGCGGGCCGGGGCCAACCCCGCGCGCGAAAGCGGGACGACTACCGGTTCACTGTCAAGTACGCGGCTCATAGCTGATCCCCCCTGCATGACAGTGGGGCTGCATCGGACGTGCCCCAGGGCCATTTGCCCGAACGGACCCCTGTTTCGGCCGTTTTGACTAGGTAGGTTCTGCGCGTAGGGGTACAAGCTACTGAGGAGTCCGGGGCGATGTGGACTGGACGCGATTGCCGCCCGAAGCCCCACGGCATGCAGGCTACGACAACCGGCCCGTCTGCCTCGCCTCCGTATGGACGGGGCGGACGCACTCTACGCTGACGGCTCTTCCTTCTGCTCGCAACGTTAGCCCAGTTGAATACTCCCGCTGGAAGTGCCTAAGAAGATCAAGCGGATACAGCGAGGCTAGCTTATCGCAGATGTGTCCACGCTTTGCCGGAGCCGCACTCAGACTCGCGTCGAGATTCAGTCGCGCCCGTCGAGGGCCTGCTGCACGAGCTCGTGCACGGTCCGGAGTCCGCTCAGCAGCGCGGGGCCCGGACTGAGCAGCGTGGCCCCGTCCACCTCGTGCACGCGGCCTTCCCTCACCGCGCTGATCCGGTCCCAGCCGGGCCGGCCGCGCACCAGATCGAGGTCGGCGGGCTTGCCGCACCAGGAGACCAGGATGAGCTGGGGATCACGCCGCGCCACCTCCGCCGCCTCCACCACCCGCTCCCGCGCGCTCCGGCGATCGCGCAGCTCCGCGAACACGTCGCGGCCGCCGGCCAGCTCGATCAGCTCGGAGACCCACCGGATGCCGACGATCAGCGGGTCGTGCCACTCCTCGAAGTACACCCGGGGTCGGTCGGGCCACATGGTGGAGAACTCGCGCACCTGGTTGATCTCGTCGTGCATGTCGGCGACGAGCGCGCGCGCGGCCTCCTCCGCTCCGAGCAGGCCGCCCACCATCAGGATGGACTGGAGGATCTCGTCGATCGAGCGGGGATTGGTGCAGAGGACCGGCAGGCCGGCCCGGATCAGGTCGGCGGCGACGTCGGCCTGCAGGTCCGAGAACGCGAGCACCAGGTCCGGCTCGAGGGCGAGGATGCGGTCGACCCGGAAGGTGGTGAAGCCGCCGACCCGGGGCTTGTCGCGCGCCTCGGGCGGACGGTGCGCGGTGCCGGGTACGCCCACCACCCGTTCCCCCGCCCCGAGCGCGTAGCAGATCTCCACGTGCTCGGCGCTCAGACAGACGATGCGCCGGGGGGAAGTTACTGGTGACTTGCCGTACATTCTGCGCGGGGTTTCCCCCTCACCCTGCCCTCTCCCCAAAGGGGAGAGGGATATGAGGTTAGAGGTCCTTGGCCTGGTAGAGCTCGGTCTTCGAGATTGAGCGCTGGAAGGCGAGGTAGGCTTCCTTGGTCATGCGCGGCGCCCACGACTTCAAGATGTCGCGTGCTCCGTCCGCGTCGCCCCACAGCAGGTCGACCGCCATCAGGGCCAGCTGCTTGGCCGGCTCCACGTAGGCCACCTTGGGGTCGGCGATCGCGTAGTCGGCGCCGTGGCCGCTGCCCACCGCCCCGCCCATGTAGGGATGAAGAGTCGGCATCACGTGGGAAATGTCGCCCATGTCGGTGGAGCCGCTGCGGTGGCCGGACTCGGTCACCTGGTCGGCGCCCAGGACGTCCGCCGCGTTCGTCTTGAAGAGCTCGGCCATGCCCATGTGGTTGAAGAGCGGGAGATAGCCGGGCAGCGTCTCGATCTCGACCTGTGCGCCCAGCGCCATCGCGCCGGCGCGGAGCGCACGGTCGACCTTCCGGTTCGCCTCGAGGATCGCCTCGACGGTCTTGCCGCGCACGTAGGTCTCGAGGCGTACCTCGCCCGGGATCACGTTCACCTGGCTGCCGCCGTGGGTGATGATCGGGTGCACGCGGATCGAGTCCTCGTCGCGGAAGGTCTCCCGGATCGCGTTGATGGCGGCGAGGCCGATGTTGGCCGCGTAGAGCGCGTTGACTCCCATGTGCGGCGCGCCGCCCGCGTGCGAGGCGCGGCCGATGTAGCGCACCGTCTTCACGATGCAGCCGTTGTTGGAGGCGGCAACCCCCGCCTTCTTCATGTCGGGCTGCGAGGTGGTGTGGATCATCATCGCGAGGTCGACGTCGTCGAAGTGGCCCAGGCGGAGCAGTTCCGGCTTGCCACCCAGGAACTCGAGGCGCCCCGCCCGCGCCTGCTGCACGCGCCACTCGACGTCGCCGTACTCCTCGGCGGGCACCGCGAAGAAGACCACCCGGCCGGCCAGGTGATCGAGGGCGCGCGTCTCGAGCAGTCCCATCGCCGCTCCGAGCAGCCCGGCCATCTGGGCGTTGTGGCCGCAGGCGTGCGCGGCCCCGGTCTCCGGGTCGGCGATCGGATGGCCGGCCACCACCAGGCCGTCGAGCTCGCCCAGCAGCGCGAACGTGGGGCCGGGCCGGGCTCCCGCTGCCTCGGCGCGCACCCCGGTCAGCGCGAGCCCGCCGCGGGGCTTCAATCCCATCTCGCTGAACGTCTCCTCGGCCAGCCGCGCGGTCTTGAACTCTTTGAAGCCGAGCTCGGGCTGGCGCCGGATGCGTTCGCCCAAGGTAATGATCCGCTCGGCGTTCCGGTCGATGGCGGCGCAGATGGATTGCTTGAGCTGGTCTTTTAGAGTCGGGCTCTTTTGAGTCGTCATTGGCCATTCACTCCGAGTGGTTGGCTGTCGTTGGTGGTGCGAAGCGGTCAGGAAGGAAGGGGACGATCGAGTCGGGCGTCTTGCCGTCGACGATGCAGGCGGTCATGACCGAGGCGGTGACTGGGGCGAGCAGGATGCCGTTGCGATAATGGCCGGTGGCGACGAACAGGCCGGCCACCTCGGGCCACGGCCCGAGCACCGGCAGACCGTCCGGCGCCGCGGGGCGGAAGCCGAGCCACGAGCGGGTGATGGCGCGCCGGCCGATGCCGGGCACGAGCGCCACCGCCTGCGCGATCAGCCCGCCCAGGCCCTCGGGGGTCAGGGCCCGCTCGAAGCCCACACGCTCGACGGTGGCGCCGATCAGCAGCTCGCCCGAGGGTCGCGGGATCAGGTAGATCTCGTCACCGTGCATCGCGTGCGAGATGAGCACCGGCACGTTGCTCACCGCGAGCATCTGTCCGCGCACCGGGCCCACCGGGAGGCCGGCTCCGAGCTCCGCCGCGAGCGCGCCCGACCACGCGCCCGCCGCGAGCAGCACCGCGTCGGCGGTGAGCCGCTCGCCGTCCGCGATCACCCCGTGGGCCCGGCCGTGCTCCACGAGGATGCGGCTGACCTCGACCCCGGTGCGCACCGTGACGCCGCGCGCCGCCGCGGCCAGCGCGTAGGCGGTGACCAGGCGCTGGTTGTTCACCCAGTGGTCGCCGCGCACCAGCCGCGCCACCGTCACGTCGCGGGCGAGCGCGGGCTCGAGCGCGGCCAGCGCGGGGCCCTCCACCACCTCGACTCCGAACTCGGCGGCGAGCGGCCAGGCGCAGCGGGCGCGGGCGTCCTCGACGTCGGCCAGCGTCGACAGCGGGTAGAGCGTGCCCGCGGTCACGTACTCGACGTCGATGCCCGTCACCTCCCGAAGCTCCGCCACCACCTCCGGATAGAGCCGCCAGCTCTCGATGGCGAGCCGGTTGAACGGGCTCGGCTCGGGCGAGCCGCCCAGCGGGGCCAGGAGCCCGGCCGCCGCGCTCGAGGCCTCGCCGCCGGGCGCGCCGCGCTCGAGCAGGGTGACTCGGCAGCCCCGCTTGGCCAGCTCGAGCGCGGCAGCGCAGCCGATGATGCCGCCACCGATCACGACGACTGACGGGCCCGTCGGAGCGCCGGGCGCCATCACGCGCTCCCCAGCACGTCGAGGAAGGCCTTCGTGGCGTCGGCCGGCCGCGGCGCTGCGTAGATGGCGCCGATCACCGCGACGCCGGCGGCGCCGGTCGCCAGCACCTCCGGCACGCGCGCGGGCGTGATGCCGCCTACCGCGACCACCGGCCGCGCGGTGGCGGCCGCGGCGGCCTCGAGGGCGGCCAGGCCCTGGGGCGGTCCGTAGCGGCGCTTCGAGGGCGTGTCGTAGACGGGGCCGAAGACGACGAAGTCGGCCCCCTGCGCGGCTCCCTCGCTCACCTCCGCGGTCGAGTGCGCGGAGGCGCCGATGAGGAAGCCGGGCGGGGTGATCCCGCGGAGCGCGGCGACCGGGAGCGAGGCGTGCGTGCGCTGCACCCCGTCGGCGGCGATGGCCATCGCCACGTCCGCCCGGTCGTTGATCAGCAGGCGCGCTCCGTGATGCCGCGTGAGCTCGCGCAGCGGGGCGGCGAGGGCGAGGAGCGCGCGCACCTCCAGGTCCTTCTCGCGGAGCTGCACCGCGCGGAGCCCGGCGCCGAGGCACTCCTCGACGACCTCCACGGGCGGCCGCGGCGACGCGGCGCGGTCGGTGATGAGGTAGAGCCGGAAGCCTAGCTGGTCCACTCGGGCACGCCCTCCAGCGGGGAGGACGCGGTGGCGTAGAGCTTCTTTCCGATGCGGCCGGCCTTGAACGCGAGCCGGCCGGCCTCGACGGCCAGGCGCATGGCGGTGGCCATCGCGACCGGGTCCTTGGCGGAGGCGATCGCGGTGTTCATGAGCACGCCGTCGCAGCCCAGCTCCATGGCGATGGCCGCGTCCGAGGCCGTCCCGACCCCCGCGTCCACGATCACCGGGACGGTCACCGCCTCCAGGATGAGCTTGATGTTGTACGGGTTGCGGATGCCGAGCCCGGAGCCGATCGGGGCGCCCAGCGGCATGACCGCGGCGGCCCCGGCGTCCTCCAGCTTCTTGGCCATCACCGGGTCGTCGTTGGTGTACGGCAGTACCGTGAAGCCCTCCCGGGCCAGGGTGCGGGTGGCCTCGAGCAGGCCCAGCACGTCCGGGAAGAGGGTGCGCGAGTCGCCGATGACCTCGAGCTTCACGAGGGTGCCGAGCCCGGCCTCGCGTGCCAGGTAGCAGGTGCGAACCGCCTCGTCGGCCGAGTAGCAGCCGGCGGTGTTGGGGAGCAGGGTGTAGCGCTTGGGGTCGACGTAGTCGAGCAGCGACTCCCCCTGCCCCGGCAGGCTCACCCGGCGCACGGCGACGGTGACGATCTCGGACCCGGAGGCCTCGATGGCCTCGCGCATGTTCTCGAACGACGGGTACTTTCCCGTCCCGACGATGAGACGCGACTTGAACTCTTTTCCGCCCAGCCAGAGTGATGTGTCGTACATGGCTTACCCTCCGCCCATGGGATGAACGATCTCGACCTTGTCCCCGTCCTGGAGCTTCGTCTCGGCGTAGTGGGCGCGCAGGGCGACCTCGCGGTTGAGAGCCACCGCGGTGAATTCGCGCCGCACCTTCAGATGTGCGAGCAGGCCGTCGATGGTGAGGCCCGCGGGTAGCTCCATCGGCTTGCCGTTGACGGTGATGGTCATGAAAAAACCGCACGCCTTTCCAAGAAAGGGGTGCGGTCGCATGATGCCTCGCGTCGCATTCCCTTCGCTGGAATTACCCAGTGCAGGTTCGAGGGGTCCCGGGCCGCACCCGGTTCTCAGGAAACCTCCCCCAGCGACGCGATCCGGATTATACCCCAGCGTCGAGCTGGCGCGCGAGCGCCTCCGGCTCGGTCACCGGGAGCTGACACACGTAGTGCTGGCACACGTACGCGGTGGGCCGCCCGCCCACCGTCGCCCGATCGGCCAGGAGCGGCAGGCCGGCTGCGGCCGCATCGCCCTCCGCCGCGCCCACCACCACCCGGTTCGGCTGGTAGCGCCCGAAGACGGTGTCGAGCAGCGGGCCGAGGGCCCGCTCCTCACCGGAGCGCCACACCAGGGCGACCTCGGCCACCGGGCCCAGGTGGAAATCGAGCGCGGAGAGATAGCGACCGAAGCCGGAGGGGTAGCGCTGCATGAGGTCCGCCATCGGGCGCAGCGCCTCGAGGGCGATCTTCTCGTAGCGCTCCTCGCCCGTGATCACCGCCAGCCGCAGGAGCCAGTCGATCGCCACCGAGGTGCCGCTGGGCACCGCGTTGTCGAAGAGGTTGCGGGGTCGAACGACCAGCGCCTCCTGGTCGTGGCCGGTGTCGAAGAAGGCCTCGCGCTCGGCGCTCCAGAAGAGCCGCCGGGCTTCCTCCGCGAGGCGGCGGGACTCGTCGAGCCAGCGCCGGTCGAAGGTCGCCTCGTAGAGCGTGAGGAGCCCCGTCCCCACCATCGAGTAGTCCTCGAGGTAGCCGGTGATGCGGGCCTGGCCGTCCTTCCAGGAGCGAAGCAGCCGCCCGTCGCGGACCATCTGCCGGGTGAGGAACTCCGCATTGCGGACCGCGGATGCCAGGTAGTCGGCGCGGCCGAGCACCGCGGCGCCCTCCGCGAAGGCGGCGAGCATGAGGCCGTTCCACGAGGCGAGGACCTTGTCGTCGAGGCCGGGGTGGACGCGCTTCTCGCGCACCGTGTACAGGAGCGCGCGGGCGCGCCCGATCGCGGCCATCAGCTCGTCGACGGTGGTGCCGAGCGTCCCCGCGACCGCGTCGGGCTCGCGCGGGACGAACAGGATGCTGTGGCCCTCGAAGTTCGGCCCGTCGTCGACACCCCAGTAGGCGGAAGCCGCCCGGGCCAGCGCGGGATCGCCGAGCCCCGCGCGGATCTCGTCGGGCGACCAGACGAAGAACTTGCCCTCGACCCCTTCCGAATCGGCGTCCTGCGCCGAGTAGAAGCCGCCCTCCGGGTGGGTCATCTCCCGCCGCACGTAGTCGAGCGTCTCCTCGGCGACCCGCCGGTAGAGGGTATCGCCGGTGGCGAGCCAGCCATGAAGGTAGAGCGAGGCGAGCTGGGCGTTGTCGTAGAGCATCTTCTCGAAGTGGGGCACCAGCCACTGGCCGTCCACCGAGTAGCGGTGGAAGCCGCCGCCGAGCTGATCGTAGATGCCGCCGCGGGCCATGCGGGTGAGCGTGTGGCGCAGCATGGCCAGGCCTCGCTCGTCGCCGGTGCGTCGCGCCACCCGGAGCACCGCCTCCCACGTCATGGGCTGGGGGAACTTGGGCGCCTGGCCGAGCCCGCCGTCGCGCTCGTCGAACTCGCCGCCCAGGCCCATGTATGCCCGCACCAGCACGTCGCGGCCGAGCAGGCTGGTGGAGCTCGCGAGGCGGCCCGACTGCCCCATGGTCTCGACGAGCTGGCGGCCCGCCTCCAGCACCTCACCGCGCCGGGAGTGGTAGGCGTCCGCGATCGAGCGCAGCAGGCGCGGGAACGCGGGCATGCCGTGCCGGTCCTCCGGAGGGAAGTAGGTGCCGCCGTAGAACGGGACACCGTCCGGGGTGAGGAACACGGTCATCGGCCAGCCGCCGCGCCCGGTCATCGACTGCACCGCCTGCATGTAGATCTGGTCGACGTCGGGGCGCTCCTCGCGGTCGACCTTGATCGACACGAAGAGCTGGTTCATGAGCCCGGCGATGTCGTCGTTCTCGAACGACTCGCGCTCCATGACGTGGCACCAGTGGCAGGCAGAGTAGCCGACCGAGAGCAGCACCGGCTTGTCCTCGCGGCGCGCGAGCTCGAACGCCTCGGGGCCCCAGGGATACCAGTCCACCGGATTGTGCGCGTGCTGGAGGAGATACGGGCTCGTCTCGGACGCGAGACGATTGGCGGGGTGGGACTGGGACACGGGGAGGCGCCCGGTCAGGGCTCCGTCACGAAGGGCAGCGCGCTCACCCGCGCCTGCTGCTCGCCGGCCGCGTCCGCGATCGTCACCGCGGTGCCCGGCGCGAAGTGCTCGCGGCGCACGTAGCCGAGCGCGATCGGCCGCCCGAGGGCGATCGAGCGCGCCGCCGAGGTCACCCGGCCGACGTCGGCGCCATCCGCCACCACGCGCGCCCCCACCTCGGGCACGCGATCGCCCTCGACCACGAGGCCGCTCAGCGCCCGGTTGACGTGGCCGCGATACTTCACGCGCGCGACGGTTTCCTGGCCGATGTAGCAGCCCTTGGTGTAGCTCACCAGCGCCTCGAGCCGCGTCTCCGGCAGGATGACCGACGGGTCGACGTCCTGAGGAAACCAGGGCTGACCGGCCTCGAGGCGCAGGATCTCGAGGGTGTCCGCGCTCGCGGGCACCGCGCCCGCGGAGAGGACCGCGGCCCGGAAAGACTCCGCGCTCGCGGCGTCGACCCAGCAGTGGAAGCCGGACGCCAGGCCGTCGGCCCGATTGATCACCCGCACCGGGATGCTGGCGATCGTGACCTCGACGTGGGCGTAGGGTGCGAGGTCGAGCGTGGCTCCCGCCAGGTCTTCGAGGAGTGCGCGCGCTCCGGGCCCCTGGAGCGAGAGGATCGCGTAGGCCTCGTCCACCGCCTCGAACTCCGCCTTCTCCGAGATCAGGAAGTGGTCGAGGGTCTCGAGGGTCTTGGCCGTCATCTGGGGCGGCAGCTCGATCAGCACGCGGTCCTGGGCGGCGTAGACCACCAGGAGGGTCGTGACCTTGCCGTGGGCGTCGAGGAAGGCGGCGGGTGCGCCCTGACCGGGGGCCAGCGCCTTCACGTCGTTGGTGAGCATGCCCTGCAGGAACGCGAGACGATCGCGTCCGGTCACGCTCACCTTGCCGAGCGAGGAGCGATCGAACAGCGCGACGCCCTGACGGGCGGCCTGGTACTCGCGGCTCTGGTCGGGCATGGCTCATTGTTGTCGCCCGCCGGGCGGCTGTCAACTTGGGCTCGCGCGGCTTGCGGGACGCCGCGCATCTCGTACACAATGGCCGCCGTGCCGTCGCCCGCCCTGCCCGACCGCCGGACCCGCCTCCGCTTCCGGCGCCGCCTCCTCGCCTGGTACGCCCGCCACCGGCGCGATCTGCCGTGGCGCCGCACCGAGGACCCGTACCACATCCTGGTCTCCGAGATCATGCTGCAGCAGACCCAGGTCGATCGGGTGGTGCCCAAGTACCACGAGTTCCTCGGCCGCTACCCCACCCTCGAGGCGCTCGCTTGCTCCACGCCGGAGGAGGTCAAGCGGCTCTGGTATCCGCTCGGCTACAACGTGCGGCCGCTCAACCTGCACGGCATCGCGCGCGAGGCGGTGGCCAGCTACGGTGGGCGGCTCCCCGACGACGAGGCGGCGCTGCGGGCGATGCGGGGGATCGGCCGCTACACCGCGGGCGCGGTGCGCTGCTTCGCCTACGGGCGCCCGGTGCCGATCGTCGACACCAATGTCCGCCGGGTGCTGGGACGCGTCTTTCTGGGGCGCCGGCGCCTCGCGCGGCTGCGCGGCCAGAAGGCGATGTGGGACCTGGCCGGCGCGCTGGTGCCTCCGCGCCGAGCCTACGACTACAACCAGGCCCTGATGGACTTCGGCGCCACCTGGTGCACCGCGCGGGCGCCGCGCTGCGCGCCCTGCCCGATGCGCCGATCCTGCGCGACGTATCGCGCGGAGCGCGGAGGAGTCGATGGGCGCGCTCGAGGGTAAAGTCGCGCTCGTGGCGGGCGGCGGCACCGGCATCGGCCGCGCGATCGCGCTCCGCTTCGCGCGCGAGGGCGCGCGCGTGGCGATCTTCGGGCGGCGGCCGGAGCCGCTGCGCGAGGTGGCGGCCGCCATCGCCGCCGCCGGCGGCGTGGCCCACGCCGAGGCCGGCGACCTGGGGGTGGAGGCCGACGTGACCCGGCTGGTGGAGGAGACGCGCCGGCAGTGGGGCGGCGTCGACGTGGCGGTGAACTCGGCGGCGGTCCGGCTCAACGCTCCCCTCGAGAAGGTGAGCGCGGCCGACTTCGCGGAGGTCCTGCGGATCAACCTGGTCGGGGCCTTCGTGCTCACTAAGCTGGTGGCGGGGCCCATGCGCGAGCGGGGCGGCGGCTCAATCGTGCACATCGGCTCCGCTCTCGGCGAGGTCGCGGTGCGCGACTTCTCGCCCTACGTCGCCTCCAAGGGCGGGCTCAACGCGCTCGCCCGGGCGGCCGCGGTGGAGCTGGTGGGTGACCGGATCCGGGTGAACGTGGTGGCGCCCGGCACCATCGACACCGTCATCAATCCGGGGGTGAGCGAGTTCCGCCGCCGGATGCTCGAGCACCGGATCCCCATCGCGCGGCCCGGGCACGTGGACGACATCGCGGCCGCGTGCCTCTACCTGGCCTCCGACGCGGCCGGCTACGTGACCGGGTCGGTGCTGGCGGTGGACGGAGGGTGGACCGCGTCGTGAGCGGCGGCCCCCCGGCGGGAGAGGACGTGGTGGAGGTGGTGGCGGCGGTGATCGAGCGGGATGGGCGGATCCTGATCGCGCGGCGGCCGGCGGCCAGCCACCTGGGCGGGCTCTGGGAGTTTCCCGGGGGCAAGAGGGACGCGGGCGAGAGCCCGGAGGCCGCGCTGGTGCGCGAGATCCGCGAGGAGCTGGGCGCGGCGGTCGCGGTGGGCCCGCTGCTCGAGACGGTGGACTGGGCCTACCCCGAGAAGCGCGTGCGCCTGTCCTTCTTCCGCTGCGAGATCGCGGGCGAGCCGCGGCCGCTCGAGGGCCAGGAGATCGTCTGGGTCCGCCCGGCCGAGCTCGGGCGCTACCGGTTCCCGCCCGCCGACGCGACCCTGCTGGACCGGCTCGCCCGCGGCTGATCGCGGGACGCGAAGCTTGACGCGACCCGATCCCGACGCATACGATGCGGCTCTCCTGTCCTTCCACCCCCACGTAGCGTGAGCGGAGGATGCAACGCATGAGCAGACGGCTGACCGCCATCGTGCTGGCTCTCTTGACCCTGGCCGTGCTGGCCGGGCCGGCCCTCGCCCAGAAGCCGGTGAAGATCGGAGTGCTGACCCCGCTGTCGCCTCCGGGTGATCCCGCCGCCGGCCAGCTGATCGTGCGCGGCGCCAAGATGGCCGCCGACGAGATCAACGCCAAGGGCATCCTGGGCGGACGCAAGATCGAGCTGGTGATCGAAGACGATTCGGGCACGCCCGAGAAGGGTGCGGCCGGCTTCCGCAAGCTGGCAACGCAGGACGGGGTGGTGGCGGTGCTGGGCCAGTTCCACAGCTCGGTGGCCCTGGCGGTCCAGGACCTGGCCGAGCAGTTCAAGGTGCCGATCTTCGCGACCCAGGCCTCCGCGCGCGCCTTCACCGAGAAGCACCTCAACTACAGCTTCCGCACCCACGTCATCGACACCGACCGGGTGCAGCTCTGGAACCGCTGGATCAAGGACAAGGGCTTCAAGAAGGTCGCGCTGCTCGCGGAGAACACCGACTACGGCGTGGGGCTCGTCGAGGACACCAAGAAGCTCTTCCCCTCCACCGCGGGCGGAGCGGAGCTCAAGGCCGTGATGTTCGATCGCGCGGTGGTGGACCTGACCCCGCAGCTCCTCGAGATCAAGAGCTGGAAGCCGGACCTGGTGATCAACGTCGGGGTCGGCACGCCCGCCTACCTGATCATCAAGCAGGCCGCCGACGTGGGCCTCCTGCCCGGCACCCCGATGCTGGTCTCCTACGACATGCCGGCCCGCGCGGAGTACTGGAAGAACCTGGGCGAGAAGGGCAACTACGTCTCGTTCCTTGTGTACTACCACCCCACCATGAAGCTCACCCCGCGCGGGGAGGCCTTCCGCGCCAAGTACCGCGAGCAGTTCAAGGAGGACCCGGTCTACGCGTCGCTGAACGGCTACGCGCAGGTGGCCCTCATCGCGGACGCGCTGGAGGCGGCGAAGAGCGACACCAGCGAGGCCCTCGTGAAGTCTCTGCTCGCCAACAAGTTCCAGGGCTGGAACGCGACGATCAGCTTCAGCCGCGGCGAGGGACCCTACTGGCAGCAGTGGACGCCCCCGATGCTGATGATGCAGTACACCAAGACCGACATGCCCTTCACCGAGGCCAAGATCATCTATCCGCCCGAGTTCAAGACGGGCGACCTGGTCGTTCCCCGCTAGTCGACCGTCGGGCCGGGCCGAGAGCGTACGCCACGCGCTCCCGGCCCCGGCGCCGGGGCCGCGCGATCGATGGACCTCCACCTCCTCTCCCAGTACCTCCTCTCCGGCCTCGTCATCGGGGTCATCTACAGCTTGATGGCCCTCGGCATCACGTTCATCTACTCGATCATGAAGATGATCAACTGGTCGATGGGCGAGTTCTACATGATCGGCAGCTACGTGCAGTACTTCCTGCTCGCCTCGGTGCTGGGGTGGGACCGCTGGTACCTCGCCCTTCCGCTCGCGATGGCGTCCGTGTTCCTGCTCGGCGTCGTGGTCCAGCGCTTCCTCCTGCGCCCGATGTACGTGGGAGGGGTCGAGCGGCGCGACGAGTACGCGACGGTGATGACCATCGCGCTGATGGTGCTCTTCCGGAACCTCGCGATCGTGCTGGGCGGCCCCAACCAGTACTCCCCGCGCGACTACGCGAAGCCCACGATGCTGCTCACGCTCCCGCTCTCGGGCAACCGCTTCGTGGCCCTCGTGGGCGCCCTGGTGCTGCTCGCGCTCTTCTACCTGCTCGTCACCCGGACGTGGGTGGGGCGGGCGCTCCGGGGCGCGGCCCAGAACCGGATCGGCATCCAGACCGCCGGCATCGACGTCCTCCGCCTCGACATGCTGGCCTTCGGGGTGGGGGTGGCGATGGCCGCCGCGGCCGGCGCGCTGCTCGCGCCAGACTTCCTCGTCTATCCGGAGAACGGGGCCATCTCGACCTTCAAGGGCTTCGAGATCATCGTGATCGGCGGCCTCGGGTCGATCCTGGGCAGCGTGGTGGGCGGGGTGCTGCTGGGGGTGATCGAGGCCCTGGGCTCGGTGTTCATCTCGCCGGCCTACAAGGACCTCTACGGATTCCTGCTGCTGATCGCCCTGCTGGTGCTGCGGCCCAACGGCCTCTTCGGGGAGCGCGAGCGCACGGTCTGACCCGGGCCCGACCCGGCTCAGTCGGCCGGCCGCCTCACTCCGAGGAGCGGGGCCAGCGCGGGCAGCCGCGCCCCGATGCGCGCGCCCGCCGCGCGCAGCAGCCCGACCAGGCCCGCCGGGTAGAGCCGGATCACCGCGATGACGAGGAGGGCGAAGAGCACCATCCGGATCTCGCCCCAGCGCCGCAGCAATTCCGAGAGCAGCTCGATGAAGACGGCGCCCAGGGCCGGTCCCGCGAACGTGCGCAGGCCGCCGCTGATCACCATGATGATGACGGTGGCCATCTCGTTGAACTTCATCGG
>Ga0075433_10002223_pt1 | contig 14722 bp, 10 predicted proteins | sample RhiMethybrSRZTD2_FD_75299 | JGI IMG/M metagenome (GOLD analysis project Ga0075433, IMG submission 75299) | Populus rhizosphere microbial communities from Tennessee, USA - Rhizosphere MetaG P. TD hybrid SRZTD2 | ecosystem: Host-associated > Plants > Roots > Rhizosphere > Soil | place: USA... | reverse complement strand
AAAATCGAGTCGCGCAACCAGCCCGGTATGGCTGCGGCTCGGGACATCCGATCGGTCATCTTCTGCACGTGCTCGACGCGGGGGCGTCGACGTCGCTCGAACTCACTGCCGACCATTGTCCAGTCCTCGCACCTCGCGAGTACTTCGGCGAGCACCAATGCATCTTCAGCAGCCAACGCAGCGCCCTGGGCCCACACCGGTGCCGTGGCGTGTGCCGCATCTCCGATCAGCAGAACTCGACCAGTGTGCCAACTACTCAGCTTGATCTCCTCGACTGGGGAGTAGTAGAGCGAGGACGGCTCGGCAAGCACCGACGAGACGGCATTACGTACCAGCTCGGGGTAGTCGTTGAAGGTCGACGCCAACCACTGCGGATCGGTGCCCACCGCCCCGCCTCTGGTGGCTGATGCATATCCGTACGCTCGCTCCGCGTCCACCGGAATCAGTAAGAAGGTTCCTGCTCGGCCCGACCAGACGGTCCAGCAGTCCACGCCGGGATTCGTCGTAACGAACCTCCAACCGGCAGTGGACATCACAGCCGCCCGCTGCCCACCGCGCCCGAAAATGCCGGTCCGAACGGTGGAGTGAACGCCGTCTGCGCCAACCACGAAGTCATAGCTCTCCGGGTCGGCATTCTGGAAACTCACCTCGACCTTCCGCTCGCGTTCGGATAGGGCACGTACCGTGGTGCCCCAGCGGATTCCAGACGCCGACACACCGGAGCGGAGAAGGTCCAAAACGTCGCCGCGGAGCGCGCATACCGAGCCATGATCCGGGCCCCAGAAGCCTGCCTCGTCGACCGCAAACAGCAATCGATTGCGAGCGTTGCGGTACTCCCGTCGTCGGACCGGCACCCCACGTCCCTGCAGTCCCTCGCCCACACCCAGGTCGCGCAGTGCCCGGACTGCATTGCCAGGCAAGTTCAGGCCCAACCCGGCATCCGGTGGTCCCGGCAGGCGATCCACCACAACGGCAGGGATGCCGTGCTGATCGAGGGCGCGCATCATCGCGAACCCGGCGATGCCGCCACCGACGACGAGCACCCGGCCCGATCCGCGGCCCTGCTGCCCCACGCTCTCACCTTCGCACCGACGACGACGGGGGGAAAGGCTTCACACCGTCGGGCGAGGGAAGTGCGATGATCAGCCAGACCAGCTATCCGTCTTCCGCGTGAATGGCGTCTCCGACACGGATGTGCCCATCAGTGAGGATGTCGGCGCGTAGTCCGCCACGGTGGATCAGCCCGCGCAGAACCCCCTTCGTCGTGAGGCGCTCCAGGTGAGCGCAGGGTTCGCACAGCCGCTGTCCAAAACACTCGACATTTCCAACTCGGAACCGCCGACCGACCAGGCTGTTGAGATCGACACCTCGGGTGATCAAATTGCGGCGGGCTTCGCCATACTCGAGCCGACCGCCATCCGGTAGCGCGAGTTGATCAAGAACCTCGGCCTCGATAAGCGTCAGATCGTAGCCACGGCCGCCACCTCGCGCAGGTGTGAAGGTGCCCGCCCCTGCTTCATATCGATCACCCACGAGGCCTCGGCCGGCGGCTGCTTGCGCCTCGAGAACGAGTACTACAGGTCCCGTAGCTCGAGCGGCCAAGGCAATTGCCTCCACCGTGCCGCTTTGCGCCGGGTAGGTCGTGGGAGCGGGTAGAGCCGGGTCCAAAGGCGCGACAACATACCCCTGCTGGATCGGCAGGTCAGTCGCTGCGGCACCGACCAGAGCAGGTGCCTGCGGGCTGAGTACGACCCCCGCAGGAGTACCAAACATAAGGACGGCTGTCGTGTCGCTGGTCCTTCCAGCAGCATCGAAGGCAAGGACAGCGATCCAGTACCCAGGCCAGTTGAAACGGGCGGGCTGGGCGATCGCTACCAGCCCAGCCCCGCGGCCCGCCAACCAGGCGCGCCACTGACCGATGGCATCAGTCAGGCTGTCCGCCGTCTCTGGGGTCAACTCCGCGAGCGGAGCCTCGGTAACGGAGGCAAGGCACCCGGCAAAGCCACGGACTACTGGTGCGAGGTCGTCGCGATCGGGCAGCTGTACGTCAAGCACGAACCTAGTGTCCGTGGTTCACCACATCTGTGGCTACGAGGGGAGCCGCTGAGGTAGCGACGCTAGTCGTCACTCGACGACTAGCAGTCCACGGTCTGTGTTGTTGAGACGCTGGCCGCCGTCTGATGTGACGGTCACGATGTCTTCGATCCGTACGCCGAACTTCCCTGCGAGGTAGATCCCCGGCTCGACCGAGAAACACATGCCTTGCACCAGCAGTTGCTCCTCACCTTCAACCATGTATGGCGGCTCATGTGTGGTTACGCCGATCCCGTGGCCGGTCCGATGGATGAACTGCTCGCCGTAGCCCGCGTCCGTGATGATCTTCCTCGCTGCGCGATCGATCTCTTGACAACTCACACCGGGGCGCACGGCATCGACACCGGCCTGCTGGGCCTGCCGGACGATCTCATGGACCTCTCGAATCTCCGAAGTAGGTTCCGCTACGCAGACCGTCCGGGTCGTGTCCGACCCGTAGCCGTATCGAAGGCCGCCGAAGTCCAGCACGACCGCATCACCCGGCCTGATGACTCGGTCTCCCGCCTCATGGTGCGGATTGGCCCCATTGGGACCGGATCCGACAATGGTGAAGTCGACCTGTTCATGGCCGAACAATCGCAGCAAATCAGCAAGATCAGCCGCGACCTCGCGCTCAAGCCGACCTGCGAAGCGCTTCTGGACGATCTCGCCGTAGGCAGAGTCGGCCGCTACCCCAGCGGCTGCGAGCCGCATCAGTTCGTTGTTGTCCTTGACCGCACGCATCATCGGAAGACTCTCGGTCAGCGACCGATAACGTGACCGTGGCAGCGCTTTTTGCAGCCCGAGAAGATGCATCGCCCATGCGGAGTCGGAGATGCCGAACTCACCGTCAGACCGCATTAGCGGACTAGCTACCCCGTAGGGGTCGGTGCCGTCGGCCCAATCGATGAGAAAAACGCTGCGCGCACCGTCAGCAGCCTCGGCATCCGCCCGCTCGAGGATGGGCACAAGGAGGGTCGGCTCATTGTCAGAAGAGAGCACCAGCATCGTCAGACGCTCCGTGATCGCTGATGGCTGGTATCCGGTGAGCCAGACCAGATCGGGGCCCGGAGTCACGATGACTCCGGCAAGTCCTTTGTCTACCGCGGAACTCACCACTCGACGCATCCGCTCGGCGAAGTCCTCGTTGGTGAATGGCGGGGGTTCCGGAGGATTGGCCGTCGTCATTGCGACCTCCTTGCTTCGTCAACCCTGAGAGATCACAGCGATGCGTGCATCACCCGGGCGGGGTGATCAAGGCTGTGCCGGAAGAGGCTGGCGTCCAATATCCCCCATCAAGGGTGATGCCCGCCGAGCGCGAGAGGTGCTTGACTCAGCCCATGTGTAGATGGATGGCGTACTCCGGAGACCCGATCCTCGCCGAGGAGCTGCTCTTCAAACCTCAGCACTCGATCATCGACCAAAGCCTGCACTCCCGCCTTGGCGCCACCACGACCAATGGCGACGGCTTCGGAATCGGCTGGTACGGCGAGGGGGTCGAGCCGGCGGTCTTCAAGAGCATCGAGCCGGCGTGGAACGACTGGAACCTGCGCGAAGTCGCAGGTCAGATACGCACCCCAGTGTTCTTTGCCCACATTCGAGCGTCGACGGGTACGCCAGTGCAGCGCTCTAATTGCCACCCGTTCCGCCATGGACGCTGGCTGTGGATGCATAACGGCGCACTCCGTGACTTCCACACCACCAAACGAGACCTTCTGATGGCCGTAGATCCGACGCTGTATCCCGACATCGAAGGATCGACAGACTCCGAAACCCTGTTCTTCTTGGCGCTCACGTTCGGCCTGACCGACGATCCGTTCGACGCCGTGGCGCGCGCTATCGGTTTCGTGGAAAAGGTCGGCCACGATCATGGCGTTGAGTACCCGTTCCAAGGAACCGTGGCAACGACTAACGGCGAGTCGATTTGGGCGTTTCGCTATTCCAGTGAGGGCAAGAGCCGGTCGCTCTTCTTTTCGACCAGCGTCGCAGCGCTGCGTCAACTCCACCCGGAAGTGCAAATCCTCCACACCTTGGGTGACGAAACGCGACTAGTCGTCTCAGAACCGCTCGGTGATCTCTCCGGCGCCTGGAACGAAATACCCGAATCCTCGGCCGGCGTGGTCCGTCCAGGCACCGACGAGATGCGTCCTTTCCATCCCATCGCACCGTAGGCCTGCGCACTTTCCGGAAACGTCGATCTGGCGGCCTGTCGCATCAGACGATGGAAGCCATGACGTCAGACCAACGAGTCAAGAGCCGACCCACCGCAGCAGCCGGCTGGGAGGAACTGCCCGTACGCCGCCGTCGGCGGCTACTGACGATCGCTTCGATCCGGTCGCTGGCATCGGCGGCTGTATTGGTGACCGCCTATTTTCTGCTTCCATTCACGCGGTTGTCGAATGGCAACTTGATCGCCGAATTCGTGGTCGGCGTGCTGCTGGTGGTCGTCGTGCTGACTGGACAGACAGTCGCAACGTTGCGTTCCGGCTATCCATTACTGCGTTCAGCCGAAGCAATGGCGACGACTATTCCCCTATTTCTCGTGGTATTTTCCACTACGCATTACTTGATCAACGGGCTCAGCGCCGGTAGCTACTCGGAGCCGATGACCAGGTTTGACGCGCTCTATTTCACCATCACAACGTTCGCGACCGTGGGATTCGGCGACATCACACCAGTATCCTTCCCTGCGAGGTTTGTGACGCTTGTTCAAATGATGGGTGGATTGATACTCATCGGGGTCGTCGCTCGAGTGCTGATCGGCGCTGCAAGGCTTCGTGGGCAGAACCGCCTCCTCTAAACCCGATCTGCCAGTACCGTGACCACGTGGGGTGTTTCTCGCGAGACAGGTAACGCCCGCCGCGCCTTGGACGCCTCGCGACAAGGCGCGTCGTCTTCTTCCAGGACCGCCTCTACCTCCTCGCCGGCCAGAACGTGGCTGACGTATGGCGCAGTTCGAACAACTGGGGCAGGTGACCTGTGGCAGATGATCACCGGCACGATGCCACGTGGCAGAGAGGGCCGCAATACTGGCTGGGTGCCGATTCGCTTTCCGATCCAGACAGCCAGATTGACCATTCGACCGATGCAGCTGGACGACGCTGAGGGGCTCCTCGCTGTCTATGGCGATGTCGAGACGATGCAGCATCTGAACGCGGAGCTGCCAGCCACCGTTGCCGAGGCCCGCGAATGGGTCCAGACCAAGATCGACCTTTTTGATCAAGACAATCAGTTGAGCCTTTGGACGGTCATCTATGACGAGTCGGGTCAGATTGTGGGCGACGTCGGCCTGCAGCACGAGGACTACGGCCGGGGAGCGGTGGTCGGCCTCGGCGGAAGAGGCAATCGACAGTTCTGGCGTAAAGGGCTCGGCTTTGAGGCAGCCAGCGCCGCCGTCGCTGTCGGATTCGCAGAGCTGGGCATTCCCGCTATCGGTGCCGAAACCCGGCCAGGGAATCTTCCGGCTCAGGCATTGCTCGGCAAACTCGGTCTGCAGCCGGCCGGAACCAACACCGAAGGATGGCCGGTCTTCATGATCACTCGAGAACAGTGGTCTCGGACTCGTCAGAACCCAGTTGAGCTATAGATCAACGTGGTTCTGACAAGTCGGCGCTATCCAACGAGCGTTCGTGTCTCCCATTGACCCTCGCCGAGCAAGGTGAGCTCGTTGCTGTGGAGATTCTCCAGACTGCTCCGATGGCCGACACTGACAATCGTGCAATCAGGCATCCGCTCGCGTACGAGCTCATAGATGGCGTGCTCCATGCCCTCGTCGAGCGCGGAGGTGGTCTCGTCGAGAAATGCCACGGCCGGGCGCGCGAGCAGAATGCGGCCGAAGGCAAGGCGCTGCTGCTCGCCAGGTGACAGTGTCCTGGACCAGTCTGTCTCTACGTCTAGCCGGTCGGCCAAGTGCCCCAGCTGGACGCCGCGCAGTATCTCGACAGCCACGTCGTCGCTCAGCGTTTCCGCGGGAGATGGATAGGCCAGCGCGGTGCGCAACGTGCCGAGCGGCAGGTAGGGCTGCTGCCCACAGAACATCGCGTGGCCATCCATCGGCCGGTCGATCGTTCCGTCGACGTACGGCCACAGGCCGGCCAGGCTACGCAGCAGGGTCGTCTTGCCACTGCCGGACGGGCCTTTGACCAACAGCGACTCCCCGCTTCGCAGCTCGAGATCCAGGTCAGTCAGAATCGGCCGTCCGTCGGGCAGGCGTACGTCGAGGTCGCGCACGCCAAACCCAGATGATCGCTCCTCAGTAACCGGCACCGGCAAGGCGCGCGCCTCGTCGTTGGCATCGAGCAGCTGGGTGAGCCGGTTCAGCGAGGCCCGATAGCTGGCGAAGTCGTCGTAGGCCAGACGGAAGAAGGACAGCGAGCCTTCAACCTGTCCAAACGCTTGGGCCGTCTGAGTGACATCGCCGAGGGTGATCTGCTGGCTGAAGAATCGCGGAGCCTGGATGATCACTGGGAAGATCACCGCGATCTGGCTGATCACCAGGTTGAATCCTTGGAACTTCAGGCTCCGGTACACGATTGCCCAGGTGTTCGCGATAACGGCTGCGAAGCGCCCCATCAACCCGGTGTTCTCCACCTGCTCGCCTCGATAGAACGCAATGTTCTCGGAGTTGTCACGGATCCGCACCAGGTTGTAGCGGTACGAGGCCGTCAGGAGCTCGTTGAGGAAGTTCAATCTGATCAGCGGCCTGCCGATACGGAAGGCGAACACCGTTGCGATGATCACGTAGATGTATGCAAGAAAGACCATCGCTCGTGGGATTTGCAGACCGAAGAGGGTGAGCGGACCTGACAGCGTCCACAAGATGATGGTGAAGGAGACCAGCGACACCGAAGAGGACACCGCACCCAAGGCCAAGGACTGCGAGTCCGAGGCATAGGACGTGATGTCTTGCTGAATGCGCTGATCAGGATTGTCCACTGGAGCGCTGACAAACCGCATCCGGTGATATGCCGTGTCGCCCAGCCAGTCACCAACCATCCGCTGGTTCAACCACAGTCGCCAGTGAATGATCTGTGCCTGGCCGATGTAGAAGCTGATGAGGACGAGTATGACGTTGACCGTTGCCAGGACTCCGAATATCCCGATGTACTTCCAGAAGGCCGGTGCGTTGAGATCCTGCAATGCCGTATATAGGCCGTTGCTCTGGAAGGTGAGGAGGACATCCAGTCGGACCGACATCACCGTCAACAGCAGCAACAAAGCAACGGTCAGGATGGGGCGCCAGGCAAGCCACCCGCGGCGACGCGGGATGAAGTACATACCGGACAACCGCCAGAACTGCCGCCCCCAGCGCGTACGCCGCATCAGCAGCCATCCGACCAACACGAAGCCGATAACGACGAACAGGAAAACCCTTCCGACCCACAGCAGGCTCGTCAACCATTCCGTTGACCACTTGATCTCCATGCATCCTCCACGCTCTGGCCCTACCGAAAGGTGGCGCTTACCTTACGCTTCCAGCGCCTCTCTCGAGCTATTCGGTGACCTCAGGTGCAGGCCTCGCGCGCTGGGCCTGTTGATGGGCCATCCGACTCCCTCACCGCGCATAATCAGGCGCCCTGAGCATCTCGTAACCGGCGCCGCTCGCTCCGCCGCTCGACGAGTGAATAGAGCACGGGTACGAGAAGCAGCGTAAGCACCGTGGAGGAAATCAGCCCGCCGATCACGACGATCGCCAACGGCCCCGAGATGAACGCGCCACCGCCGGTAAACCCAAGCGCCATAGGCATCAAGGCGAAGATCGTCGCGCAGGCCGTCATGATGATCGGTCGCAATCGCAGTCGAGCCCCATCAACAATCGCGGTGCGCAGATCCTCACCACGGCCGCGATACTGATTGATCAAATCGATCAGCACGATCGCATTGGTCACCACAATTCCGATCAACATCAGTAAGCCCACCAAGGCGGGCACTCCCAGAGGTGTGTCCGTGATCAACAGTCCGGCAATCGCTCCGGTTGCCGCGAACGGAATCGAGACCATCAAGATCAGCGGTTGGATCAGGCTTCGGAATGTGCCGACCATGATCATGAAAACCAGCGCGATCGCCACCAGCATGGCCAGACCGAGCTGGTTGAACGCCTCCCGCTGATTCTCAGCGGAGCCGCCAAGTGTTGCCGTGACGCCTGGCGGCAGGTCGGTCATCGAGTCCAGCTTGCTTTGAATTGTGGCTGTCAACGCACCGAGGTCGCTGGCAGCTGGCGTAGCCGTGATCGTGACCGATGGCGTGCCTTCTATCTGAGTCACCGTCGTGGGAGCCATGACCTCTCGGACCTTGGCGACGTCTTTGACCTTGACCGACTTTGCGCGGACATCGGGCAGTGCCTCCTGCTCGTCCTGCAGCTTCTTTTGCTTCGCCCGCTGATCAGCTGTCTGCTTGGACTGTTGGTCAGCCGCGTCCATCTGCTTGTCGAGTTGCTTGATGCTTTCGTCGGTCTGGTCGATGCTCGCGTCGATCTGTTCGATGCCCTTCTCGGTTTGAGTCACCGCCGCGGTCAACTGAGCGACCTGCTGCGACCACTGCTGAAGCCGCAGTTGCTGCGCGAGCTGGTCGCTCGTCACCGGGACGGGTGTAGCCGACGGGTTGGGCGCAGGCGGTCGCGGTGGGTTCGCCTTGAGCCTTGCGAGCTCGGTCTGAGTCACCTCCAGCTGGCGCCTCGTCTTGCTGAGCTGATCCAGGCTGTCAGAGCGGCTTTGCACAAGCTTGGATTGCTGCTTGAGCAGCTCGTCGTTCTGATCACTGGAAGCGTCGTCGGCCAGTCGTTGTTGCTCGTCGGTAAGGGCCTTTTGCTTGTCGGCCAGCTTGTCGGACGCTTTTTTCTGTGCGTTCTGTTGCTGCAGCTGGCTTACGGGAAGCTCGAGATTTTCGATATCGGACGGACTCGGCTCGTCCGCCTCCTGACTCCGAACGAAGATGTCCCGCTGTTCGCCGGCGAGCGTCACGGAGCCCACCCGGGTGCCGCGCAAGGCGTTTGAAATCGCCTGGCCCACGTCTCCCTGCGTGAAACCGAGCGAAGCGGCCTTCTTCTTGTCGAGAATCACCTTGAGCACCTTGCGCTGCTCCTCAAGGTTGCTCCGGATGTTGGTGAGGCCGGCAGTAGTTTGCAATTCCTGCTGGATACGCTTGGCGCCGGTTTGCAGGCTCGCGGTGTTCTCGCTCGAGACCGTGACCGTCAGGTCGTTGGTACTCGATTCGTTGTTGGTACTCGTGACGGTGACCTCACCGGCGGATTCGTCGAGCTCTGCCATCTGCTGCTCGAGCTGCGGCCGTAGGGTGTCGGCCTTCGCCCCTTCGACAAGCAACACTGTGAATTCCGCGGTATTGGTGCTCGGCGTTGCGCCGGGAACGAGGCTGCCGCCGATCGTCACCAAGTAGTTCTTCACTTGCGGGTCCGCGTGCAAAATGTTCTCGACCTGCCCGGCCGCCGCGCTGGTGGTTGACAACCTGGTGCCTGGCGGCAGTTTTTGGTGAATGGCGAGCGTGGTCTGGTCGGTGACCGAGCCCAGGAAATCGGTCTTCAGTAGCGTTGCTGCGCCCAGCGTTGCGACGAAGACAAGCAAGGCGATACCCAGTGTGATCAATGGCTGCCGCAGGCCGAACCCCAGGATCGGCAAGTATCCGCGCTGCAGCCTGGTCACTTGGGTTTCCTCGGGAGTATGCGCCTCCACGGCTGTCGCCGCCGCGGCCTCGTCTCCGGCAGATTGGGCTGCGCGCTCCTGTTTGCTGCGCATTCCGCCCCGCAGGAACCAGTACGCCAGCACTGGGACGATGGTCATCGACACCAGCAGTGAGGCACCCAATGCCACCGCGACCGTGATCGCAAATGGCCGGAAGAGCTCACCGACTACGCCGGAAACAATGGCGACCGGAGCAAACACCGTGACAGTGGTCAAAGTCGAAGCGGTGACCGCGCCGGCGACCTCCTTGACCGAGGCAAGGACGTCGCCGGTCGTCAGAGTCCGATGCCCGGTGGCGCGACGCTTGATGTTCTCAACCACAACGATCGAATCGTCAACCACTCGGCCGACCGCCACTGTGAGCGCCGCCAGACTAAAGATGTTGAGTGAGTAATCGCCGAGCTGCAAACCGATCATCGCGATCAGCAGCGACAGTGGAATTGAGATCGCTGTGATCAACGTCGCACGAAGCGAGAACAAGAAGAGCAAGATCACGAGCACAGCGAAGACCAAGCCAAGCAGGCCCTCCACTGCGAGGTCGTGGATCGACTGCTCGATCAGCGGTGCCTGGTCGAAGATCGTGGTGATACTGGTGTTGTTACCCAGCTTCTGCTCGAGGCTCGGGATCTGCGCGCGTACCGCGTGCGAGATCTCTACGGCGTCGGCATCGGTGTCCTTGAGAACGGCAAGGCTCAGGGCCGGACGACCGTCGGCTCGTGCGATCGATGTGGACTCGATCGAGTCCACCTTGACATCGGCGACCGCCGAAAGGCGCACTGGGCCGTCCGGGGTCGGCACCTGTAAGGCTTGAAACTGCTTCACCGTGTCAGCCGAGGTGCCGACCTCGACGGCGAGCTCGAGGTTCTTGTCAAAGCTGCTGCCAGCGGGAGTGACGGTCGCCTGGCCCTGCACAACCTGAGTGACCGCCTGGGCCGTGACGTCGTGCTTACGAAGGTCGGCTGGCCGCAGCGTCACCAGAAGCTGCGTGGTGTTCTGTCCGGTTACGGTGACACTGCGCACGCCGTCGATACCCGACAGGTCCGGCACCGCTATGTTCTCAACCCGGCGGGAAGCTTCGTCCAGAGGAGCGTCAGATGCAACGGCCAGCAGCAACACCGGAATGTCATCGGTCCGGCCGGTAATCACGTCAGTCTCGACCTGATCCGGGAGCGTCGGTTTGATCCCGTCGACAGCGTTGCGGATGTCAGCCACGACTTTGTCCGGGTCGAGGCCGTACTCCCATTCGACAGTGATCGTGGCGATCCCGTTGGAAGAGGTCGATTGGACCTTCGTGACCCCCGATACACCGGCGAGTGCTCGCTCCAAGGGTTTCGACACGTCGTCAGCGATGATTTGCGGTGACACGCCCGGATAGCTCGCCGTAACGATTGCGGTTGGCACCTGGATGGACGGCAGCAGCTCCTGCTTGAGATTTAGGGTCGCCAGTACGCCGAAAACGAGGATCGCCAGCGTCGCGAGGCCGACGATCATACGATTGGCCAGACTAAGCCGCGTCAGGGAAGTCATGAACAGGCTCCCTTCCCCATGCCGTCCAACCCGAACCGCCGCTCGTCGCCCAACGAGGCATCCGACACAATCCTTCGTGTTGAGCTTACAGTTAGCGCGACCCCGATAATCAAGCCATTACGATCAACTCTCAAATAACATGTCGATGACCCTGACGACAGGCGACTTATGACCGGGACCGCTCATGATGAAGCAGCATCAGTAGGCAATGTGACGCCTCCCGGCGAACGTGACGAGCTGATCAGCTGTCTCGAACGCGTACAGGACAGCTTCGAACGGCGGGCGCTGTCCTCCATGGCCGAGCCACTCATCGCGACGCCTCTCACGATGCAGCAGCTCAGAGTCCTTACCATGATTGCGATCGATCCGGACACAGCAACCGGTCATGAGCTGGCCGCCCAGCTGAAGGTGTCGGTGGCGACCATGTCGGGCCTCGTCGATCGACTCGTTGAGCACGGAATGGTGACTCGCGCTGAGGATCCAACTGACCGCCGCGTACGCCGACTCAGTGTTACCCCCGAGGGCAGCGCAACGATCCGAGGCCTGCTGAGCTCGGCAGGCACTATGCCGACACCGGTCTTGCGAAGGCTTCCGATAGAAGATCTGCGCGCGCTCGTCCAGGGAGTTCTCGCTCTCGAGCGTGCGATGGGCGAGCTGGCGGAGGACCACACCGTGACAACCTGATCATGGCGTGCTGGCTCGGCCCCCCTGCATGACATCAAAAATCCGACCAATGCGGAGTCTTGGAGCCTCAACCTCGACTCGGCGGTCGAAAGGCCGCCACCGGTCGGGAATTTGACATCGCGACCGCCGGGGTGCGCTCAAGTCGTACCTAGCGCTGCACGTAGGCGAATACATCCGGGTTCGGTCCGGTTCGCCCCTCCTCGCCCTGATCAAGCCCACTGATCGCGGCGATGTCCTCTGGCTCCAGCTCGAAGTCGAAGATCTCGAAGTTCTCCTTGATCCGTGCCGGTGTCGTTGACTTGGGGAATACGACATCCCCGCGCTGTATGTGCCAGCGCAGTACCACTTGCGCCGGAGTTCGGCCAGTACTGCTGGCGATCGCACCAACCGTCGGATCGTTGAGAACCCTGTTCTTTGCCAGCGGCGACCATGCCTCCGTTACGATCCCGTGCTTGGCGTTCGCGGCCCGAACCTTCTCATTGCACAGGTACGGATGTACCTCGATCTGGTTGACCGCAGGCACCACGTCGCATTCCTCGACGAGCCGCTGCACGTGCGCGACCTGAAAGTTCGAGACTCCGATGGAGCGTGCCCGGCCGTCGCGATAGAACCCCTCGAGCGTGCGCCATGTCGAAACGAAGTCGCCGCCGTACAAGGTCGGCAACGGCCAGTGGATCAAGAACAGATCAACGTAGTCCGAACCAAGTGCCTCAAGAGTGCCGTCGAAGGCTCTTCGTGCATCATCGGGCTCGTGAAACCCGTTGTTGAGCTTGCTCGTGATGTACACCTCACCGCGATCTAGCGGCGAAGTCCGGACCGCCTCACCGACTTCTTTCTCGTTGCCATACATCTCTGCGGTATCGACGTGCCGATAGCCGACATTCAGGGCCTCGCTGACCGCCTCGGCAGTATCCGCTGGGTCGATCTTGAAAACGCCGAAGCCAAGCTGCGGAATGGTCTGGCCGCTGTTCAGAGTGAGATTGGGTACCGCCATCTGAATCCGCCGATCTCAGCTTTCGGGCGCCGACTTCGACGGAGACGCCTCGCTGGCTTCGGCGGTTTCTTCTCCGTACGCTGCGGTGAGCTCGTCGACGCTATCGGTCGCGACTCTGTCTGGGTGACTGTTGCCTGCGCTAGCGCCGCTCACACCTGAGGCTGTCGTGGCTGAGGAGTCAATCGGCGTGGATTCCTTCTCCTGAACCTCCTTAAGGGCCTCCTCGGTGGACTCGAGCCGAGCCATGAGCGTGCGGGCAACAATCTGTTGCCTCGTCGTCGTCCGCTGCGAGCGGCCCCGGAAGATGAAGCTGACGGCCCAGTGCAGCATCGTGGTCAGCCTGTTCTTGAAGCCGATCAGATACATGACATGGACGGCGAGCCACATCAACCAGGCGAAGAAGCCGGCAAGGTGGACTCTCTCGCCGACGCTGGCGACGGCGTGGAATCGCGAGATCGTCGCCATGCTGCCCTTGTCGAAGTACTTGAACGGTTCTCCTGGTGGCTCCCCGCGCAGCCGACGTGTGATCTGGCCGGCCACGTACTTGCCTCCCTGCATGGCGACCTGGGCCACTCCGGGCAGGTTGTTGAGCGCCATCATGTCGCCGACCACGAAGACCTCAGGATGCCCTGGCAAGGTGAGGTCCGGATTCACTTTGACCCGACCAGCTCGATCGACCTCCCCGCCACTTTGTTCGGCGAGCTGCCTGCCAAGCGGGGATGCGCTCACGCCGGCCGCCCACACCTTGCACCGGCTGCGAATCCGCCGCTCCTTGCCATCCGCGTCAATGATGTCAACGCCCGTGTTGTCGACACCGACGACCTTGGCGTTGAGCTCTACGTCGACCCCGATGCGGTCAAGCTGTTTTCGGGCGGCAGCGGAGAGCTTGTCACCGAAGGCGCCGAGCACGGCCGGGGCGGCGTCGAGAAGGATGATCTTCGCTTTTGTGGTGTCGATGCGACGGAAGTCCCGACGCAGCGTACGGTGTGCCAGCTCGCTGATCTGACCGGCCATCTCGACTCCGGTCGGTCCCGCACCGACGACCACGAACGTCAGCCACTCTTCCTGCTCCGCCGGGTCCTCACACAGCTCAGCAAGCTCGAAGGACCCGAAGATTCGGCCACGCAGCTCCAGAGCATCGTCGATGCTCTTCATGCCGGGAGCCCACTCAGAGAAATGATCATTGCCGAAGTAGGACTGACCGGCCCCGGCAGCAACGATCAAGGTGTCATACGGGGTAACTGTCATGCCCATTGGGCTGAGCGAGGTCACAGTCTTGGCGTTGAGATCGATATCAGTAACTCGACCGAGCAACACCATCGCGTTCCGCTGCTTCTTCAGCACCTCACGGGTCGCCGGTGCGACCTCGCCCTCCGACAGCACGCCTGTCGCAACCTGGTAAAGCAGGGGCTGAAACAGATGGTGAGAGGTACCGCTGATCATGACGATGTCGACCGGAGCCTTGGCCAGGCCTTGCGTGGCCCAGAGTCCCCCGAAGCCCGAGCCGATGATCACGACTTGGTGCCGCCCCGATCCTCGATCGACAGGTGACGGGGTTGCAGGACTCGGTGCGGGGGTCTCTACCGTCATGACTTACTCCTCGCTATCGCTGGTGCGGCCCGGCTGGGACCGCTGCCCACCAGAGTGCGGGAGAGACCCGGGCAACCGGTTTCATCATCCCGCCCTTGCTCAGCCATCGTTCCAGTGACAGCCCGAATTGGCCACCTTTCCCAATCCCTTACCCAGTCGC
>Ga0075433_10002216_pt1 | contig 14739 bp, 9 predicted proteins | sample RhiMethybrSRZTD2_FD_75299 | JGI IMG/M metagenome (GOLD analysis project Ga0075433, IMG submission 75299) | Populus rhizosphere microbial communities from Tennessee, USA - Rhizosphere MetaG P. TD hybrid SRZTD2 | ecosystem: Host-associated > Plants > Roots > Rhizosphere > Soil | place: USA... | reverse complement strand
GCATCCGAGGTTCATCAGACGACCCTCGGCCAGGATCATCACGCTGTGGCCATCGGGGAACACCCACTCGTCGTACTGCGGCTTGATGTTCACCCTCTTGACGCCCTTCCACTTCGCGAGGCCGGCCATGTCGATCTCGTTGTCGAAGTGGCCGATGTTGGCGACGATCGCCTTGTCCTTCATCTTCGACATGTGCTCGGCAGTGACGATGTTGTAGTTGCCGGTCGCCGTGATGAAGATGTCGGCCGACCCCACCACGTCTTCCATCGTCTTCACTTCATACCCCTGCATCGCCGCCTGCAGCGCGCAGATCGGATCGATCTCGGTCACCACCACGCGGCAGCCCTGACCGCGGAGCGCCTCAGCGCAGCCCTTGCCCACTTCGCCGAAGCCGAACACCACAGCCACCTTGCCGCCGAGCATCACGTCGGTGGCGCGGTTGAGACCGTCGATCACCGAGTGACGGCAGCCGTAGATGTTGTCGAACTTGCTCTTGGTCACCGAGTCGTTGACGTTGATCGCCGGGAACATCAGCGTCCCCTTCTTCTGCATCTCATACAGACGATGCACGCCGGTGGTCGTCTCTTCGCTGACGCCGCGGATGCCCTTGGCGATCGACGTCCACTTGCCGGGATTCTTGGTCAGCTCCTCGTTGAGTGCCTTGAGGATGACGCCCCACTCTTCGGGATCCTTCTCGGGATCGAACGCCGGCACCTTCCCTGCCTTCTCGAACTCGGCGGTCTTGTGCACCCACAGCGTCGAGTCGCCGCCGTCGTCGACGATGAGCGACGGACCCTTGCCATCCGGCCACACCAGCGCTTCAATCGTGCACCACCAGTACTCCTCGAGCGTCTCGCCTTTCCACGCGAAGACGGGGATGCCCTTCGGGTTCTGCGGGGTACCGCCGGTTTCCGGCCGGCCCACGACGACTGCGGCCGCAGCGTGATCCTGAGTCGAGAAGATGTTGCACGACACCCAGCGCACGTCGGCTCCGAGCAGCGCGAGCGTCTCGATGAGCACGCCGGTCTGAATCGTCATGTGGAGGCTGCCCATGATGCGGGCGCCGGCGAGCGGCTTCTGCCCCTCGTAGCGTTTGCGAATCGCCATGAGCCCGGGCATTTCGCCCTCGGCCAGGCGGAGCTCCTTGCGGCCGAAGTCCGCCAGATTGAGATCGGCGACCTTGAAGGGAACCCGTCCCGCCTGCTTGGCGAGGTCGTATGCATGCACTCCCATTACTGCTGTTGCCATTGCTCTCTTCTCCATCCGCGGCGGCCGAAGCCGCCGCTCTACGCTGCGGTTGTAGAACGCACGCGTCGGCGTGCGCGCGCTAGTTCTTGACGGCTATCGCTGCAAACAACGCCGGCCCTTTCGCATCTGGATCGGCCGGCAGCGCGCGCGCGCGCACGTCACCGAAACCCGCCCCCGCGAGGTACCGCGTGATCTGTTTCTCCGAAAACCCGAGCCACACGTGGCCCATTTGTTGTTGGTACTCCTCCCGATCGTGCGGCAGCATGTCGACGACGAGCACGCGACCGCCCTTCTTCACCACCCGTCCCACTTCAGCCAAGGCGCGCGACGGCTCGGGCGAATAGTGCAGCACGAGCGACAGCATCGCGACGTCGAGCGCTTCCGATTCGATCGGCAGGCTCTCGAGCTCTCCTTTGCGGAGCTCGACGTTGTTCGCCGAGGCCAGCCGGTGTCGCGCGGCGTCGAGCATGTCGGTGGAACCGTCAACCGATATCACGCGCTGGACGTATGGCGCCACCGTTTCCGTGAGCTGACCGGTTCCGCACCCGAGATCGCCGACGGTCAGCGTCGGATCGATCAAGCCGAGCACTGCCCATAAGAAGAACTCGTCGCCGAACAACTCGCCGCGCAGGTGATCCCACCCGCCGGCAGCGCTGGCAAAGAACTCCTGCGACTTCGCTCGGCGGCGGTTCAACACGCCTCGAAGCCGCCGATCGTCCTGACTGGCGCCCGCGGTCGACGACACCTGCTCGCGAATCAAGGGCCACAGCCGTTTGGCACCCGGATCGAGCTCATCGACCGGCATGGTATAGAAGCGGCTCGTCCCGTCGCGCCGCGAGCTGACCCAATCGTCGTCGCTCAACGTCTTCAGATGGCGGCTGACGGTCGACTGTGGCAGCTGCAAGATGGTGCAGAGCTCGGACACCGTCAGCTCGTGTTTTTCGAGCAAGAGCAGCATCCGGCAGCGCGTCGAATCCGACAGCGCCGTCATGTGATCGAGGATGGGCGCGACCATCTATCCGTAAATCCGGATATAAGGCTACACGAGGACGCCGATTCAGTCAAATCGTCAGATGACCCAAACGAGGGCCAGAATATGGGAGAATTATGGACATGAAACGGATCTCAATTCAGGCCCTTAAATCACGCCTCTCATCCGCAATAGCCGAAGCAGAGGCTGGCGCCACGATCCTCGTGACGCGCCACAACCAGGCCGTGGCGCAATTGGGGCCAGCACGCGACGCGCATGTCCATCGAGGCCAGGCGGTCGCTGACGGCCGCCTGAAGCCGGCGATCAAACACGGGACCGGAGGCCGATCCCTCGCGCTACTCCTTGAGGACCGAGGCAACCGATGAGTGCACGTCCAGAAGAAGGTGTTCGACAGCCGCGACTGTATCTCGACACGTCCGCGTATCTCACGATCCTGGTTCGCGACCCGGGGTGGGAACGCCTGTCCGACGAAACCGCCGGCGCCGAACTGCTTTCAAGTGTTCTTCTTGTTCTGGAGACGAAGCGCAGTCTTGTTCGGCTAGCACGGGAAGGTACGCTGAGGCCGGAGCAATACAAGGCATGCGTCGAGCGCCTGGAGTCGGATGCCAGCACGTTCACGCTGCGCGATCTCACCCTGGATATCTGTTCATCAAACGTAATCCCTGCTGTGTCTACGCCGCGCTCGCTCGACCTCGCCCATCTTCGGACAGCATTGTGGTTCCACACCGCCGAGCCGATCGATCGATTCGTGACCGTGGACGTCTCCCAAGAAGAAGCCGCCAGGGAGGTCGGCCTCCCTGTTACGTGAGTTCCTCTTCGAGCCTCGACACGAGCAGGGCGGCAGTTCCGGACGCTACAAACACGGCGGCGGCAGTCGGCTTGAACCCAGCCAGCGCAGGATGAAGTCGCGAACGGCGGGGTCGCATCGCGCGCCATCGGCGACTGCCGGTCCGATCGCCAGGCCGCCGATCGCGTAGGTGAAGCCGATGGCTAGCCCGCCGGCGGCGATCGAGCCTATTGCGAGGCCACCCAGCGAGAGCCCAACGCCAAGCGCCACCCCGCCGAGCGCGATGAGCACGCCAACCGACAGCCCTCCGAACGACACGACGCCGAACGAGATGCCTGCAATGGCGATGACACCCACGGCGATGTTGCCGATCGCGATCACGCCTCTCGCCACGCGTGGGCGCATCGTCGCAGGATCCATGCCCAAACAGACGTGGACGAGCGGCCATTGACCGACCGCGGCGCCCGACCGGTACTCGAATCCGAGGACAGTGCCTTGCGCGATGCACGCGCGACATACCAGGCGAGGCGACTCACGCCCGACACACTCGCGGCACATCGCCTTCTGACATGACGCACACACGCCGACCGCAGATTTGGAATCGTGGACGAAGCAGTTCATGTGTCGCGCAGCATTCTATTGCGTCGCCGGTGCGAGTTCGTGTTCGAGCCTCGACACGAGCGTATCGAGTTCGACGGCCACTGCCTTGACCGTATCGGGCTGACTGAGATCGACGCCGGCACCAGACAGCAAGGTCATCGGATAGTCGCTGCCCCCTGCGCGCAGGAGTCTCAGGTAGCGGTCCACGGCGTCGTTTCGCACAGAGCCGTCGCGCGAGCGCAGATCCTGCATCAGCCGAGCGGTGGACGCGAAGCAGGTTGCGTACTGATACACGTAGTACGGCGTGCTGAAGAAATGCGGAATGCGCGCCCACGTCACGCGCGACAGCGGCTCCTCGTCGATCACATCGCCGTAGTAATCGCGCAGCAGGCCCGCATAGATCGTGCTCAGGACGTCGGCCGTTACAGGCTGATCCTGTTCTACCAATCGATGCGCCTGCAGCTCGAAATCGGCAAACATCACCTGTGTGTAGAACGTGCTGGTGATGCTGTCGACGGCATGCTGCAGAAGCACGGCACGCTGCTCGCGACTCTCCGCGCGATCGAGCATCAGATCGAGGAACAGCGCCTCGCTCAGCGTCGACGGCACTTCGGCGACGAAGATCGTGTAGCCGGCGTAGACGAACGGCTGCGTCTGATGCGACAGCAGCGTGTGCATCGAGTGGCCCATCTCGTGAGCCAACGTGAACACCGCGTCGAGCGTCTCGTTGTAGTTGAGCAGCATGTACGGATGCGCACCGTACACCGGCGCCGAATACGCCCCGCTGCGCTTGCCAGCGTTCTCGAAGACGTCGATCCACCGGCCGTCGAATGCCTCGCGCACACGCGACTGGTAATCGCGCCCGAGCGACGCCACTGAATCAACAATCCACGACCCGACCTGGTCGTACGGATACCGTGCGTCGTGGCGGACCAGCGGCACGAAGAGATCGAACAGGCGATAGCTGTCGAGACCGAGGACGCGGCGGCGCAGGCGATGGTAGCGGCGCAGCGGCTCGACGCCCTCCTTGGTCACGGTGATCAATGTCTCGACCACCGACGGCGGAATGTTGTTGCCGTGCAGTGCCGCGTGCAGAGTGCTCTGATAGCCACGGGCCCGGGCATGAAACCAGTCGCGCTGCAGCACGCCGTTGTAGAGTGCCGCGTAGGTGTTCTGTTTGTCGGCGTACGCCTCGTGGAACGCGCGATACGCGGCCGCGCGATCGTCCTGGTTGCGACTGGTCTCGAGGATCGCTCGATACTGACCGTAGGTCAGCGTCACCTCGCCGCTCGAGAGCGTAATACTGGCCGGCTTCATGTCGGCCGTCGTCAACGCGGCATAGCTGTCGTGAGGCATGCTGCCGAAGCGGCCGGCAAACGACAGCAGACGCTCGCCCTGTTCGTCGAGCACGTGTTCCTGCTCGTGAAACAGACTCTCGATCGCAAAGCGGTAGACGGCGAGATCCGGCGTGGCATCCATCCATCCCCGGATCGTCTCGAGCGGAATCGTCAACAGCTCCGGGTTGAACCACGAGCTCGCCTGCTGCTGTTTCGCGAACAGAATCTGCACCTGCTGGCGGCGCGCGTTGTGCTCGTTGTTGCGCTGGTCTTCGTCGTAGCGAAGCGAGGCAAAGTACCAGACGCGATAACTCAGCGCACCCATGGCGTCCATAGCGCGAAACGCATCGAGGAGTGCGTCGGCTCCCGATGCCAGCGTGCCCCGCCGTGCGGCGAACGCGGTAATGGCGGCATCCAGCCGGTTGTAGCTGTCCAACCACTCTTCCGGGCTGTGGCAGATCGAGGAGAGATCCCACCGATAGTGCGCTGGAATCGACTCGCGGTCTGGGGGCCGTCCGGTTCCGGGTCGATAGGTCTCGGTCATGTCCGCAGGAACGCCTCGAGAGCGTTGTAGTCGGCGGGCATCGTCAGCGAATGCCGTGGCCGCGTGATCGCCTCGGCCAGCCCGCGTGGGAGATCGATGTGCTCGCCGATCGCCGGTTCGACCACTTCTCTGAATTTCGCCGGGTGCGCGGTCGCCAAGAACACGCCGTGCGCCTTGGGGTCGTGGGCGAGCTGTTCCTGCAACGCCAGCCAGGCGATAGCACTGTGCGGATCGAGCAGATAGCGGTGGGTGCGATACACCCGGCCGATCTCCTCGATGACACGGCCATCGTCGTACGCGAAGCCGACGACGTCGCGGCGGAGCGCGTCGAGGTCGCCCCCGTAGAGCGACTGCATGCGCTCGAAGTTGCTCGGTGCGCCCACGTCCATCGCATTGGCGACCGTGCGAATCGACTCTCGCGGCTCGTAGCGGCCGGAGTGCAGGTAGACCGGCACTGCGTCGTTGACGTTGGTCGCGGCCACGAACCGGCACACGCGAAGCCCGAGCCGCTTCGCAATCAGGCCCGCCGTCAGGTTGCCGAAATTGCCGCTTGGCACCGAGACGATCGGGCCGGACATCGGGCCGCCTTGAGCCGGCCCGTCGGCAATCACGAAGTAATAAAAAACCTGCGGCAGCAGGCGTCCGAGATTGATCGAATTTGCCGGCGTCAGCCACACATGCCGGCGCAGATCGTCATCGGCAAAGGCCTGTTTGACCAGGCGCTGACAGTCGTCGAACGTCCCTTCGATGGCGAGCGCCGTGACGTTGTCGCCAAGCGACGCCATCTGCGCTTCCTGCACGTCGCTCACCTGCCCTTTCGGGTACAGGACGACCACGCGCGTATCGGGAACGCGGTGAAATGCCTGGGCCACGGCACTGCCCGTGTCGCCCGAGGTCGCGACGAGGATCGTCAGCGGCGTCCCGTCGGTGAAGTGGTGCAGGAGGCGGGCCTGGACGCGGGCGCCCACGTCTTTGAACGCCAGCGTCGGACCGTGAAAAAGCTCGAGCGACCACACCCGTTCGTTCACTTGAACGAGCGGCACCGGAAAGTCGAGCGCATCGCGCACGAGAGCGGCCATCGCCGCCGGAGCGATCTCGTCCCGAAGCAGATGCGCCCCTACCACCGATCCAAGGGTGACGATATCGGCGCCGCGAATCGATTCGAGGCTGGCCTGCGGCAGCGGGTCGAGACGCTCGGGCATGTACAACCCGCCGTCTGGCGCAGTACCAGCGAACAAGGCGTCGATGAAGGAGATCGGCGGCGAATTGCCGCGGGTGCTAAGCCACTGCATAAGGCCCGATCACGGGGTGACGTCCGATCGAATCGGCGCCGGGCGCCCGCGATCGTCCACGGCGACGAGCACGACTTCCGCCTCCGTCACCTTCACGCGCTCGCCGTGGCCAGAGCCAGATGCTGCCACCTGCCGCGAGTGCCATCGCTCCGCTTCGACCGACACCTTCACGGTCACCGAGGTGCGCCCGACACGTAACGTTTCTGTGTAGAAGTCGACGAGATCGCCCACGAAAACCGGCTCGTGGAACTCCACTTCATGCATCGCCTTGGTGACGAACCGATGCGTGCCGAGCTTCCGTGCTTCGACCGCCGACGCCAGATCGATGTTCGACAGAATCACGCCGCCGAAGATGGTTCCATAGGCGTTGGTGTCTTTCGGCAGCAGCAGTACACGTATCGCCGGGATGCGCGACATGAGTCACCCATTCTCTATCGGTCGCTGCCGATCGGTCTACGGCGGCCCTTCGACTCGCTTCGCTCGCTCAGGGCATCCCGCGCTTCGCGCGGGATGCAAATTCCAAAGACACTTCGACCGAAAGACGTTTATGATGGCGTCAATGAGCACCGTGACCAACGGGCGAGCGATTCCGCTCACTGCCACTACGTCGACGACGCGCGCCTGGAGCGTGCACGACGCGAGTGAGCTGTACGAAGTGGGCCGATGGGGCAAGGGTTACTTCTCGGTCAACGATGCCGGGCACATGCAGGTGCATCCGACGAAAGATCCGGCTCGAGCGATCGATCTCAAAGAGCTGGTCGACCGTCTCCAGCTCCGCGGCATCAGCCTTCCCGTTCTGGTCCGATTCACCGACATTCTCAAACACCGGCTCGGCGACATCCACGCGGCGTTTCAGACGGCCATCACACAGCATCAGTATCAAGGTGGCTATAGCTGTGTGTACCCGATCAAGGTGAACCAGCAGCGCCAGGTGGTCGAGGAAGTTCACAATTTCGGCAAGCCCTACAACTTCGGCCTCGAGGCGGGCTCGAAGCCGGAGCTGCTGGCGGTCGTTGCGCTCGCCGACAACACGACGCCGATCATTTGCAACGGGTTCAAGGACGCCGAGTTCATCGAAACCGCCATGCTGGGCCAGAAGATCGGCCGCAACATCATCCCGGTAGTCGAGAAGTACACCGAGCTCGGCCTCATTCTCGACGCTGCCGAAAAGCTCGGCGTCAGGCCGCAGATCGGGATGCGTGTGAAGCTGGCGGCCCGCGGCAGCGGCCGATGGCAATCGTCCGGCGGCTTCAGGTCGAAGTTCGGACTCACCATCACCGAGATCATGCGCGGCCTCGACGAGCTGAAAGCCCGCGGCATGCAGGACTGCCTCAAGCTGCTCCACTTTCATCTCGGCAGCCAGATCACCAACATTCGCATCGTCAAAGGCGCACTCAACGAGGCGGCTCGTGTGTACACCGAGCTCGCCAAGCTCGGCGCCGGGCTGAAGTACATCGACGTCGGCGGCGGCCTGGGTGTCGATTACGACGGCTCGCAGACGAACTTCGAATCGAGCATGAACTACACGCTCGAGGAATACGCCAACGACGTCGTCTTTCACATCCAGAGCGTGTGCGACGAGGCGGGGATCCCCCATCCGACCATCGTCTCGGAAAGTGGCCGCGCGGTGGTGGCCTATCACAGCGTGCTCGTCTTCAATGTGCTCGGTGTGTCGGGCTTCGGCGACGAGAAAGTGCCGTCGACGGCCAACACCGAGTGGGAACAGCCGCTCGTCGATCTGATCGAGACCTACAACAACGTGACCGCGCGAAACGCGGCCGAGGCGTACCACGACGCGCAGCAGGCGCTCGACATGGCGCTCAGCCTGTTCAACACCGGCTACCTGCCGCTCGATCAGCGCAGCATGGCGGAAAACCTGTTCTGGGCGATCTGCACCAAGCTTCAGCGCATCGTCGCGACGATGGCGGAGGTGCCGGAGGATCTCCAGAACCTGGACGAGCAGCTGTCGGATACCTACTTCTGCAACTTCTCGCTGTTTCAATCGATCCCAGACAGCTGGGCGATCAAGCAGCTGTTCCCGGTGATGCCGATCCATCGGCTCAACGAGAAGCCGACGAGCCACGCCGTGCTCGGCGACATCACCTGCGATTCAGACGGCAAGCTCGATCGGTTCGTCGATCGCCGCGACGTCAAGAAAACCCTGCCGCTCCACGCGATGAACCGCGACGATTACTATCTCGGCGTGTTCCTCGTCGGCGCGTATCAGGAGATCCTCGGCGATCTGCACAACCTGTTCGGCGACACGCATGCGGTTCACGTCAGCCTCGACGAGAACGGCACCGCGCGCCTCGATGCGCTGATCAAGGGCGACACCGTGCGTGAGGTGCTCGACTACGTCGAGTTCGACCCGGAGATGCTGCTGGGCAAGCTACGCACCGACGTGGAAACCGCGGTGCGCGAGGGTCGCGTGGACTACGAGGGGGCGGGCCGTCTCCTTCGGTTCTACGAAGACGGGCTCCACGGGTATACCTACCTCGAGGGATGAGCGCTGGGCGCGTCCTTTCGGACCGGCCTTTTCCTATTTCAACGAACCCGTTAGATCGTACGCGGCAACGCTGTTACTGAACAGAAACGGCACGACCGCGGTGTGCGTCTTCGCGATGTAGCCGAAGTCGGCGCCGCCCGCCGCGAACTTCGCCAGCACGGTCACCTTCCCCGCCGCCGAGACGTGCAGCAACCGTTGCCCGATCACGTCGGTCACCAGCAACCCACCCTGTCCATCGGGCTCGATGCCGTCGATGCCGCCAACAGGCTCCACGGTGATCCGCGTGCGCAGCTTTGTCTTGCGATCGAATGCGAAGAGATGCCCATTCGCCGCCGGTCCGCGCCCGCGGGCCTGCGCCGGAGGGGGCGGTGCGTCGCCTCTTGCCGCCGCAGGTGCTGCGGGTGCTGCTGGTCCGCGCCCTGCGCCGGCACCGCGAGCGGGCGCGGGTCCGATGGTGCCGAGAATCAGATGATCGCCATCGACCAGGAGACCGTTCGGTTGCTCGACGACAGTCGCGCCTTCGACGAACACCGACGACTTCCCGTCTTTCACCGCATAGATGCGCGACAGATTCGAGTCAGAGACGTACACAGTTCCGTCCGACGCGGTAGCAAGGTCGTTGAGGAATTGGGCGCCGTCGACTTTCACATGCGCCTTGGTCTGCCCCCTCTTGATATCGATCGACACCACTTCATCGATGTCGGCGACCCACAGCGTGTCGCCGACACTGCGGATCCCTTTTGGCGCATTGAGTCCGGTCACCCACTTCGCGCTCACCACCTTGCCGTCCGGCGACAGCTTCGAGATGTAGCCATTGCCATCCTTGTCGAGGATCTGTCCGTTGATCGACGAGACGTAGATCGCATTCGAGCCGGCGTGGTAATAGGCGCTCTCCGGGGAAGCGAAGTCTGTGGTGATGTTCCAGAGCGGATTCAGAGTCGGGCCGTCTTGGGATGGAGCCTGAGCGAACAGCGAGCCGCTCAGAAGGACGACACCAATTGCGAGCCCACCACGAGGCATTCGCGTTACGACGCGCGTTTGCGCTGATCGTAGAACTTGCGGCACGCGCGCTGGAATCGCTCGTTGAGCGGACCTGCCACTTCGGCGGGGACCGGACCAAGTCGCGTCCACTGCGCCTGCGCGTTGCGCACTTCCTGCTCGAGCGCGCGCCAGCGGGCGGTTTCGTTTTCAGCGGACTTGGCCGCACCGCCCGAGATCGTGTTCGCCGCGAGGCGCTCGCGCCACTGCTGCGCGAGCATCTCCGCCGGTGACAGGTTCGCCGGCCGGCTTGGCTGCGCCGAGACCAATTCCTCGACTCGCGCCAGCAGCTTCTCCATTCGCTTGCGCGTCATCTCGGGATCGAGATCGCTTCCAGCGAACGCGGACGGCCAGGTCGACACCAGTCGGCCGACCGCTTGAAAGTAGCGCGCGGCCATGTCTTGCTGCACGGTGCGCGGAAGCTCTGGGGCCTGCTGCCATCGCGAGCGCGCCTGCTGCACGATGTTGACGAGATTGGCTGGAGGCTCACCGCTGTCCGCGCCGGGCTGCGGCACCAGCGCCTCGAGCTCACGAATCACCGTTTCGCGCACCGCAGCTTTTTCCTGCAGCTCCACTTGATCGCGATGCTTGTAGCGATCGAAGAAGCGATCGCACGCGGTACGGAACCGCTGCCACACCGCTTCCGATCGCGACTTGCGCACCGGCCCGATCGTCTTCCAGGTCGCTTGCAGGTGCTTGAGGCGCGCCGCCGCCTGATCCCAGTCGCTCGATTCGGCCAGATCCTCGGCCTCGGCACAGAGCGCTTCCTTGCGCGCGAGATTGGCCGCCCAATCCTCTTTGCGCTTCTTGAGATCTTCCTGCCGCCGCGTGAAGAACCTGTCGCACGCCTGGCGGAATCGCTCCCAGATCGCCTTCTCGTGTCCGCGAGGCACGGCGCCGATCGCCTTCCACTCGGCCTGCAGCGCCTGAATGGCGGTCGCGGTCTTGATCCAGTCGGTCGAATCGGCCAGCGCTTCCGCGCGCGCGCACAACTCCGTCTTCCGCGCCAGATTGGTCGCGCGCTCTTCGTTCTGAGCGGCAAAGTGCGCGGCGGTGCGACCGTAGACTTCGTCCTGCGCCGCCTTGAAGCGACGCCACATCGCTTCGCCCTGGACGCGCGGCGCCAGCGCCACTTGCTTCCAGCGGCCCTGCAGCTCGCGCATGCGCCGGCCGGCGACCTCGAGATTCTCTTCGGCCTTCAGTGCCTCCATCTCGCGGCAGATCTCTTCCTGCACCTGGAGGTTCGCCCATCGCTGCCATTCATCGGCGTCACGCAGTTCCTGCAGACGGGGTGCGAGCTTGGCCCGCGCCTCTTCGAGACGCGTTTGAATCTCCTGACGATCGCGCTTCGAGGGCAGCGGCACGCGGGCATCGAGCGCAGTACGAATCTCGCGCAGCGCGCGGTCGCCGGCCTTCAGCGTCAGCTGCTCGCTGGCGGCAAGCGTCTCCACTTGTCGACACAGCTGCTGCAGACGGCGGAGGTGATCCTGTTCTTGCTTGGCGCGCGTCTGCTGATGTTCGAGCTCTTTCTGCTCCAGCGCCGCGACGGCGTGCTCGAGCCGCTCGGCCGCGGCAGCATTGGCCGAACTGTGCTCGCGCAGCACGTCGGCATCGCGCCGCAGGCCGCGCCATCGCGCCACCACTTCTTCAGTCGGTTGGTCCGAGGCGAGCAACTGCTCCAACTCGGTGGCCAGCGTCTCGAGCCTCGCCGCGGCAGCGTCGGCGAGGACGCGTCGACGCTCGCGATCTTCGAACGCCCGCGACGCATCCTGGAAGCGGCGCGTCAACGACGCGGCGTATTCCGACGGCATCGGCGGCAGGTTATCCCACCGCACGCGCAGTTCGGCGATGCGATCGGCGGCATCCGGTCCGCTCAACGCTTCGATCTCGGCGACGATCGAGACGCGATCGGCTTGCTCACGCGCCAGCGCGCGCTCGCGCTCCTCTTCGGCCGCGCGCTCCTGACGCCTGACCTCAATCGCTTCGCGCACCGCATCCGATGCCGATTCGAACCGGTGGCCGAGCGCCGCATCGATCTCGACGTCGGCCTGCAGCTCCGCCCACGCGAGTCGAACCTGCGACACCGCCAATGACGCCTCGTCCGGATCGGTCGTCGCGACCAATGCCTCGGCGCGCTGACACAGGTCGATGGCCTTCTGCCGATCCTCCGCGCTCATGCGCACCGGCGCGTCTGGCATCGGCGGTAGCGGTTCTTCGATCTGACGGAGCTTAGTGCGGGCGCGGCGTGTGGCGACTTTGTTGCGGCCTCGTTGGGCAATTGCCGACAGCGACTCGGCCGACGAGATGCGATCGAGCGCCGACACCGCGACGTCGGTATGTTCGGATTTCAACGCGACGTTGAGAATCTCGTCGGCGTCCTGCAGGCGGGCCAGGGCATGCAGCCGCGTCAGACCATCGGCCGCATGGCGGCTCACCGACCCCAGCGACTTCGGATCGTCGATCAAATCGATGACGGCGGCGCGGACCAAGGGACTCGTGTTCTCGCGCGCGACCACCACCACTTCCTTGGTGCGTCCCAGCGCCACGAGCTGCCGTACCGCGTCGCCGGCGCGATCGACGTCGCTGCTTTCGGCGGCCAGTCCCGCCAGACCGCGCACGGCTTCAGCGCGCACGTCTTCGTCGGGATCGGTCTTCGCGATCTCTCCCAGTTCCCCAATGTCGGTGAGTCGCGTGACGGCGGCGCGCCGCACGCGCGCTTCGGCATCCTCGCGCGCCAGTTGTCGGAGCGCCTCAGTGTCGTCAGGCCCGAGTTCGTACACCGCCGCGGCGCGAACCCCGGGGTCGGCATGTTTCCAGCGAGGTTGAGGACGAAGCTTTTCGAGAATGCCCATACGACGTGCTCTGCCAATCGCGTGCGAGTCTTTAAGTCTACAACGGCGATTCAACGCCGATGCATCGTCTGTGCCTCATTTCAAATGCCGAAAGTGATGAGCAGAATTCGTAAAGGATCCAAAAACACCGAACGGTGGGATCCAAAAAACGTGAAGGGGGAAAGGGGGAAGGGGCGAGGGGGAAGGGGACTCCAGGAACGAGGGGAAAGACTGACTCCTAGATCAGCCCTTCCCCCTCGCCCCTCTCCCCTTCCCCCTTCAGGTCACTTTACGAACAACATCTCGCGATACGTCGGGAGCGGCCAGATCTCGTGCGGCGTGAGCTCCTCGATCTGATCGCCGACCTCCCGGAGTTTCGCCATCGCCGGAACGATCTTGTCTCGCATGTACTTCGCGTGCTTCTCGGCCGAACCGCCGTTGTGGTCGAGGGCACCCGCGAGCGCGTCGGTCTGCGCCTTGAACTTGTCCACGAGCTTCGTGTACGTCGCGAGTAGCTTCTTCCCCTGAACGCTCTTGCCGCCGCCCGCCTTGACGGCGGCGACGCTCTGCCCCACCTGCTTCTGATACTCGAGCGCCGCCGGCAGGATGTACCGGTTGGCCATCAACACCATCAACTGTCCTTCGATGTTGATGGTCTTGTTGTAGTTCTCGAGGAAGATCTCGTAGCGGGCGTGGGTTTCACGCTCGTTCAAGATCTTGAACCGATCGAGCAGCTTGACCGACTCCTTGGTGACCAGCTCTGGCAACGCGTCGACGGTGTTCTTGAGGTTGAGTAGCTTCCGCTTGCCCGCTTCCTTCTCCCATTCCGGCGCGTAGTTGTTGCCGTTGAAGATGATCCGCTTGTGCTCCTTGATGATCTTCGTCAGGAGCTTGCCCACGGCTTTGTTCAACTCCTCGCCCTTGGCGGTCGCGGCTTCGAGCTCGTTGGCGATGGAATCGAGGGAATCGGCCATCGCGGCATTCAGCACCATGTTCGGGAACGCGATGCTCTGGCCCGCCGACACGGCGCGGAACTCGAACTTGTTGCCGGTGAATGCAAACGGGCTGGTGCGGTTGCGATCGCCGGCGTCGCGCGGCAGCTTCGGCAGGACGCTGACACCAAGGTCCTGGATGCCGCCCTGCTTGGTCGACTTGGCGCCGCCGTTCTTCTCGATCTGCTCGAAGATGTCGGTGAGCATCTCGCCGAGGAAGATCGACAGGATCGCCGGCGGCGCTTCGTTCGCGCCCAGACGATGGTCGTTGCCCGCGCTCGCGATACTGGCGCGCAGCAGACCCTGCCACCGATCGACCGCCCGCAGCACCGCGCCGCAGAAGACGAGGAACTGCATGTTGTCGTGCGGCGTGTCGCCGGGGCCGAGCAGGTTGTTGCCGAACTCGTCGGAGAGCGACCAGTTGTTGTGCTTTCCCGATCCGTTCACGCCGGCGAACGGCTTCTCGTGCAGCAGGCACGCCAGCCCGTACTTCGGCGCGATCTTCTTCATCATCTCCATCGTCATCATCTGATGATCGACGGCGAGGTTGGCGTTCTCGAACACCGGCGCGAT
>Ga0075433_10002215_pt1 | contig 14743 bp, 6 predicted proteins | sample RhiMethybrSRZTD2_FD_75299 | JGI IMG/M metagenome (GOLD analysis project Ga0075433, IMG submission 75299) | Populus rhizosphere microbial communities from Tennessee, USA - Rhizosphere MetaG P. TD hybrid SRZTD2 | ecosystem: Host-associated > Plants > Roots > Rhizosphere > Soil | place: USA... | reverse complement strand
ACCTCGACTCTCGTCGATCTGTAAGTTCTCAACTCCATCGGCACGATCGTCTGTTTTCTGACCGCAACTTGCTCGGTAGTCGATTCGCTCTCCTCAGCAAATGGGCTCGACTGAAGTGGAAGATTTCCATGTAGGTAGCACTCCATGTTTGGCGACAAACGATCCGTGACGGCAATCAACTCGCGAAGGGGACATGTAATCGTGGAACGAAGTCCGGTGGTCGAATCAATCTCGACGAATTTGATTCCCTCGGGACAGTCAAAATTTTCGCCACCCAAATCGGGCCGCAGCGCAATCGCGTCGTTCATGAAATCAACCCACGCCGGCAGCGCCGCTTCAGCGCCCGTCAGACCGAGTTGTTTATTGTCGTCGAAACCGATCCAAACAACGCAGACGAGATTCGGTGAATAGCCGACGAACCAACCGTCGCGAGACGTTCCTGTCTTTCCAGCGATCGCAGTACCAGGCACAGCGCCGCGAGCCTTTCGAGCAGTGCCACGATCGATCACCGCCGCGAGCGTGTTTGTGATCATGTACGCTGTTGTTGGACTGACGACCTGGTCCACCGTCTCCGGTACAGCGTGCGCCGCCGGTGGTTCGCCAATGCTCGTTATCACTTTCGGATTCACGCGCCGGCCTTCGTTCACAAACGCTGCGTAGGCGGAAGCCAACTGAAGCGGCGTCACTTCCTCGGTTCCCAACGCCAGCGCCGGATAGCGTTCCGGCTTTGGCAGACCAAACCTGGCCGCGAGATTCGAGATTCGCGCCAGTCCTGTCTGCAACGCGACATCGACTGTGACTACGTTCAGCGACTTCACCAGACCGGTGCGCATGGTCACTTCGTGCATTGAATAACCGCCGCCATAATTCGCTGGGCGATAGATCTGACTGCGGTCGTAAACAAACTCGCGCGGCGCATCCATAAATAACTGCACCGGCGACATACCATCTTCCAGCGCCGCGGCGTAAACGAACGGCTTGAACGTCGAACCCGGTTGTCGCAAAGCGTCGGTAGCGCGATTGAGTTGCGACTCGGCATAGTTGCGTCCACCCACCATCGCGAGCACGTTGCCGGTGTGTGGATCGATCGCGACGAGCGCCGCCTGCGGCTTGAGATTGCGAGCAGCGTAAACCGTATCGAGCTTATCCAACTGTCGCTTCAACGCCTGTTCCGCTGCTTGCTGAAGTTCGAGATCGATGGTGGTGTAGATTCGTTGACTCGTTCCTGACCTATCGAACTGCGTGGCCGCGAGGTGGTTCACATAATCGACAAAGTACGGCGCCAAACCGTTATCCAACTCGGCAGCAGGCGCAACTACGACCGGCTCTGCGGCAGCGGCAGCACTCTGCTCGGCGGATATCCAGCCGTTTTGCTGCATCGCCGCCAACACTGTGTTTCTTCTGCTGCGGGCGGCTTCAGGATGCCACACTGGTGAGTAACGCGCGGGACTCTGAATCATGCCCGCCAGAGTGGCCGCTTCTGAAAGCCTGAGATCGCTAAGTGCTTTTCCATAGAAAACCGTGGCGGCTTCCTTGATGCCACGAACCGCAACCGCGCCGCGTTGGCCCAGGTAGATCTCGTTGCAGTAGAGCGCGAAGATGTCGTTCTTTGACAACCGGCGCTCCAATGCCAGCGACAACATCGCCTCGGAATATTTTCTCTGCACCGTTTTTTCCGGCGAGAGATACGTGTTCTTAACAAGCTGCTGAGTGATCGTCGAGCCACCCTGGCCCAGTCGCTCGTCCCCGGCGTTTCTCAACAGCGCGCGAGCAAGTCCACTGATATCCACACCCGAGTGCTCAAAGAAGCGACGGTCCTCGATCGCGAGAATCGCATGCACCATGACGTCCGGGATCTCGTCGTAACTGAGCAACTCGCGTTTGCCGCTCTTCGACGACAGATCGTTAGACAGAATCTCCGGCTCGAGCGTAAACGATTCGAGCAGAATGCCGTCGCCACGTATTTCAGAGATCCGCGCGCCGGCAAAACTCACGCGCACGAGTTCCGGTTGTTTACTGCTCGAACGTCCCGGATGAATCTCAATCGCCGAATCGAAAACGTTGAAACTTCCACTCCACACGTCACTGGCTTTCGCTTCCACATAACCAGCACGACGCAGCGCAGCAACGAGTTTCTCGCGCGACAACTTCTGACCCGCTTGCAGCACGCGCGGAGCTGCATACAAACCGGGACGGCTGGTCAAGTAACCACTTGCGAGCCGCGCATCGATAATCTGTGAGTAATACTGGTAAGAACGGGCGAGTGCGTCGGCGCCGATTGCCGACGTAATGATGAACAGGATCAAGCCAAGTCGAACAAAGCGGTGTCGCAGAGCGACGCCTCGAGGAGCGGACACAGATGTAACCTCGACAACCATCGGTGAATGGCCCGCAGACCCCGGCACACCGGAGTTTGGCTCCGAGGTCCTTCAGTGCTTCCAGATTTCTTGTGATTTGAATAAAGGTTTAATGGATGAGGATTGCCACAAAAAGCCACCTAAGGCTTAAGCGAGCTTTTGTGCTTGCTCGTTACTCACCGAATCGATCAGGGCGCGTAGCTGAGGAATACTCGCAAGTCCTGCTTTATAGCCGGCAGCCATCAACTCTTCGCCGCGGGCGACTTCGTCCCAACGAATGTGTCCGACCCTTGGATTTATGACGAAGTCGGCCATCTCGATCTGATGGCGCGAAGCAGTCCTTTGTACTACCAACATCGATTGCAGCAAAACACCGACCACGGAACTCGACGATCCGAGAAACGTCGCACCCTCACTGTTGACGTCCACCGCAACTACAATGTCGGCGCCGAGCGAACGAGCGACCGTCACAGGCACGACCGCTACGAGTCCGCCGTCAACGAGTTGCCGCCCTTTTTCATCGGTCACGGGAACGTACCATCCGGGTATCGCGCAGCTCGCACGGATAGCAAACGGCAAGTCGCCCGTGTCGCGCATCACCACCGCGGCGCCGGTTTTAAGTTCTGTCGCAACTGCCGCAAACGGGATCGACAACTCTTCGAACCTCGAAACGGGCAAACGATCGCGCAAGTACAATTCGAGACGCTCGTTACTCTGCACGCCCAACCGCGACATCGTGACGCGGCCAATGTCGCGCCAGCGCAGCGTCCGGCCAAACTCCGCGATTTGCTCGACCGTCATCCCGGCCGCGAACGCGCCGCCGACTATCGATCCCGCCGACGTTCCCGCAATGCAGTCGATGTGGATGTCGTTCTCAACCAGCGCCCGCAGCACGCCCACGTGGGCCATACCGCGCGCCGCGCCGCCAGAAAGCGCGAGCCCGATCCTCAGATAATTCTTAGACTGCATTCAAAATCACAATCTCCGCACGCTCACGGGCCGTATCGAGAAAAGCGTCCGTGTCAGATTCAATTTTCGCTTCCGTCATCGTCTTTTGGATCTCGTCGCGCGCTTGTTCGAGCGTGGGGACGATGCGTCCCGGAGAACGCGCTCGAAACCGCGGCACATAAGTCTGAGCGTAATAGTCCGCAATCTCCTTCTGACTTATCACTACGAAATTCCGGAAACGAAAGTCCAGATATTTTTCCATCTTGAGCCGTTGCTCGACGATCTCATCGAGTTTTTCACTGGTCAGGCCCACGCGTTGCAGCCTCACCTGAAACTCACTCGCAGAAGAAAAATTGCGCGCCAGTTCGTCACGCGCGTCGCTCACTTCTTTCTGAGTGGGCACGATCGTCGGAATCTTCTCAGCCTCCTGAAGGATAAGGCGCTGGTCAATCAACAGCCGCAGGGCTCGGTTCAGATCCGCCGAAGTCGGATTGTCGAGGACTGTTCCGGGCTGCAGCGACAACTGCCAAAGCAGATCGGAATAAGTGATCAGATCTGTTCTGACACCGGCGTTCACAGTGGCGACCATCTTGTCGACGACCTGCTGCGCGGCGCACAGAGGGGCGAAGGCGCAGAGAAGCACGCCCAGCAAAACAGTGAAAATCGGTTGTGATATCCGTGTCATCCGTGTACCTAGAACGTCTGCGTAATCCTGAAATGTAAGTTGCCGCGATGTAAACGAAAGATCGCGGGTGTACCGTCAAAGCCGTTCGGCCCACGCTGCGGAATCAAAAACTCCGGCGGATTCAACAGCACACCGTAGTCCACCGCGAGCGCGCCGCCAAAAGGTGTTTGGAACCGGAAGCCGAGACCGAGTGTGTTGGCCCAATGCGCCCGCAGATTCGCTTTATTGATCGCCGCGAGAATGTCTCCGGGCGGCACGGGCGTCGTATCTTCTTTGCCAAACAGATCGCCAATGCGACGGAAAACATTGCCGCCGTCATAAAACGGCACCACTTGCACTGACCGCGTGAGCGGTATACGCGCTTCGAGGTTCACAATCGCAAGCGCGTTGCCACCGACAGGCACAGTGAACGGATTCAAAAACACGACGTTGTTGTTCTGATCTCGAAACTCACCTTCGGGAATCACGACCTGTCGTGGACCAGCCTCTTCAAACGTGAACCCGCGCAGCGTAGTCGCGCCACCGGAGAAGAAACGTTCACTGATCGGCAACGTCAAATCGATCTCGTCGATGGTTCCATTCTCGTCGCGGTCACGTGGATTGAACAGGTTCGCCAGACCCAACGTCAGGTTCGCGGCGAACACAGTGTTTCTCAGTGCTCGGACTTTCTGGTACTGCCGGTAAGTCGTCTGAAAACGATTGAAGGAAATGTTTCCGCCGAGCTGCCGCAGCGCAACCGAATAGTCAGCGCTGAAAAAACTTCCGCGCGTCGCGTCAACCTGGTTGTAACGGCACACCTCACCAGGAGCGCCCGGCTCGTCATCGCTATCGACACTTCTGCCTAGCAGGCCGGGCTCACAGCGCTCGCGCGTGTCTCTGACAAAGGAAACACCAAGTTTCGACAGACGGACCTTATCGTCGGGTTGGAGAATCGGTTGGACCACGAGACTCTCGAGGTTGTAGAGACGAACGTCTTCGTAGCTGTAGCGTCCGAAGATGATCGTGCGTGTTTTCCTGTCGAGCACACGCTGTGATTCGATGGCCGCGGTGAAGCGATTGATGGTCGGCTCGTTTACCTGGTTTCCGAAGATGTCGATCGGGTTCCCATCTTCGTCGAGCCTTTGCACAATTCCCTGAGTGCCGCGATCGATTGCCGAACGGAAGAAACGAGTGATCGTCGAGTCGCGCTGGTATTCGAGCGAAAGCGCCAGCGGCGCAAACTCAGTCTTGTTGTACCTCGCGAACCGCGGATCCAAATATTCGAGACGCACCAATTGCTGACGACCGCTGGCGCGAAGTCGCATCGTTCCCTGGCGCAGCTTGTTGAAGAGGTTTACGTTGCTGATTTCAAACAACCCGAGTGCGCCCACGTCAGTCGAGTAGCCGCCGCCGTAATCCATCACATTTGGCTTTTTCTCTTCGACGTCGATGATGACGTCGCGTCGCTGGTAACCGGACGCATTTTCGCCCGCGGGCTCAGTGTGGATGACGACCTGCCGGTACGCATCGGTGAGATACAGGGTTCGTTCCGCGTCCGAAACTCGATCGGCGCGAAGCACGTCACCGGCCGCGATCGGAATCGCTCGCCTGATGGCCGCACGTTTGGTACGACGAGTTTTTTGATCGCCGGTGACGCCGTTAATGATGATCTGGTTGATGAAAACTTTGTCGCCTTCGTCCGCGATTGTGTAGACGAGCCTGACTTGTTCCTCATCGCCTTTCTTCGGCAACTCGATCACGGAGAAATCAACACGCGCGTTGACATAACCTTCGTGTGAATAGAGATTCGCCACTCGCTCGCCGTCAGCACGCGCCTGAGAACGCGAATAAGGACCGCCGATGACTGTGTGCAACTCCTGGCGGATGCGCTCGTCGGTGTGGATCTGGTTGCCTTTTACTTCGACACCCGCAATGCGAGTCAGCGGTCCTTCGTCAACTTGAAACGTGATGATCAGGTCGTCAGCATTGATCGAGACACCCTGCAACACCTGCACCGTCGCTTTGCGGTATCCGAGGTCGCGCATGAACGCCTCGATGGTGCGACGGTCCTGCTCGAGCAGCGTCAGGCTGGTATAGCCATGACCGTAGCCGAGAAACGGAATCAAACCGATAGCATTCTTTTTCTGCGTCTTGAGATCTGCTTCAACGTCGGCGATCGACAGGTGGTTCGTGCCGGCGATGCGAATGTCGGTCAGACTAAAGCGCCTTCCCTTCTCAACCTGATACTCGATGCTGACGTTGTGACCCGTTAACGGAACCGGATTGAGGTTCTCGCAAGTCTCGGCCGTGCCGTTTGGACCAAGATCAGCCGGCGGATTGCTGACGGTGCAGGTCTCCGTGATTTCCGCAAAGAAGAAACCGTCTTCCTGCAACTTGTTGCGGATGCGACGCGCGCCTTCGACGATGGCGGAGAAGTCGATGTTGCCTTCGCGCTTAACGGGCAGCAACTCGCGTTGCGTCTTCTCGTTCATCTCGTAGTTCTTAACAGCGACGTCGACCTTTGGCCCAATCACGCCCTTGAGAAAAATCCTGACTGTATTCTTCTCCGCATCGCGTTCGACGCGCGCGTCGTCGAGCACCGGCGAAAGAAAACCTTTGTTGACCAATGCATCGCGCACACGCTTCACGTCCTCCGCCAACGCATCGCGTGTGAACGGAGCGGAGCGCTGGAGCACGAGCGTAGTGTGCACTTGAGTGGGATCGAAACCGGCGATCTGGATATCGAAGTTTTCGACTTTGGCTTGCTCGCCTGGAGTTACCTTGTAAGTGACGGTGGCGCGAATACCGCGCGGACCGAGTTGTTCGACCGGTTCGACGGTGGCGTTGAAATAACCACGATCGCGCAGGTAAACCTGGAGCTCATCGGCGTTGTGCAGGATAAGTTGTTTGGTAAGACGATTGCTCGACTGAACAAAATTCATGCGCGCGCGCAGTTCGTCGACCGAGATTGGTGAGCCCGTGACTGTTCCGACCAGTTCCACACGCACGTCGCCGATCTGAACTTGTCGCTGAACCACGAACCGCAGCCGTACAGGACCAGTTTTGTTTGTGCCTTCTTCAATTACTTCCACCCGCGCATTGGAAATACGTCCGGAATCGAAAAGCGCCTGCAGCGACTCGCGTACGTGTACGGCGGAAAACTGAGTGTTAGGTGCGACTTTGAGTAACGAGATGAAATCAGCCTGGACCGCGGGATCGTTGGCCGTTCCTTCGAAGACGAGTTCGACGCCGGTGATCTGTCGTCCTTCGTAATCTTCGATCCGGGTGTTGCGGGCGGCGCTCGCGTGCGCGATGGTTCCGCAGAGAAAACCGCAGACAACCAGCCAAAGCACAAACCGGTTCAGCCAAGCGTTTTGTGTGCCTCTTTGTGGCTGCTGCAACAAACCTAAACTACCACCCCTGCTCAGAATCTCTTCCGAAAACGAATCTCGAAATTAAAGTTATTGTTGTGAGAGCTCAGCCGTCGGGTGGAAGCCTGCTCATACTGCGCGATAAACGAGAGCCGATCCGAAACGCGATACTCGAGCGCCAGAATCTGATTTGGATCGGAAGTCACATTCGTCGAATAAGTGACCGTCACTTCCTTGCTGATTCGGCGCCCGAGCGTAAGTCGCGCCGCGGGAGTCGAACCAGTTGTGCCACCGATAATCGGGTTAATCTCAAAACGTGTCAGACCGAAGAGTTTGCTCGTCGCTCGTTGCGCGGGAGCGTTAATAAGGGCGTCGGTCAGCAAGCTCGTCGCCGCACCCACTTCTGATTGCGACAGCACAGAGGAACTCGTATCTCCCGCAGAAAGTTGTCCGGTCGTGATTAGTGAAACGACGTCGGCTTGCGGCAAGGCAGGCTCGGAACGCACTGCTGCCTGCGGCTGAGTCAGTGGACCAGTAAGACCGACGATCACGCGATAACCTCTGATTTGCGATTCACCCTGGATGTTCAGGACCGGATCCGCGTTGCGATTCGGCGGTAGATCGACGAGCGCACGCGTGATGTCGTAACGATCGTTACGGAAATTCAGCGTGCCGCTCGTCGCCGTGATTCTTCCCGAGATCGTCGGGTCGTTAACTGGTCCATCCAACTGAAGCGAAACGGAACCAACCAGGTCGGCAAGATTGTTTCTCACCACCAGAGCATTCCTACCTTCCACTCGCAGCGCGGCAAACACGGCCGTGCGCACCAATTCGATGTCAGCACCTTCTTCGATCGACTCGCCCCGGCGCTGATTGATGAGGTCCGCCAACTCGATGTCCTGTGTGTACTCAGTGCGACGCAGATTCACGAGCCCGCTGATCAACTGCTCACGCGATGAACCTCTGATTTCAACGTCAGCATCGAGCGTCGAACGAAAGTCGGGCGGGAACGGAACCGTCATGTTGCTTCCACGCACGTTGATGCGAAATGCGGAGACGGTGAAGCCTTCGAGCAAGGCACCACCAGTTGCCGAGACGCGGCCACCGCCGATCGTTCCATCGAGTGAATCGAGTTGGGCCTGGTTCGCGGTGAATCTCAACGCCGCACGCAAATTCGCGACGGTCCAACGTTCGTTTCCAATCAGCACCGACACCGAAGCGTTGTTGAGTGAAGCGGTACCAATCATGCGCGGATCTTCGAAACTGCCGTTGATGCGAACTGCAACCTCCGCAGTGCCCGTCGAGAAGAAATCAGGCGAGGCGCCGTTCAGCACGCGCATGTTCAAGTCGCCGTTCACCGCCAGGTTTTGCCTGCCGCCATTCGCGGTCGCGAGCGTGCCGTTGAGAACGATGTTTGTACCTGGTCCTGTGAATCTCGTCTCTTCGAAGGTGAGTTCGTTAGGAGTGAACTTCACCGTCAGCGGTGTGGTGGCACTGAGTTGAACGTCTTCAACACGGAAACTGAGTTCACTAAATTCAGCCTGCCCCGATAAACCGGCAAGCGAAAGCATTTCGTCATCATCGATCAGGTTACCGGAAGCTTTAATCGTTCCGTTGGCGCGGCCGGAAACACGCACCGCGCTTCCGGGCATTGCGATCTGAAACAGGTTGGTCAGGTCGGCATTTGTGAGCGTCGTCTCGATAGTTGCCGGAAGGCGATCGCCGGAGAGATCGATCCGCGCGGCGATGACTTGCGGCGAACCCAATAGACCGCTGGTGAGCGTGATGTCTAATCGTTGGTTTTGCGTTCGACCGGTGAGTGCAATCGTTCCCGCTGGACGCCCATTGATACTTACATCGCGACCTTCACCGTCGAACGTGACCTGGTAAGCAGAGAACGTTTGCGCAAAGAGATTGCCGGAGACTTCGGCACTGAAATTGGCGCTGCCAGTCACCGCCGGCAGTCCCGGGCGGTTCGCTAAAGCAGCCAACTGCGCCAGCTGAATGTTCTCAGCGTTGCCTTTGAAGTTGAAAAGCTTGCTCTTCGTATTGACATTGCCACTAGCGACGATGTGACCTGCAGCTAAACGCACGTCCACACTCTCGACGTGAATGTCAGGTCCGTTGAAGGTCGCCCGCGCCGACGCGCTCTGTAGTGATTCACCGGCAAACTTGCCTGGCCCAAAGCGAAGATCGGCGCTGCCACTCATCGCATCGGGAATTCCCGTAACTTTCACTTGTCCGGAAATGTCTGACTGCGTGTCGGAAGTTATCTGCTGATTTGCGCTCAGCGGCGACACTGCCAACAAACTGCGCGCGCTGAAACGATCGAGCGTGGCGTCGATCGAAATATTGTTTTCCCCAGTGCGCGGCTTAATCATCGAGAACCGCACGCCGCCACCATCGCGCTCGGCCAAACTACCGTCGGGAATTCGTATCTCCGCGTCGTTCATCGCCACCGACGCCGACAACGCGCCGAGCTCGTTGCCGTTAACCAGTAACGAGCCGACTGAGAAATTTCCGTTGAGATTTGGTGAATTCAGCCGGCCGCGTATGTTGCCGTTGAAGGTGAGTTGGCCCGCCAAACCGATTCCATAACTGTTCATCTGCTGTTCGACTTCGGGCAACAGTCCGGAGGAAACGAGCACGGTTTGCAGTTCGGCTGCGTTCGTCGAATTCAAATTAACCTGGAGGTTAGAATCGTTGTCGAAAGAGAAAGAGCCGCTGGCGGTCAGGCGCGTCGCCGGTGTTTGCAAGTTCACTTGTTGAATATCAAACGTGCCGCGATCCGCGCGCATCGCGACTTCGCCCGTGATCGGGATCCTGTCGCCCGTGTCGCCGGCTTCGGCGGTCAGATGAGTCGTGACTGTGCCGGAAGCGAGTTTGAAATCGGTACCAGGGAATGTCAGATCGACTCTGCCCGTCGCGCGGCCCGCAAGTGGAACGGCGCTGCCCGCCAAAGCGGTGAGTGGTCCAGATACCTCGAGGTCGTTGAAATCGGCGCTGACCTGCGACGTCCCGCCTTTTCCGATCGCGACCCGAGCGTTTCCACTCGCGCGCCCTTTGAAAACATCGGCGGTGAAGTTGTTGAACTGAATCTCGCGGTTGGTGGCGACGACGTTCGCACGCGCCTGGCCCATGTTCATACTGCCCATCACGCCGCCGCCGATACTGAGATCAGCACTCGCGCGATAACTGCCGGAGGGCTCAACGACAAATACCGGTTTAGCGAGCTTGACGTTGTCGGCCTGACCGTCTGCAAGTTTCACAGTGCCGGCGTCGATATCGGCGGTCGAGCCTTCGATTCGTTGATTTCGCACCGACAGTCGCACACCGGCGATGTTGATGTTGCCGATCTCCGCGCCGGCTGCGCTCGTGGCGCCAACCTGCACGTCTTTCACCACCACGCTCGTCACACCGCCACGGTTTTCGAGGTTGATGTTGTTCGCGGTGACGCCTTTAACCTGCGCGCCCGAGGCCGTAATCGTTCCCGCTTTGACGTTTGCAATCGTTCCGGTAGTGACGTCGTTCTGACTTCGCACTTGCAGGTTTGAAGCAGTGATGCCGTTTACTTGGGCGCCGGAGGCAGACAGGCTGTTCGCGTTGAACTGGCTCGACGACGCGGTCAAGACACCATCGTTCATTTCGGCGCGAGCATCACGAAGGATCAGTCCCGTCATGGTTGTGCCGTAACTTCGCTCCGCAACGGCGCGCAATTCGCCGACCCAACGGAAGTTCGTGCCGGTGCCCATGACGTTGCCGGCGAGTTGGAGTGAGTCGATTCGGAAATCGCCAGCGTTGAGCAAGTCGGCCACAGCCTTACCGTTGATCTCGTAACTCTTGCCCTGCACCGAGCCACTGGCGCTGACGTTCAATCCCTGCAACCGCAAATTGTCGGCAGCGAGCGCGTCAGACTGGATCTGCCCGTTGATCTTGAACTGATCTCCCTCGCCCGCGATCGTGCCGCTGAAATTCCCGGCGCCGCGCACGGCTGTGCCTGACTTCAGGGTTTCGGAAAGTTGCGTGAGGTCAACAGACGACTTGACGTTCATCTGGTAACGAAGCGCGCGCCAGTCGTCCATTACGCCGTCCATGTGCGCTTCGGCGACGGGCGATTTCAACACCAACTCCTGAATCTCAGCTCGCTCCTGGTTGAAACGCAAGCGTGCCTGTACGTCGATGTTGTTAATGGGGCGTTCGTCGTAAGTGAAAGTTGAATTCGAGAAAGAAAGCGTAAGGCCGGTCATCCGCGTGCCGATTGGGATATTCGGATCGGGCGGTTGCACATTTACCTGTAGGTTACGCGCTTCGCCGGAAATTTCATGACGCACGTCGCCGTAATAGACCAGGCCATTGACGATCTCGATCGTGGCGGCCTCGTACGCGAAAAGAATGCGCCGGTTTGGTTCGGGTGGCGGAATGTGGATGTTGCGGAAGTTTGAGCGACCTTGTTCGTCAAACGTAACCCACAATTGCAGTCCTTCCATTCTCAGATCTCTGAGACTGATATTGCGCTGCAGATTTAGTGCATAGAGATCCTCGACCCTGATAGTGGCCAACAGGCGATCGATCTTTCCTATTTTGCCGCCGGTCTGCGAATCGTAGAGTTCGACGCCCGCCATCTCGACAGTGTTGGGCGGGAAGTTCGCGTGGAAATCGCGAATCTCAGCGCGTATGCCGTAGTTGGAAAAAGTTTGTTTTATTTGGTTGGCGACGTAGCGGTCGACAAAACCGAGCCGATAGAGAAAGAGCGCCAGCAGGATTAGAGCGAGCGCACCAACCCCGACAATGACGACAGCAAGAAACGCGTGGCGACGAGTGAAATAACGCCAGCGTGTTCTTATGGGAGGCTTCTTTTCTGCACTCATAACCTTGCAGCCGCAAGCGACTCGGGGAACTCTGAATTCTTAGAGGGAGAGACCGTAGTGCCGCTTAGAGGCGCCAAAAGTCACAAAAAGATCGCCGTGGCCTTTTGTGTCTATTGGTGGTAAACCTCATCCAGGTTTCGCGGTTGGCCCAGCGGAACATTGCCAACCACTGAAAGCTCAAAACCCTCGAGCGCTGCTACTTTGGGGGGATGATTCGAAAGCAGTAGTATTTTTCGCAACCCCAGGTCGTGGAGAATCTGCGCCCCGACGCCATAGTCGCGATCGACTCCGTACCCTGTTTCCAAACTCGCTTCGCGTTTGCTTATGCCACGTTCCTGCATCACACCATACGTACGCAATTGATTGACCAAATCCAGACTGTGCTCGCGCTGGCGCAGGTATAGGACCACTCCGCGCGCCGCCGCGGCGATCTTTTCGAGCGCCGTATGAAGCTGGAATCCCGTGTCGTCAATCAGCGATCCGAACATGTCGCAGGTGACGTTCTCGGTGTGGACGCGAACCAGTACCGGATCGTTAGTCTTGACCTGGCCCATCACCATCGCCAGATGCACGTCGCCATTGACCACGTTCTCGTAAGCAATCGCACGGAAGCGACCATACACGGTGGGCAGGTCGGCTTCGGCGACGCGTCGCACCAACGTCTCTTTGCAAATGCGATAACGCACCAACTCCGCCACGCTGATCATCTTCAGCTTGTGCTGCGCCGCGAACGCTTCGAGCTGAGGCAGGCGCGACATCGTGCCATCCTCGTTCATGATCTCGCAGATCACGCCGGCGGGATACAGACCAGCGATACGCGCTATGTCGACACTCGCTTCAGTCTGTCCGGGACGAACGAGCACGCCGCCAGTCTTGGCGCGCAAGGGAAAGATATGACCGGGACGAGCGAGATCCTGCGGGCGTGAATGGGGATCGACTGCGACCAGAATCGTAGTAGCGCGATCGGCGGCAGAGATTCCCGTGGTGATGCCGCGGCGCGCGTCGATTGAAACGGTGAAAGCGGTGCCGAGATAAGAAGTGTTGTCGGCGACTTGCGTGGTCAGGTGAAGCTCGTCGCAGCGCTCCTCGGTGAGCGGCAGACAGATCAGACCACGGGCGTGCCGGGCCATAAAGTTAATGATTTCAGGAGTGACCTTCTCGGCAGCGCAGACAAGATCGCCCTCATTTTCGCGATCTTCGTCGTCAACGATAATGATCATCCGTCCGTCGCGGATGTCGGCAACGGCCTCTTCAATGGTCGCTAAAGCCACGGCGTCATGTTAACCCAAATTCTTTGGATTGACTAAGCAACTTCTCGACGTATTTGCCAATAATATCGACCTCGAGGTTGACCTCGTCGCCCGGCTTTAGGTGGGAGAGATTGGTCACTTCCCAGGTCTTTGGGATGATGGCGATTTCGAAGTATTCGCCGGTCAGGCCGGCGATGGTGAGGCTAATGCCCTCGACGGACACTGAGCCCTTGAAAACCAGGTAACGCGCTATTTCCGGCGGGTAGGCAATCCGGAGCGTCCATGAGTCACCATGATTCTCGACGTTGAGAAACTGCCCGCGCGCATCGACGTGACCCTGAACGATATGACCACCGAGTCGTGTGGTCGGAGTTACGGCACGCTCTAGATTGACCGGCGCGCCGGGACGCAAACGCCCGAGCGTGGAGCGCTGCAACGTCTCGCGCGAAACGTCGGCAGCGAATGAATCCGGCTGAATATCGAGCGCCGTCAAACAAACACCGTTCACCGCGATCGAATCGCCATGCTGCGTCCCTTCCGTAACCACCCGAGCGTCAATCACGATGCGCGCATTCTCGCCACGCTCTTCAACACTCCTCACGCTGCCCAATTCTTCAACGATCCCGGTAAACATCCGTGTTTTCTATCCGTGCAATCCGTGGTTAATTGTTTCCATCATCTCGGCGAACGTTTCGTCGATGTTCTTGCCGGTCGAGTCAATCACGATTGCATCATCCGCCACCTTCAACGGCGAATCAGCGCGCGTCGAATCGCGGCGGTCGCGCTCAGTCATGTCCGCCAGTGTTTCAGCGAGTGAAGCCGTTGAAGTCTTACTTACCTGATCTTCTTTGTAACGACGCTCGGCGCGCTCTTCCGCCGCGGCCGTGAGAAAGAACTTGATATCCGCATCCGGAAACACGACCGTGCCGATGTCGCGGCCGTTAAGCACCGCGCCTCGTTTGCCTATCGCGCGTTGTCGCGCCACCATCGCGCGGCGTACGCCCGGAATAGTCGAAACAATCGACGCCATCCCAGTGACTGCTTCCGTCCGGATCTCTTCCGTTACGTCACGACCGTTGAGCAGGACACACAACGAATCCGGATCGCCTTCGAGATCGATTTCGATCTCCTGCGCCAGGTTGATCACAGCTTCGGTGTCACGAGGATCGACTTGCGCGTCGATAACCGCGAGCGCCACGGCGCGATACATCGAACCCGTATCGATGTACAGCAACTTACAGGCGCGCGCGAGCAAGCGACCGAGCGTTGACTTGCCCGAACCTGA
>Ga0075433_10002214_pt1 | contig 14745 bp, 11 predicted proteins | sample RhiMethybrSRZTD2_FD_75299 | JGI IMG/M metagenome (GOLD analysis project Ga0075433, IMG submission 75299) | Populus rhizosphere microbial communities from Tennessee, USA - Rhizosphere MetaG P. TD hybrid SRZTD2 | ecosystem: Host-associated > Plants > Roots > Rhizosphere > Soil | place: USA... | reverse complement strand
CGTCAGCGTTGGCGCCGCCGTGAAGCGGGCCCTTCAGCGTGCCGATGGCGCCGACAATCGCGGAATACAAATCGGTCAATGTCGCCGCCGCCACGCGTGCCGCGAACGTCGACGCATTCAGCTCGTGATCGGCGTGCAAAACCAGGGCAACGTCGAACGCGTGAACCGACAATGCACTCGGACGATTCCCGGTCAACATGTAGAGGAAGTTCGCTGCCTGTCCGAGTGCAGGATCGGGCTGAATGGGACCGCCGCCGGCCTGCATCCGCCCATAGGTCGCCACGATGCTGCCGAGTTGCGCCGTCAGTCGGACCGCTTTGCGATAATTCGCCGCCGATGAGTTGTCTCCCGCCTCTGGATCATACTGGCCGAGCGCCGACGTGAGCGTCCGCAGCATGTCCATGCCATCAGAGCCAGGCAGTTGCTTCATCAGCCTGAGAATCGGCTCGGACAACGGCCGCGCGGCGGCCAATTGAGATTGCAGATCGCCAAGTTCGGCGCGATTCGGAAGGCGGCCGTGCCACAACAGATAGCAGACTTCCTCGAAGGAGACCGCGCGGGCAAGGTCGTGGATGTCGTAGCCGAAATACGCAAGCACACCGCGGTTGCCATCCAGGTAGCAGATGGCGGAGGACGCCGCAACTACGTCTTCAAGTCCAGCCTTGGGCTTGGCTTCGGTGGTCATGGAGAAATGATATCAGCACCCTGAAAATGCTGATTGCTGATTGCTGATTGCTGAATTTGGCGGGGTCTGAAGACCCCGCCCTACAAACGAACCCTTGGCGTAGGTGGTTAGCCGCGCAATGTAGGGCGGGGTCTTTAGACCCCGCCAACATTCAGAGCAATTTCAGATGCTACTTCGCCACTTCCGGCGTTTTGAGCATGACGCTCTCGCCGGTGTACTGCTGGAGGATTGAAAGCAGTCCGGTATAGAGAAAGCCGATCTGGAACAGCATGAGAAATGGCAGGGTCGCGTAGATCTGATTCACCAGCGCGTAAAACACCGTGGCACTGAAGTAGAGGCCGAGCGCCAGCTCGATGATCGGCTGCACGCCAACGGTCTGGTGGTACTTCTTACCGACCCACTCGTCGCTGTCCTCCTCGATACCGTATTTGGGAGTCCGCGCGAATTCGCTCTGCTTGCGGAAGAGCGCTTCGAGCACGGCCCGGGTGTTATTCACCGACAGGCCAATGCCAATCGACATCAGAAACGGCAAGTACTTCAGGCGCTGCCGCCAGTCGCCATAGAGCTCTTTCTGGGCCTTCACGTAGAAGACCGCAATCGACGCCGTGGCGGCGAAGAACAGCGGCACATCGATGATGAGCATCTCGGTCCATCCCATGTTGTACCGGACCCACATCGCCGGGAACATGAGGATCGACAGCAGCGACATCAACAGGTAGTTGAAGTTGGCCGACAGGTGGAAGAACGCTTCCGCCTTCACGCTGAGCGGCTGGCGGGAACGGAGGATGCGCGGCAGCAACTTCATGCAGGTCTGAATCGAGCCCTTGGCCCATCGATGCTGCTGCGACTTGAACGAGTTCATTTCAACTGGCACTTCGGCCGGCGATACCACGTCGGGCAGAAAGATGAAACGCCAGCCGGCGAGTTGTGCGCGATAGCTGAGATCCAGATCCTCGGTCAACGTGTCGTGTTGCCAGCCACCGGCAGAGGCAATCGCTTCGCGGCGCCAGACGCCGGCGGTTCCATTGAAGTTGAAGAAACACCCCGCGCGGTTCCGCGCCCCATGCTCGAGCACGAAATGCGCGTCGAGAAGGATCGACTGGATCTTCGTAAGCAGCGAGTAGTCCTGGTTGATATGGCCCCAGCGCGCCTGCACCATACCGACGCGGCTATCGGTTTCAAAGTATGGAAGTGTCCGTTTGAGAAAATCCTGCGGCGGAATGAAATCGGCATCGAAGATCGCGATGAACTCGCCGGTCGATTCAGCCAGGCCGGCCTCGAGCGCGCCCGCTTTGTACCCGGTGCGATCAACGCGATGCAGATAGCGGATGTTCGCGCCGGCTAACGCGTGGCGGCGAACCGCGCGCTCGGCGATTGACGTGGTTTCATCGGTCGAATCGTCGAGAACCTGGATTTCGAGTAATTCGGCCGGATAGTCGAGTTCGCAGACGGCATCGATCAAACGGTCGGCGACGTACATCTCGTTGAAGATCGGCAACTGCACCGTAACCCGCGGCAAATTCGAGAGTTCCGGCAACTGGATTGGCGCCTGTTGCTTGTGTTTCGTGTAAAGATACACAAGGTAGTACCGGTGCCAGCCATAAATGGCGAGGATGCTGAGGACAAAGAAATACAGAACGAGAATCAGCGTCTCAACAGGCGTCATATAGGAATGAATCCGTCACAGAACACAAACGATAATATTACAGCTCTGCCGTTTGCGAGATCAACGCCGGCACCCCACCACACCAACTCATGAACCGGCTTCAGCTGCGAGCACTGCTCGATCAAGTGCAGTCCGGAACGCTGACGCCAGAGTCGGCACACGAGCAACTCCTACAATATTTGCGCCACTCGCCTTATGAAAACCTCGAGTTTGCCCGTGTCGATCACCACCGAAGCGTGCGCCAGGGTTTCCCCGAAGTGGTGTACGGAGCGGGCAAAACTCCTGAGCAGATCGCAGCGATTTCAGAGCGTATCGTTGGCGCCGGACACAACCTCCTCGTCACGCGCACGGACCGCGAAGCGTTCGCTGCCGTGCAGCGCCGGGTTCCCGCTGCATCGTTTCATGAACAGGCGCGAACCATTACACTGCGTACCGCCACGCTGCCTCCGGGCCGCGGCACCGTCCTCGTTATTGCCGCCGGTACTGCCGACCTGCCTGTCGCTGAGGAGGCAGTCATCTCAGCTGAAATCATGGGGAATCAGGTCGACCGGCTCTACGATGTCGGCGTCGCGGGCCTTCATCGGCTTCTCGCTGAGCAACCCCGGCTGAACGCCGCCCACGTTGTCATCGTCGTCGCGGGCATGGAAGGCGCTCTGCCCAGCGTTGTGGGTGGTCTTGTTGATGTGCCGGTGATCGCCGTGCCGACCAGTGTTGGTTATGGTGCGAGCTTCGGCGGAATCACGGCTCTATTAGGGATGCTAAATAGTTGCGCCAGTGGGGTTTCTGTCGTCAACATCGACAATGGCTTTGGCGCGGCCGCTGTGGCAAGCGCGATTAATCACCTGCCGTGAATTGGGTTCTGCGAGGCTCTACAGGTCTACCAGGTTCGGCGAGGTCTGACGGTGCTGGTCGAACCTTGTGGAACCCGCCTTCCGTGCGATATAGTTAAGGATTGCCCTGTCCTCCGGGTCAGTCTTCCTAAGTTACATCCCGATGCACGCTGGCGCCCTAAGGGCCCTCGAATTCGATCGGATCGTCGAGGCGGTCTGCCGTTACGCGCTGACTCCACAGGGGTTGCGGCGGTTGACAGCACTCGCGCCGGCGCCTGAAGCGCAGGCCGTCGCGGACGCATTGTCGGCGACTGCGGAGACGGTCCGATTCCTTGCCGACAACCAGGTCGCACTGCAGGCAGGAACGGACCTCGAGACTATTATCGATTCGATCGGCGTGGAAGGACGGGCGCTGGACGCGCTGCATCTGGTCGCTCTCGCCGCGTTTTTGTCATCGGTTGACACCACGTGCGCGTCAATCCGGCGCGCCGGTCCAGCGACGCCATTGCTGCGGCGCATCGCCGATGCCGTGACGTCGTTCGAAGCGGAGATCAGCGACATCCGGCGCAAGATCGATCCGAGCGGGGAAGTTCTGGACGATGCGAGCCCCGAGCTGAAGATGGTTCGCGAGCGGCTGCGCAAGCAACGGACACGGTTGCGGGGAACGCTCGAATCGTACTTGCGCGGCAAGGACACCGCAAAATACCTGCAGCAGCAGATCGTCACTGATCGCAACGGGCGTTATGTGCTCGTCGTGCGATCTGAACACCGGGCCGCGATCCCGGGGATCGTCCATGGCAGTTCGGGCAGCGGCGCCAGTCTGTTTCTCGAGCCGCTCAGCACCGTTGAAATCAACAACGACATCGTCGCGCTCGAACAGCAGGAAGCAGAGGAGGTCCGGCGCATTCTCCTGAGTTTGACGAACGCGTTCAGGCGGCGCGAGGCTGATTTGACGCGCACGGTGAACGCGGCAGCCGACCTCGACGTCCTGCAAGCACGCGCGCGTTTCTCGCAGCTTGTCGACGGTGTCGAACCTGCGATTGCCGCCGATGGCCGTCTCGAATTGCGCGCTGCGCGACATCCGCTGCTCATCGCGGAAGTCCGTCGCCATCTCAGTGGTGTGGAACCCGAATCGCAACCGGATCCCGGGACCCCGGATCCCGGCGCGCGCCCTTCGACAAGCTCAGGGCGTCCCGAGCCTGTCGAGGGACGAAGTCCCGTTCCAGTCGATATCGTCCTGATCCCGCCCGTCAGTGTCCTCGTGATCACTGGTCCGAATACCGGCGGCAAAACGGTCGCGCTGAAGACCGCTGGACTGCTGTCGCTCATGGCGCAGGCAGGACTCCTGATCCCTGCAGCCGGCGGATCGCAGATTCCTGTGTATCGATCGATCTTTGCCGACATTGGCGACGAGCAGTCGATTTCTGCGAGTCTCAGCACCTTCTCCGGTCACATCGCGAATGTTGTCTCCATGGACAAGGCGCTGGCCCTGCCCTCGCTCGTGTTGCTCGACGAGGCCGGAGCCGGAACCGATCCCGTCGAAGGGGGCGCGCTGGCGATGGCCATCATCGATCACTTCCGAAAACGGGGATCGGCGGTGATTGCCACGACCCATTACGACGCCTTGAAATCGTATGCCTCCACGACCGAAGGGGTCATGGCCGCCGGCTTCGGCTTTGACCCGCAGACCTTTGCGCCAACGTATCGATTGAACTACGGGTCGCCGGGCAGCAGCCTCGCGCTCGAGATCGCAAACCGGCTCGGCCTGCCGGCCGGCGTCATTGAAACCGCACGCGCTCATCGGACGGCGCGCGAGACCCAGCTCGCCGAACATCTCGCGAAGATCGAACGCGACATGCAGTCGCTCGATCATGAACGCCGCCTTGCCGCGCGCGAGCGCCAGACCGTCGCCGAGGAAGGCGCGCGACTGCAGCAGCGCGAACAGGACCTTCGCAATCGGGAGGAGACTTTCAAGCGGAAGCTTGACGAGCGGATCGAAGAGCGCCTCCGCGACGCGCGGCGGGAGATCGACGACGTGGTCAACGCACTGAGGACGCGAACCGACGCGCTGGCGGCGGAGGCTGAGCGCCGTATGGCTCCCAGGCTGGTGTCGACGGGCGATACCGGTGCTGCCCGCGCGGAGGCACGGGCGGCGATCGAGGCGATTGGAAATCGCGTGCGTCAGCCAGCTCCGCCGGCTCCCGAGACCACGGGGAGAACGACGTCCGATCGTCCCCCGTCAGTCGGCGATCGAGTAATGGTGGGAGCGTTCGGCCTCGAAGGCGTCGTGCAGTCGCTGCACGATCGAGAGGCGGAAGTGGACGTCCGCGGAAAGAGACTCCGCGCCCGCATCGACGAGCTTCGCGTCGTCGCACCCGCCGCCGCCGTGAGCGGTCAGCCATCGCGCGTTCGAGTGAATGTCGACCTTCAACCGCGGGAAGGTTCGCTGACCGAGTTGAACGTCATTGGCACACACGCCGACGAAGCCGTCGCCCGCGTCGAAAAATTCCTCGACGAGGCGATGTTGAGTGAGGTGAAATCCGTGCGAATCATTCACGGCTACGGCACCGGCCAGCTCCGTCGCGCGATTGGCGAGTTTCTCCGAGGGCACCCGTACGTCGCCAATTTCGCGGCGGCTCCGGATAATCAAGGGGGCGGGGGCGTTACGGTGGTGGAGTTTAAGGAGTGACTCCGAAATTGCTGATTGTTGACTGCTGATTGCTGATTGAAAAAGGCCGAAATTCAGCCGTCGACGTTTGGCATGCAATCGGCAATCGGCAATCGGCACTCTCAATCGCCAATCCGCAATCGTTGAAATCAGCAATCAGAAATCAGCAATCAGCAATCGACATGGCTCTCTTTCCCGCTTCCTTCATCGACGACCTGAAGTCCCACGCGGACATCGTGCAGGTCATTCAGGAGCGCGTGCCGCTCAAGCGCAGCGGCGCCGAGTGGAAGGGGCTGTGTCCTTTTCATGGCGAGAAAACGCCGTCGTTTACGGTCAATGGCGAGCGCGGGGTCTTCTACTGTTTTGGCTGCAGCGCCGGCGGGGACGTCATCAAGTTCATCGAACTATTGGACAAGGTGACATTCCCCGAAGCGGTTCGACAGCTCGCGGGGCGGTTCGGTCTGGCGGTGCCCGAACAGGAGCAGTCGAAAGACGACCGGGAAGAGCAACGGGATCGTGATTCGCTCCTCAAAGCACACGAAGTGGCCGCGACGTGGTTCCGCGAGCAGCTCGCCACACCGTCAGGCGCGGCGGCCAGACGCCAATTGAAAGAGCGGGGACTGACGACGGAGACCATCGAGTCGATGGGGGCAGGGTACGCCCCGGTGTCGCGAGACGGGCTCAAAACGCGTCTTTTGAAAGAGGGGTTCGCTCTGCCGCTCCTGGTTCGAAGCGGTCTCGTTGTTGAGCGAGAGCAAGGGACGGCGGTCGATCGGTTCCGAAACCGGCTCATGATTCCAATCTGCCGCGACAATGGAACCATCGTCGCGTTCGGCGGACGGGCCATGGATCCAGGGCAGCAACCGAAATACTTGAATTCACCGGAGACGGCGATTTATGTCAAAGGACGGACGCTCTACGGCCTGCACCTGAGCAAGGCCGCCATCCTCCGGGCGAAGCATGCCGTCATGGTTGAGGGGTACTTTGACTTCGCGCAGGCATACCAGGGCGGGATTACAAATGTGGTGGCCTCGTCTGGAACAGCTTTGACGCCTGCTCAGGCGAGACTGCTGAAACGATTTGCTGGGAAAGTCGTCCTCAGTTTCGATCCCGATACGGCGGGTCAGGGGGCGGCAGCCCGGTCGTCCGAGCTGCTCGTCACGGAAGGCTTCCAGGTGAACGTCGCCATGATGCCCTCGGGTGACGATCCCGATACGTTTATCAGGAAGTCCGGGGCGGCGGCCTATCAGGATCGGCTGCGGAATTCGCGCCCATATCTTGAATACCTGCTGGACCGCGCGGCGATCGGGCACGATCTTTCAAAGGATGAAAGCCGGCGGGAGTTTTTAAGCGTGATGCTGGGCGTCGCCGCCCGGATTCCCGATGCGGCGGCACGGGATCAGTTTGCGGACCGGCTGGCACACAAGGCCAGAATTACGGAAGAGGTAGTCCGCGCGGAAATACGCAAAGCGGCTGTGCAGCGTCAGACGACGGTCGCGGAACGGATGATCTCGCCGGTGGGCCAGATCAAACCGGCGGAACGGGGCCTGATCTGGGCAATCATGAGGGAGCCGCAGCAAGCGGTCCAAGTACTCGGCGGTTTGCAGGACGAGGAGTTGGACGGCCTCGCAACGGCGGATATCCTTCGGCAGGCGCGATCCCTGCAGGGATGTCCTCCGGCAGCCTTACCTCAGACGTTCCTCGAGCGTCTAAGTCAAGAGGAGGTTCGATTGGTCGAATCGATCTCCATCCAACCGGAAGCGCCGGCTCGAATCCTGACGGATTGCGTGCTGGAACTTCGAAAACACCGTCTGATTCGCGAACGTACGGCCGTGGAACGGCAATTGGCGAATTTGCTCGAACAGGGCGTTCCGAGTCACGATGGACGGATCGACGAGCTTGGAACGAAGCAGATTGGGTTGAAACGGCAAATTGAAGCAATGAATCAGGAAATGGCGAAGTAACCATGGCATCTGGAAGCGGAAGCAAGGCGCTCGCAGGCAAAGGAGAACTACCGTTGTCGATCGAAGAAAAATACGATGAAGTGAGGCAGCTCATCTCCATCGGCAAGGAAAAGGGATATCTGCTGTACGACGAAGTCAACGAACTGCTCCCGGCCGACATCACGTCGTCCGATGAGCTCGACGACCTGTTCAGTACGTTTGGCAGTGCAGGCATCGAAGTCGTTGATTCGGAGCAGAAGTACCGCGAAGACAAGCTGCTCGATCGAACGGGCGAGGGCGCTGAAGAACTCGAGCTCGACCTGACACCCGGGGCGCTGGACAAGACCAACGACCCGGTCCGGATGTACCTCCGCGAGATGGGAACGGTCCCGCTGCTCACTCGCGAAGGGGAAGTCGAAATCGCGAAGCGGATCGAACGCGGCAAGCTGGCGGTCATCAAATCCATTTCACGGACGCCGACCGTGGCCCGCGCCATCATCCACATGGGCGATCAGTTGAAGGCCGACGAGCGGAGCATCCGCGAGCTGGTCACCTTCGTCGACGAGGAACTCACCGACGAAAAGATCGACGACCGCAAGAAGCAGGTGATCCGCCAGATCGACGCGGTGCGCAAGGCGTGGCAGGCGGTCGAGAAGTGTAAAGAGAAACTCGATAAGACGCCGCGCGGCACCACCTCGCGTGATAAGCGGAAGTATCGCCGCGTCCGCTGGGAATCACTGCGCGCGCGGGTCGAACTGTCGAAGTTGATCCGCAAGATCGAGTTCACCGAGAACATCAAGCGCCGCCTGATCGACGAGATCAAGGAGAAGGTCGAAGCGGTCATGCGCGTCAAGCGCCAGATCGATCACATCGAGCGCCAGGTCAATCCGAAGAACAAGAAGAGCAAGTTGAAGGAAGAGGAGAAGAAGAATCTTCTCAAGCAGCAGAAAGAGCTCAAGGTCGAAGTGAAGTCGATGGCCGACGAGCTCGAGGAGACGCCGGATCAGCTGATGCGCACGCTGGAAACCATCGCGCGCGGCGAGATCCAGGCCGAGCAGGCGAAGAAAGAACTCGTCGAAGCAAACTTGCGCCTCGTGGTCTCGATTGCGAAGAAGTACACGAACCGCGGCCTCCAGTTCCTGGATCTCATTCAGGAAGGCAACATCGGCCTGATGAAAGCCGTCGACAAGTTCGAGTACCGGCGCGGCTACAAATTCTCGACATATGCGACGTGGTGGATTCGACAGGCCATCACGCGAGCGATTGCCGACCAGGCCCGGACGATCCGCATCCCGGTGCACATGATCGAGACCATCAACAAGCTGATTCGAACGTCGCGTGCGCTGGTGCAGGAACTTGGCCGCGAGCCGACCTCCGAGGAAATCGCGAAGCGGATGGATATCCCGGTGTCGAAAGTGCGGAAGGTCCTCAAGATTGCGCAGGAACCGATCTCGCTCGAGACGCCCATTGGAGAAGAGGAAGATTCGCATCTTGGCGATTTCATCGAGGATCGCCAGGTCGTGTCCCCGTCCGACGCGGTGATCAACCTGAACCTGAAGGAACAGACCGACTCGGTGCTGAAGACGCTGACGCCCCGGGAAGAGAAGGTGATCAAGATGCGGTTTGGCGTCGGCGACGGCAGCGAGCACACGCTCGAAGAAGTCGGCCAGAGCTTCGCGGTCACCCGCGAGCGTATCCGCCAGATCGAGGCGAAAGCGCTCAGGAAGCTGCGGCACCCGTCGCGCTCGCGCAAGCTGCGCGCGTTTCTGGAGGGAAGAACTTAGCTTTTCCCTTTAAAGTTCGTGAGGGCCCATAGCTCAGCGGTCAGAGCCGCCGGCTCATAACCGGCCTGTCCCAGGTTCGAATCCTGGTGGGCCCAGCCTTCGCTCACATCTCACGCGAAGGCTGCCCGCCGGAGTCGGCTCCGTGAGCCGGCGCCGCGAAGGCGGGCTGTCAGCGTGTGAGATGTGAGGCTCCGGCTGGCGAGCCGGACGACCGAATTGCTGATTTTTGATTGCTGATTGATAGAATCCACAATCAGCAATCAACAATCAACAATCAGCAATCCCTTTGATGCACCCAGACCTTCAACACCTCATCCAGCTGCAGGACCTCGATCTCGCTGCCGACAGGGCGCGGCGGCGGATTGCGGAGCTGCCGGCCGCCGAGCACGCGCTCGAGACCCGGGTTGCCGAGAAATCCTCCGCTTTGAGCCGCGTCAAAGAAGAGATCGCCACGGATCAAACGGCGCGGCGCGAAGTCGATAAAGAGCTGGCGGCGGTGCAGAGTCGACTGTCGAAATTCAAGGGACAGTTGATGGAGGTCAAGACGAACAAGGAATACCAGGCGATGCAGAAGGAGATCGCGGTCGCCGAGCAGGAAGTGCGGGCGCACGAGGACAGGCTGCTGGAGCACATGGAGCGCGCGGAAAAATTCGCGGTGGATCTGAAAGCCGCCGAAAGCGCGCTCAAGGCGGAACAGGCCGAGGTCGCACGGGAACAGAAACTGCTGGGTGCCGAGCGCGGCGCGCTCGAAGACGAGATCGCGAGGGTCACGGCCGCCCGAACCGAACTGGTCGCACTGCTCCCACGGGAGGCGTTGTCGCTGTTTGAACGGATCGCGCATGGGCGCAAAGGCGTCGCCGTCGCGGAGGCAAAGGACGGCCTCTGCACGGTCTGCCACGTCCGCCTCCGACCGCAGAAGTTCAACGACGTACGCCGCAACGATACGCTGACACAGTGCGATAGCTGCACGCGAATCCTCTATTTCGTTCCTGCGGCCGCCGCCGGCACCTCAGCGCAACCCTCCGACCATTAATGGTTGTCGCGTACATCGACGGGGGGGCTCGCGGCAATCCCGGACCCGCCGGCTACGGTGTATCGATTCAGTCGACCGACGGGACGATCCTCGAAGAGCTCCACGGCGGGCTCGGGATCGCGACCAACAATATCGCTGAATACAACGGACTTCTCGCGGCGCTGCAATGGGCGGTCGATCATGATGTTCGCCGCGTGCACATCCGCGCCGACTCGGAGCTGCTGGTCAGGCAGATGCGCGGTGAATACCGGGTGAAGAATCCGGGATTGCAGCCGTTGTACGTGCGCGCGCGCCTCCTTGCTGCGCAACTCGACGATGTGAAATTCGAACACGTGCGGCGCGAACTCAACAAAGAGGCGGACCGTTTGTCGAATGTGGGGATGGACGAGGCTGAGGAGCAACTGAAAGCTGAATCCTGAAATTGTTGATTGCTGATGGTTAATTGCTGATTGAAGGGCCTTTCAATCGACAATCAGCAATCGTCAATCAGCATTTTCAGCATTCACTCGAATGATTCCCACCATCCTCCCCGCCTGTTCCTTCCGCGCACGATACGAGTGAAACACGTCCGGAAACGACTTGGTGCACAAGCCGGAGACGTGGATTTGCAGCGCGGGCACCCCGGCCGCGACAAGCTGGTCGTGATTGGCGAGCGGCAAATCCAGCTGGAACCGATCGCCGCGTCCTCGGGTGAACCATTGCGCCAGTGAATCCGGATCGTGGCCGGCTTCACGAAATGTCTGGATCACCTCTGGGCCGACCTCGCCGCAACATGCCCCCAGGCACGGGCCGATTGCGGCGACAAGATCCTCTGGACGCGAGCCGAACTGGGTCTGCATCGCGCGGACGGCCGCGATCGCCGCACGTTGTACTGTGCCGCGCCACCCGGCATGCGCCGCACCGACGACCCGTTGGCGGCGATCCGCGAGCAGAATCGGCGCGCAATCGGCGACGCGGACGCCAATCGCAATCGTCGGATCATCGGTAATCGCCACGTCGGCCTCTGGCCTTGGACCCGGCACGTACTCGCCGCGTTTCGCGACGGCGACGTGTGCTCCGTGGACCTGTCGGAGCAGCAGAAGGCGATCGAACTCAATGCGCATGGCGCGTGCCACCGCATCCCACTCGTTGCGCGAGTCGCGAAGTTCGATGTTTGCCGCGGTAAAAAAGTGATTGGCGATCTCAGCGAGTGGCCGGCATCGCAGAACCGGGCCCCACCCGGCTTGCGTCCACTCGAAAGCACCGCTAGGCTGGGGCTGAAGCATGACGATCCTCGGATTGGGCATTGATGTCACCGACATCCCACGCATCGCTCGCGCGTATGACCGATACGGAGAGCGGTTCCTGCGCCGTGTATTCACGGATGGGGAGATCGCCTATTGTACGCAGCGCCGCAACCCGGTGCCCCATCTCGCCGGACGGTTTGCCGCGAAGGAAGCCGCGATGAAAGCGCTCGGAACCGGCCATTCGCGCGGCGTGCTGTGGAAGGACATCGAGGTGTTCCGCACGTTTGGGCCGCCGCAACTCCGGTTGCATGGCGGAGCGGCCGCGCGAGCGGAACGACTGCGGGTGCGATCGTCGCTGCTCACCATTACGCATTCCGATGCGATCGCGATGGCCGAAGTCCTCCTGCTCGGCGAGTAGACCGCAACCTGCGTTGACGATTTCGCCTGCGGGCTCCACCTCACCATCTCGCCGTCTGCCATTCGAAAGCCGCAAGATACTGCAACGGCAATGCGATCCGCGAACATCGCTGAATCCCGACTGACCGGTATCTCGTTTGCGCTTGCGGCTGGTGACATCGGCTAACGCGAGAGGAGCAGCAGACGTGACCATCAAGATTGTGCCGAACGACAAGGGAAACCCGCCGGGCAAGCTGGCGGATGCGGAAGTGCATTTCATCCAGGGGCCACTCGAAGGATTGAAGCTGGTCGGGTTTGCCGTCTGGGAACGCAAGACGGGATCCGGCAGGAACGTCACGTTTCCGGCGAGGCAGTATTCGGTCGGCGGCGAGCGTCGCAGCTTTGCGCTGTTGCGGCCGATCGGCGATGCCACCTCGCAGAACCGGATCCGCGATCTGATTCTCCAGGCGTACGCGGAGTACGAGGCTGAAACAGCAGTCGCGTCATAACCGTCGCGCGACTCACGGCTTAAGGAAGTCGCGAGCGAGCGCAGCGAAGCGAGCCAGGCGAACGGAGCGCGCCGTCGAAGCGGCGCGCGAGAGAGCCTGTAGGGAGTCCGAGGGGCGAAGCCCCTCGGCATGATCAGTCCAGCACAGGCAGCAGTTTGAGGTTTTCGCGCTGCCGTTTGGGCGGCAGTGTCCATTCCTCGCGGAGAGCTTTCGCGAACTCCGCCTGAAAGAACGAACGCTTCATGCCGCCGTCGATGATGTCCCATGGAAGGACGGCATCATTCGAGCGATCGCGAAAGATATAGAAGGCGGCATCGATTCCACTTTCGGCAACGGCGGCGCGCCACTGGCCGCCATTCCGCTCGGCCGCCTCAATCGCGCCGGCAACTCGGCGATCGCCGAGGGACAGCAGCGCCTGGTAGTAGGAATGACGCTCCGATTTGATGCTGAAGTAGACGTTGTCGAGCCCCGAGAGCAGGTGCCGCAGCCGCTTGCCCTTCGCGTCGGTTACAGCCGGGTCCTCCATCGGCAGCCACTGGTAGGCGGTCCCCGGCTTCGGGATGAGCGGGTTCACGCTGCCGACAATACGCCCCACACGCCCGCGTGCGCGCGCGTGCTTCAACATGATGTCGCGCATTTCGACGGTCAGATCGTGGATCGCTGTCAGATCCGATTCGTTCTCCGTCGGCAGGCCGATCATGTAATACAGCTTCAGGTTGTCGATGTCGTTGGCGAAGATCAGGTTCGTCGCCGTCAGAATCTCGTCGTTGGTCACCGTCTTGTTGATGACGCGCCGCAGCCGATCCGAACCGGTTTCGGGCGCGATGGTGATCGATCGCTCCCCGCTTTTGCGCAACAGGCGAACGATCGGTTCGGTCAGATCGTCGAGGCGCAGCGACGCCGGACTGATCGAATACCCCATCTCCAGCAAACCGGTGAGGATGCGTTCGATTTCCGGGTGATCGCAGAGGGCGATGGACACCAGTCCGACCTTGCCCGAGTGCGGTCGCGCGCGCTCGGCGAGCTCGAGGATGCGGTCGGCAGGGAACGCTCTGACCGGCAGATAGTTGTAGCCCGCCCAGCAGAAGCGACACAGATTCGCACAACCGCGGACGACTTCCACCAGAAAGCGCGATCCGAACTCCGTATCCGGGGTGAAGATGGACGTCGCCGGTGGATCCAGCCGATCGACGCTCTTGACCGCTGCCTTTCGGACGGTCGTCGGCGCGCCCGTTCCTGGCTTGACCTCAAAGGCCGCGATCGTCCCGTCCGCGCCGTAGTGAACATCGTAGAACGACGGAATGTAGAAACCGCGCTCGGCCGCCAGCCGGCGCAACAGATCGCCCCGATCCGTACATTCGCGCATGGCCGCCATGAGCGAAGGAACAAGCAGCTCACCCTCGCCCGCAGCAATCGCATCGGCAAACGGCGCGAGTGGCTCCGGATTCACGAACGTCACCGCACCGCCAATGACGACGAGCGGATCGCGTGCGGTGCGCGAGCCGGCACGCGGCTGCAGTCCGGCAAGGCGCAGCAGCGTGACGACATTCGTATAGTCCCACTCGAACGACACCGACAGTGCGACCACGTCGAAGTCGGAGACAGGAGTTTGCGATTCGAGGGTGACGAGCGGCGTCCCGGCGCGAAGTTGCGCCTGCAATTCCTGTTTCGGAGGCAAAAACACCCGCTCACACACGACGTCGTCCAGATCGTTGAAGAGCCGATAGACGGTCTGGAACCCAAGGCTCGACATGCCGACGTAGTAGGTATTCGGAAACGCGAGGGCCACACGGATCCGCCCCCCGTGCGGTTTTCGCACGTAGCCAACCTCGCGCGCGAGCATGTCGCGCGCGCGTTCGCGATGTTCCCAGGCCTTCATTGAGATGTCGAAGCGACTTGACGAAGAGCGCGTCGGCGCGCCGTGCGATTACATCGGTGCGGTGCGCGGCATTCGCCTTAGAAGACGACGAAGCCGCGTGCCGTGGATCTACTTAGTGTATCACGC
>Ga0075433_10002211_pt1 | contig 14751 bp, 9 predicted proteins | sample RhiMethybrSRZTD2_FD_75299 | JGI IMG/M metagenome (GOLD analysis project Ga0075433, IMG submission 75299) | Populus rhizosphere microbial communities from Tennessee, USA - Rhizosphere MetaG P. TD hybrid SRZTD2 | ecosystem: Host-associated > Plants > Roots > Rhizosphere > Soil | place: USA... | reverse complement strand
CGCTTGACCAATTACTTGGCGCGCCCATGCAGCTGGAATGCTTCTTACGGCTTGCCATCGGCATCGCCGCCGCCGTGGGTAAGGTCCACCAAAGGGGCCTCGTCCACAAGGACATCAAGCCTGCCAACGTCTTGGTAAACGGCGAGACCGGCGAGGTGTGGCTCACCGGGTTCGGCATCGCATCGCGCCTGTCCCGCGAGCAACAGGCGGCCGAGCCTCCCGAGATGATCGCCGGCACACTCCCCTACATGGCGCCCGAACAGACCGGACGCATGAATCGGTCGATCGATTCCCGCAGTGACCTCTATTCGCTTGGGATCACCCTTTACCAGATGCTCACGGGTACCCTTCCGTTCACCGCGACCGACGCCATTGAGTGGGTGCACTGCCATATCGCCAGAAAGCCGGTGCCGCCGAGCGAGCGGCTCGAGAATATCCCGTCTCCGGTATCGGCCATCATCATGAAGCTGCTCGTCAAGACACCCGAGGATCGCTACCAGACCGCGGGCGGCGTCGGGCGCGACCTGCGGCGCTGCCTCGCCGCATGGGAGGCGGGGCGCCGGATCGACGACTTCCCGCTCGGCGAGCACGACATGCCCGACCGGCTCCTCGTTCCCGAGAAGCTCTACGGGCGCTCGCGCGAAGTTGAGACGCTGCTTGCCGCCTTCGACCGGATGGTGACGGGCGGAAAGCCGGAGCTGGTGCTGGTATCGGGGTACTCCGGCATCGGCAAATCATCGGTGGTCAACGAGCTGCACAAGGTGCTCGTGCCGCCGCGGGGACTGTTTGCGTCGGGGAAGTTCGACCAATACAAGCGCGACATCCCGTATGCGACGCTGGCGCAGGGGTTTCAGAGCCTCGTTCGGTATCTTCTCGGCAAGACCGACGCCGAGCTGAGTGGTTGGCGCGACGCTCTGGCAGAGGCGCTGGGCCCGAATGGGCGGCTCATGATCGACCTGGTCCCGGAGCTCAAGCTCATCATCGGAGAGCAGCCGCCGTTTCCCGAGCTCCCTCCGCAGGACGCGCGAAGGCGTTTCCAGGTGGTGTTCCGGCGGTTCATCGGCGTGTTCGCCCAGCCGGACCATCCATTGGCACTGTTCCTCGACGATCTGCAATGGCTCGACGCGGCGACGCTCGATCTCCTCGAAGATCTGCTGACTCCACCCGGCGTGCCGCACCTGCTGCTGATCGGCGCGTACCGAGACAACGAAGTCACGGCGGCGCATCTACTGACGCGCAAGCTCGAGGCAATCCGGAACGCGGGAGCGAACGCGCACGAGATCGCGCTTACGTCGCTCGCGTGCGAAGACGTGCGGCAGCTCGTTGCAGACGCCCTTCACTGCGAGCCGGAGGACGCTGACCAGCTCGCCCGGCTAGTACATGAAAAAACGGCCGGCAATCCCTTCTTCACAAATCAGTTCGTTTCTTCGCTCGCTGACGAAGGCATGCTCGTCTTCGATCATGCTGCTGCACGCTGGTCCTGGGATCTCGAGCGCATTCACGCCAAGAGGTACACCGACAACGTGGTCGACCTCATCGTCGGCAAGCTGACGCGCCTGCAGGCTGAGACTCACCAGGCACTGCAGCAGCTGGCCTGTCTCGGAAACGGCGCCGAGACCGCGATGCTGTTGATCGTCCTCGGGAGTTCGGAGGAGAAGGTCCACGCGGCTCTATGGCCGGCCGTCCGTCATGAATTGGTGGAGCGCACGCCGGACGCATATCGGTTCGTCCACGATCGCGTCCGGGAGGCGGCCTACATGCTCATCCCAGAGGGCGAGCGGGCCGCGAAGCATCTGCGGATTGGTCGGCTGCTCGTGGCGCAGACACCGCCGAAAGCGATTGCCGAGCATGTCTTCGAGATCGTTGGCCAGCTCAATCGCGGCGCCGCTCTGATCGATTCGCCCGAGGAACGAGAGCAGGTCGCCGAGCTGAACCTGATGGCGGGCCAGCGGGCGATCGCTTCTACCGCCTATGCCTCCGCACTCATGTATCTGGCTGCCGGTGCCGCGCTGTTGCCCCCGGATGCGTTCGAGCGGCGACACGAGCTCGCGTTCAAGTTGGAACTGCACCGCGCCGAGTGCGAATTCCTGACGGGCGACATGGCGGCGGCAGAGAACCGATTGAACTTACTGTCGGCCCGCCCGACAGGCCACATCGATCTCGCTGCCATGACCTGCCTGCGGGTGGACCTCCTCACGACGCTCGGACGGAGTGACTCCGCCGTCGAGGCATGCCTCAACTATCTCTGCCACACCGGCATCCCGTGGTCAGCGCACCCGACGAACGAGGAGGTCCAGCGAGAATACGAGCGCCTGTGGCGGCAGGTCGGGAGTCGATCGATCGAGGAACTCGTCGATTTGCCCCTGATGACGGACCCCGAGGGTTGCGCCACGATGGACGTCCTCACCGCTGTTGTCGCATCAGCCGGCTTTACGGATGAAAATCTCTTCTGCCTCGTCAGCTGCCGGATGGCGAACCTCAGCCTGGAGCATGGCTATACCGACGGGTCGTGCCTCGCCTACGTTTGCCTCGGCATGCTTCTGGGGCCCCGTTTCGGCAATTACTCAGCCGGATTCCGTTTCGGCAAGCTCGGCCTGGACCTGGTGGGGCGCCGAGAGTTGCATCGCTTCGAGGCCCGCGTCTGCATGCTGTTTGCGAGCCGCGTTTCTCCCTGGACGCAGCCCGTTCGCGCGGGCCTCGGCCTGGTGCGGCGCGCAGTCGACGCGGGCAACAGACTCGGCGACCTCACGTGGGTAGGTTACAACCGCAACCTCCTGTTGTTCGGCCGCCTCTTCATCGGTGACCCCCTCGCTGACGTGCAGCGCGAGGCCGAGGCCGGGCTCGACTTCGCGCGCCGATTCCGGTTCCGTCTTGTCCTCGACGTCGCGACCGCACTCCTCCGATTGGTTTTCACCTTGCGCGGCCTCACCCAGGAGTTCGGTTCGTTCAACGATACCGAGTTCGACGAGGTCAGGTTCGAGCAGCACCTTGCGGAAGATCCGCGACTGTCGAACGCGGCCCGCTGGTACTGGGTCCGGAAGCTCCAGGCGCGCTTCTTCGCAGGTGACTACGTTGCTGCCGTTGCGGCAGCAGCAAATGCACGATCGCTTCTCATGACGCCGGGATTCTTCGATCAGGCGGAGTATGAATTGTACGCCGCGCTCGCGCGCGCCGCGCGGTGCGATGCAGCACCTGCCACAGAACGGATCGAGCACAAAACGGCCTTGACCGCTCACCATCACCAGCTCGAGCAGTGGGCCGAGTTGTGCCCGGTGAACTTCGCAGACCGCGCGGCGCTCGTCACCGCCGAGATTGCGCGCCTGGAAGGCCGGGAGCTGGACGCCGAACGTCTCTACGAGCAGGCCATCCGGTTCGCACGCGAGCACGGCTTCGTCCAGCACGAAGGACTGGCCTGCGAATTGGCGGCCCGGTTCTATGCGGGGCGTGGCTTCGAGACCATTTCCAATGCGTATCTGCGGAATGCTCGTTACTGCTATTTGCGCTGGGGTGCGAACGGCAAAGTACGGCAACTCGATGAATTGTATCCGCAGCTCCGGGAGGGTGAGCCAATTCCAGGCCCGGCGAATACGATCGAAGCGCCGCTCGAACATCTTGATCTCGCCACCGTGATCAAAGTATTGCAAGCAGTGTCGGGTGACGTGGTCCAGGAAAAGCTAATCGACACGCTCCTGCGCACGGCGCTTGCACAGGCGGGGGCAGAGCGCGGCCTGCTCGTTCTTTTCAATAGCGGTCAGCTGCGGATCGCGGCGGAAGCCGAGACTCACGACGACGCGGTTCTCGTGCACCTGCGCGATGAACCTGTGGTCGCAGCCACGCTGCCGGAGTCCGTCGTCCACTATGTCCTGCGTATCCGGGAGAGCCTCATTCTCGACGATGCCGCGGCCCAGCCCTCGTTTGCTTCGGATCCATACATCCGTCAGCACCAGACGCGGTCGGTTCTCTGCCTGCCCCTGATTAACAAGGGCCAACTGATAGGTGTGCTCTACCTCGAGAACAAACGAACCCCGGGCGTTTTTGCGCCCGCGCGGATCGCATTGCTGAAGCTGCTCGCCTCGCAAGCCGCGATTTCGCTAGAGAATAGCCGTTTGTACCGCGATCTCGCAGAACGCGAAGCGAAGGTCAGGCGCCTGGTGGACTCCAACACCATCGGGATCTTCATCTGGAAGTTCGAAGGGGACATTATCGCATTCGAAGGGCGGATTATCGAGGCCAATGACGCGTTTCTCCGCATGGTGGGATACGATCGCGAGGATCTCGTCGCGGGTCGCATGTGCATGGCGGACCTGTCGCCCCCAGACTGGCGCGACCGCACCGCACTGTCCGTTCAAGAACTGAAGATGATCGGCAGCGTGCAGCCCTTCGAGAAGGAGTATTTCCGCAAGGACGGTAGCCGCGTTCCCGTGCTGATCGGCGCGGCAACTTTCGAACAAGGCGGGAAACAAGGTGTGGCTTTCGTACTCGACTTGACCGAGCGCAAGTGTGCGGAAGAGGCGGTCCGAGAAAGCGAGGAGAAGTGGAGGACCGCATTCGAGAACAATCCGACCATGTACTTTATGGTGGATGCCACCGGGATTGTCCTATCGGTGAACCCCTTCGGCGCCGAGCAACTCGGCTACACCGTCGACGAGCTGACGGGGAATAGCGTGCTGAAGGTCTTTCATGCAGATGATCGAGCTGCTGTGGAACTGAATACGGCTAGATGTCTCGAGCAGCTCGGCAAAACGATGACTTGGGAGGCCCGCAAGGTCCGCAAGGACGGTTCGATGCTGTGGGTCCGAGAAACTGCTCGAGCTATGCTGATGAAGGGCCGCCCCGTAGTCCTGACCGCCTGCGAGGACATGACACAGCGCAAGCGCGCTGAAGAAGACCTGCGGCGGAGCGAGGCGTTTCTGGCGGAAGCCCAGAGGTTGACCCGCACGGGCAGTTGGGCATGGGATTCCCGCAGCCAGAAGGTGCTTTACTGTTCCGAGGAAATGTTCCGCATTTTTGGATTGGATCGGGAGAATTTGCCGACTCGCAAACGATTTTGGGAACGAGTCCACCCCGACGATCGGGCCATGGTAGACGAGAGGTTCGAGAGGTCGCTCCGCGAAAAAGTAGATAGCTTTGATGAGTATAGGATTGTGCTCCCTGACGGAACGCTCAAATACATCAACTCCTCAGGTCATCCGGTTCTCGATGACCACGGAAACTTGATGGCGTTTGTTGGCACTGCAGTAGATGTCACGGAACGTAAGCGCGCGCAGGAGGAGCATGAGAGGCTGCGGCAACTGGAGTCCGATCTCGCGCACATGAATCGCGTGAGCATAATGGGAGAACTTGCTGCCTCGCTGGCTCACGAAATCACGCAACCGATCGCCACCGCGCGCAACAACGCGCGTGCGGCCATACGCTTCTTGGACAGAGCGCCGCCAGATCTGGGTGAAGTCAGGGAAGCGCTTGCCTGTGTCGTTGACGACGCCGATCGTGCCGGAGATATCATCGACCGGATCCGTGATCACATCAAGAAAGCGCCGCCGCGAAAGGATTGTTTTGATCTTAATAGGGCGATCAATGAGGTGATCGAATTGGCGCAAAGCGCAATAACCAAAAATGAAGTCTCGGTTCGAACACGGCTTATGGAGGGGGTGTTTCCCGTTCAAGGCGATCGTGTTCAGCTGCAACAAGTTGTCCTCAACCTGATCCTGAACGCAGTCGAAGCAATGGGCTCGGTTGAGGCGGGCGCAAGAGAGTTGCTGCTCAGCACCGAGCCAAGCCAGACGGGTGGTGTCCTGGTGGCGGTGCGCGATTCAGGGCCGGGCATTGCTCCGGATCATCTCGGGCGCGTTTTCGAGCCTTTCTACACCACAAAATCCAGCGGGGTTGGAATGGGGCTATCGATCTGTCGATCGATCGTCGTTGCCCATGGGGGTAGGCTGTGGGCAGATGTGAATGCACCTCGCGGCGCCCTCTTTCAGTTCACCTTGCCCAGCGCGGAAAAGGAAACTCATGAATTCTCTTCGAGCGAGTCATCCGACTGAAGAGCCTTACGAAGACACCGTATTAGATGCTCCTCATCAACCGGCTTGCGAAGATAACAAACGACGCCCTCGTTCAGGGTTTGGGCCCGGTCAGCCTCGTCGGGGTAGGCAGTAACGAGGATCGTCGGAATTGCGTACCCAGCATCGACCAGATGTCTGTAGAGCTCGACTCCGGTCATGGCAGGCATATGGACGTCAGCGATCAGACAGGCGGTTTCGAGGAGACGAGGCGATGCGAGGAAATCGGCTGCCGACGGAAAAGCCTCGACAGTGTAGCCCTCCGACCTCATGAGCCTTCTCATGGATTCGCGAAAGAACTGATCATCCTCAACGATCGAGACCAATGACGCTTTCGGCATACGGCCTCCGCCAGTTCCAACGAACCTGCCATACGGGGGCTCCTAAGAGTGACATAGGGCCTGCATGGGAATTGCGTAACGTGCGCCAAAGAGGACCGTCGCGGCAATGCCCGTGCCTGTAAATCTTGGTTTATACCCGAATGCGAATTTCAGAAGCTATTTACGGAGATGCCGTCGAACCAATATCAGTGTACGTAAACTTTGGTTTATGCCGCGCGAGCCTTCTGGCGGAGAACGAAGCTGTCCATATCTACAAGTTGAGACTAGGCTATAGGCGGTACGGCCAGTCAAACTTGTGAACTGAGACAAAGGCTCATTTTAGTGATCCTTTGATCGAGAGTAGCCGCAATGCCTGACGCAAAGCCCACCGTCTTGGTCATCGACGACGATCCGGCCCTCCGAGATTCGGTTGCGCGTTTGTTGCGCTCGGTTGGCCTGGATGCCCAGTTGTTGCCGTCTATTTCTGACTTTCTCCGGTGCGATCTGCCGGATGGCCCCACCTGTCTGGTCCTCGACATCAGATTCCCCGGGCAAAGCGGTCTTGAACTACAGCGCGAGCTCGCCGCGGCAAAGAGAGAACTCCCTATCATTTTCATCACCGGGCACGGCGACATCCCGATGTCGGTGCAAGCGATGAAGGGTGGTGCCATTGAATTCCTCACGAAGCCGTTCCGCGATCAGGATTTGCTCGACGCCATTCAGCTCGGGCTTTCTCGCGATCGCCGGCGGCGGGAGAATGAAAAGGCTTTGGCCGACCTCAAGGAGCGCTTCGAGTCTCTAAGCCCCAGGGAGCGAGAGATCATGACTCAGGTCGCGCGAGGTCGCCTTAGTAAGCAAATTGCCGGCGACATGGGCATCGCCGAAACTACGGTGAAAGTCCATCGCAGCAGGGCGATGCGGAAGATGAACGCCCGTTCGCTTCCCGAGTTTGGCCGAATGGCGGATAAGCTTCATCTGGTACCTGAGAAGTCGCACCGCTCGTAAGTCGACGAATCCGTCCTCCTTTACCTTGACGCGCGCCGTCTGTGTGCGCCCGTACGCTATCAGCTGCCAGGTCAGCGGCCATACTCCGCTCTGACCTCTCAGCGCTGGCTCCCCTTTCGAACCGACGAAAGTAGCGGCAACGGCGTGAAAGCTGTTTCGAGCCACGGTTTCTAAACCAAGGTTCACACGGCGCAACCACATCCGTATCCCGCACTACTCACGTGCAATAGATCTCCGCAGGCAAAATCATCGAAGATGCACCCGTCGATGCAGGACAGCTCTGCCAAATTCCAATTCACACGTGCAGAGGATGGTGCTCATGGTTGATATGTCGCGCAGAATAATGATCAAAACTAAGGGTACGGTCGGCGGGGCCATCGTGCCGGTTGCCATTCTACCCAGCCAATCCTTTGGAGAAGTGCTGGCCAAGGACGCGCCTTCTGCGCCGACCGGCTGGCGCGAAACAAGCGAACGCATTTCGCACGCAGCAAGTGTGACTTGCATGCGACAAGCCCATCCAGGATTGACGTCCGCCCATTGGGTGGAGGGACTCGTTGCTAAGCCGACATTGCGAACCCCCTTCATTGAAGGGCACATGCGCGCCCAAATTCCGCCAATCGGAGCGATCCTGTGCCTGTCGGCCCAAGCGGCCGTGGCGTTCCAGAGGTATCGCTTCAATAACGGCCTCATCCTCGGCACGACCTTGGCGGCGGTGTCCTGCTACGACGATACAGCGCGGCGCATGGGGCTGCGTCCCTCGCAGATGCAGCTCACCCTAATCGCCGCGGCCGCCGCTGCCCTGACCATGATGATGCAGCAGGTGCTGCGTGCCTTCGTTGACTTCTGAAGAACAAATAGCAGCGAGCACCTCGTAGCAGTGCCGAGCATGCGGCACAGAGAGAAAAGGAACTCAACATGTCCTTGCGCATTCCAGTCGAGTTGCAGACAGATGGCGTGGAGAACTACCCAAAATACTGCGGTGCCGGCTCGTGTAACGCTACCACGGTTGCTTCCAATCAGCTTGACCGTGCGAGATTGAGCCGTGTTCTCGGTTACATCGAAGAGCATCTCGCCGAGGACTTCACCGTCACCGACCTCGCCAATGTCGCATGCCTCAGCATCTTTCATTTCACCCGTGCATTTGCGGGTGCCATGGGCGCGCCTCCGCATCGCTACGTCAGTCGACGGCGGCTGGAGAGCGCGAAGGCGATGATCACGACGGGACGCGCGTCCCTCTACGAAATCGCCCTTGATTGCCAATTTTCCTCGCAATCGAGCTTCACGCGCGCATTCCGGCGAGCCACGGGCATGACGCCCGCCGAGTACCGACGAACGTCGCGATAGGTTCATCCGCGGAGGCGTCAATCACGTTCATGACAGACGACTGCTGGGATCTTCGGCGCACCAAACCGGACCAGTTCTGCGTGCTCACTTGACCGAACCCCCAGGGTGAAGTCGGGTCCTACGAGAACGGTCAACACAACAGCTAGGTGCGGTGGAGATAGACGCGGCCTTCTGCCACTAAGTCAGACCAACACGATGAAAACCGGAAATTCCAAAAAGATACCGATCAGCATGGGGAACCATGAGCCGTTTCATCTTTAGCTTACTGGCCGGGCTGCTGTGTTGTGCCTTTGGCGCGTCTGGGAGTGCGCAGGACGCGGCAGGTTTTAACCTTCTCAAGCTTGCTGGCAACAATGTTCACTGGGAAGCGGCGGCCAGTGGCCAGGCGCCAATCGTCACCTACACGCTGCTGCGCGACGATATGGAGTTCGCTGGCGCCCGCAACTGCCGCGGGATGACCTCCCTCGATCACCTCATCGCGGCATCTGAGCTTGCTGTCCCCGCGGTGTACGAAGAAATTGCCGCCGCGTTTCACATGTGGGAGGCCGCAATCAATATCAGCTTCCGCGAAGCGTCCAAGGGCGAGCGCGCCAACATCCTCGTCGGTGCCCAGGCGGAGCCGCAAGGCTGGGCATTTGCCGACGTTTCTTATGACACGTCCTCACCGCAACACGTCAAACCTATTTCTCTATCGCTAATTTGTCTCAATCCGGCCAAGCGCTGGAAGATCGGCTTTGATGGCGATCTCACGGTCTACGATTTGCGCTACACGCTCGCCCACGAAATTGGCCATGCGATCGGCCTCGATCATCCGGTCGGCGCCGATCAAATCATGGGATATCGCTACGACGAGCGCTTTCGCTCGCTACAGTCTGGCGACACGCAGGGCGCCGCCCTGCTCTACGGCGCACGCTCTCCGGGCGCGGTCACTTCCGGACAGACCGGACCTCCACAAATCGGCCAAGCGCTTCGTCAGTTCACAGACTTGGCGAAGCAGCACTTGAGGTTCGGCTATCAGTAACGCGAGGTTTCGCTATGAGTAAACGAGTGGTCGAGATGATTGTGACGTCAGAGCAGGTCCGTCGCAAGTCGATTGCAGCCTGCCAGACAGCGCTGACAGAAGGCGATGTTGCCGTACTCGTACCAGCGGATGTCGCCAATGCCCCCTCGGACGAGGAACGCCCGTTTGCTGTTCATGTGCGGCATCTGCTCATTCGTCTGAGGGACGCGGACCTCGATGAGATTGCAGCCATTCTCCATGAGAGTGAAGCAATCACTATTTATCCCAGCACCGGCTGCGCAAGTGCGCATGACCAGGTGGTTGGCACCGCGGCGCGGTTGAAGGGGCCGGTCCATCATGGTCTCGATCCGGACGAGGGTCCTTCTGGCGACCTATCCGGTGCGCGGCCTGGGTTCCATTCAGCGAGGCACAACCAAAATTGGCGCAATTCTTGGCTATCTCCAATTCCGCTGGAGGTGACATGACCTTCATTTGGACGGTGAAGAATGCCAATGGCGAGGTCATTCCTCATTTCACAAGTGCTTCCGCGCTTGAAGTCGCCCGCAAAGTGGTGCCCGCGCACTATGACGCTTTCCGTCTCCAGGTGTCTTCGTCATATCGCGAGCTTTTCGATCGGGCGTTGAAACAGATCTTGGAACATGAGGATTGGCGCATTGTGAGACTGAGAGGACCGAGAAGAAGTCGCCAGCCACGGCGCCCACCGCCGCCAATCGAGCCGCGCAAAGTCGGACACGAGGCTTACACCTGCGAGGCTGGGCTCGAGCGCAGCGCAAAACGAGCTGACGGACAGCCTGTCGAGCGAAACCAGAGCGCCTGTTGGCTCGGTTTCGGTGCAACGACCGCACCAGATTTTCAGTGACCTCGGACGTCGTGTGCAGGAGTGGGCTTAAGTTATTGGACTCCCATAACCACGAGTTGCAGGTGGCGCTGTTTCTGATGTTGCTACCTGCGGCTACGCGGCTACCTTGGACCAACGCGAGCGCGGAGCTTGCCATGCGCACGGGATCACAATCCCTGTCGCGCAGCCGTCAGAGCTTCAGCGTCGTTGTCGCCGCTGATCGACTTGAAAGTTCTCGCTTTTTTGCAGCTTCAAAGGGGTCCTCGACATGAAGAACTCCGTTCAATTCAGCCGGGGCACCCCACTTACCTCAATGCGTTGCCCGCTTTCGACGTGAGCACGCGGCGATAACCGTCATGGATGTATCCATCATATCAGCACTCCCGGCATTGGCGAGCGCCCCGGCATTGGCGCACTCACGTCGGGCGTCTCAGGATGGATGACGCAGCGGACCCTGGCGCGCACGCAGTGGCTCGAACACGAAAAGACCCTCCGCCAGGAGATATACGAGCAATTCATCGAGAAGCGAAGGGAGTTGATCATCTTTCTCAGTGGAGCGGTGGCCGCTTGGTGCCGAGGCGCGGCGAGGCAACCCGCCGTATGGCGACGTTTCCCGAATTCAGACCCATCATTACGACCTAAGAACTACATATGAACGGGCCGGCACCAAAGAACGTACGACGGCGCTTTTTCTTTGCCCTCGGCCGCGCCATACACCTAACATGGCCGGTGCTGTCGACAATTCTGGCGGTTCAGGTTGCCCTGGGCTTGCTGATTGCCTTTGTCGAGGGCTGGTCTGTCGGAGACGCAATGTATTTCACCTTCGTCACCGGCCTCACGATCGGTTATGGCGACATCGTACCGCGGCAGGCGCTCGCGCGTGCACTTGCGATCGGGATTGGTGTCTCCGGGCTCTTCCTTACGGGCGTCATTGCGGCGATTGCAGTCCATGCCATGCGCAGCGCGCTCTCTGATGACGATACCAGCTGAAAGAGCAGAGGAAGGCGGGGTGGTTTCCAGTTTCTGGCGCCACTCCGTCGGCTAACTTTGACCTCGTTGCGGCTATCCCGTATGGCCAAAATATTCGAAACGGCGCAGGGGCCTGTACTTCACGAGCGATCGATCTTGCCGGAGCGACAAAGTTGGGACTACGGATAGCAAAGCGGCTTCGGCGACTTCCTCGACCTCTCAATCGCAGCGCGCAGAATCGCAAAATCAGAGTTCCGGGCTTTGAACCGTGGGTGTGCGATCACGCCGCCGCTCGATGGTAATAGCGCAGGAGCGCACCAAGCGCCCGCGGCATTGAACAGGCTGCGGCTCGCGGCGGATTTCCGTATCACGGGGGAACAGCAGGAAGTTACCCTTGCCCTGGCGATTCCGCTCGACATGATAATGTTCGACGTATTCGATCAGCGCCCGGCGCAGGGAGCGCTCACCCAAAGAGAACCACCTTGGACAAGCACTCCTCCTTCACCGACCGGACCCAGCGCTCCGCATAGGGATTCAAGTTCGGACAGCGGGCAGGCAGCGTGAGCGGTTCAACCGACCTAACGCAGTGATGGCCCGGAACGACCCATTGCCTTTGAACAGGGGTACGATTATTTCGGGCGCACCGAATACGTTCTCTTTCTCATCATTTGCTGAATTTTCTCCCATTTTACTCGGCCCCGTGCGGATTCGATATTAGGTTGAAGTCACAAAACCCTAGTGGCAAATGCCCGCTTAACTAGCAAGGCATGCGCCGAACATCGAATCATGGAGTTGACTCTGATGCTGTTTACGGGTGGCAGCTATGTCGCGCTGCGTTTTGTACGAATTGGTCTAAAGCATCATCTTGGAGTTACCGGAGACAGGCCCTCGTCCTCCCCAATCAGCTCTTGACCAGCAAATTCTTAAAGCAAATCTATCGCACCGACGAATGCGATTTGGGCTTCAGCGCAGAGGGTTATCCCCAGGCGCAGAGTGCCGCACGGCGCGCCGCTCCCATACGGCAGCGCACGTTGTGAAGGAGGACCTAGTTGTGGCCGAAGCGTTATCCACCAAATTACCCCATCCAATATTACCTAGACCTGTGGCGGCCTCGTCTGGATATGTCGGCACGCTGGGACTGACCACACTGAACGAATACGCGCTCGATTTCTGGCAGAGATCAATTCTGTTCCTCGACATCTTGCGCCAGCGCGGCGACGCGCGCGAAGAAATGCTGGCACGCGGAGTGTCTTCGGTTCTGCTCTTTGATACCGAGCTGGTGATGCGCGGCGACTCCCTGCCACGTCCGGTCAACTACTCCCTCCTCCGCGTGATCCCGCCGGCAAGCGTTGAGATAGATGACCGCAAGCGCCCGGTGGTGGTCATTGACCCGCGCGCCGGCCAGGGCCCCGGAATCGGGGGTTTTAAGGCTGCCAGTGAGATCGGCGAAGCTTTCAAGGCAGGGCATGCGGTGTATTTCGCTGGCTTCACGGCTACTCCGATCGACGGACAGCGCATCGAGGACGTGGCACGGGCGCACACCGTATTCATGGAAAAGGTGCGCGAGCTCCATCCGGCGGCCCTCGGCAAGCCCTTCGTATTCGGCAACTGCCAGGCAGGCTGGCACGCGATAATCGCCGCCTGTATGCGCCCTGACGTCGTCGGACCAGTCGTTATTGCAGGCGCGCCCCTCTCCTACTGGGCCGGCGTGCGCGGCAAGAACCCGATGCGCTACCTCGGCGGCCTCCTGGGCGGCAGTTGGCTCGACCGCCTGATGAGCGACCTCGGTAACGGCAATTTTGATGCCGCCTGGCTGGTCGCGAACTTCGACAATCTCAACCCTGCCAACACGTTGTGGTCGAAGCAATACAACGTCTGGTCAGATCCGGAGCAGCAGAAGAGCCGCTATCTGGAGTTCGAGAGGTGGTGGGGCGACTTCGTGGTATTGCGCGGCGAAGAAATGCAATGGATGGTCGACAATCTGTTCGTCGGGAACAAGCTTTCGACCGCCCAGATCGTCACCAGCGACGGCACTCGTCTCGACATCCGAGAGATCAAGTCACCGATCGTTTGCTTCTGCTCGCAGGGCGACAACATCACTCCGCCGCAGCAAGCGCTTGACTGGATTCTGGACAATTACCAGAGCGTGGATGAAATTCGTCGCTACGGACAGAAGATTTTCTACGCCATTGATCCGAAGGTCGGCCATCTGGCCATCTTCGTCGGCACCACGGTGGCCACGAAAAATCACGCCGAATTCATCAACAACATGGAGCTCATCGACGCGATGCCACCCGGGCTCTATGAGATCATGATTACCGAGAAGCCGGCGGCTCCGGACGAAGCCCCCGCTTTCGAGCTGTGCATCGAAGCCCGCGGACTCGAGGACATTCGTGCCCTAGGCTCCAATTCAATCGAGGACGAGCGTGAGTTTGCAGCTGTGGCCCGTGTGTCGGAGCTCAACAATGCTGCCTACCAGACCTTTGTGCAGCCGTGGATCAAGACGATGAGCAGCCCGCAGCTCGCGCGCGCTGTCTTGCAGCTCAATCCGCTGCGGCTCAGCTACTCTCTCCTGTCCGATAAGAACCCGTTGCTGCGTGGGATTGCTCCGCTCGCAGAGCAGGCTAGAGCACAGCGGATGGTCGTCGCAGCCGACAACCCATTTGTCGCAATGCAAAAACAGTTCTCGCAAGCGATGATCGACGTGCTCAATCTCTATCGTGACTCGCGTGACCAGATGGTCGAGCAGGTGTTCCATGCGGTGTATGGCTCGCCCTTGGTTCAGGCCGCTTGCGGAATCTCCCAATACGACGGCCCACCCCGGTCACGGCCTGGCGTGTTGCCTTCCGTCCAAGCGGCGGTAGACCATGAAATTCATGCCTTGAGACGACGGATCGCCCAGGGCGGTTCGCTCGAGGCGGCGGCGCGGGTACTCGTGTACATCGGCAAGGCCAGGCACCGCGTCGAGGAGCGCACCTTCGAAGCCCTGAGACACCTGCTGCTGGCGCACCCGGAGGTATCGCCTACAGAATTCAAAGAGATCCTGCGCGAGCAGTGGGCAATTGTGACCATCGATGAGCGAGCTGCGATTGAGGCTCTGCCGCACCTGCTACCGGCGGATGTCGCGGCACGCCAAGCCTTTCTCGATGCGATCAGGCAAATTATGACGGCGACCTCTGACCTCAATGCCGAGAC
>Ga0075433_10002209_pt1 | contig 14757 bp, 16 predicted proteins | sample RhiMethybrSRZTD2_FD_75299 | JGI IMG/M metagenome (GOLD analysis project Ga0075433, IMG submission 75299) | Populus rhizosphere microbial communities from Tennessee, USA - Rhizosphere MetaG P. TD hybrid SRZTD2 | ecosystem: Host-associated > Plants > Roots > Rhizosphere > Soil | place: USA... | reverse complement strand
ACCTCAAGTGGATCGCTGTAGAAGACAGTCTTGCCAATGTTGCCTAACGCGCTGTTCATCGCGTGCGTGATCGCCTGAATCACTGGCGACTGTTGAGCGCCGGCGATGACAATGCTCGAGCCTTTGTGTTGTTGAAGATCTTTGGCAACCGCAGCCACCCAGTCTGGACCGCCGGACCCTGCCGCAAGTGCTCTGGCGATGCCTTCAAACTCGCTCGGCTTAACGCACCACTCGTGATCCGCTTTCGCTCCTGTGTTACTCGGCGTCGTTTCCACAACGTACAGCCGATTCATCTCCTTGCGTGCGCGCAGAATTGGAGTGTCGATTACCGTCTGACGTGGGCGAACCTCTTCGACATCACGTCGCTTCACCATAAAATCGTGCGCATTTCGAATCGATCCGGGTAGAGCTGATAGGAAATCAGAATCGAGAGATAGAACTCGATCGGCGAGATCAAACCGGTAAGTAATGTTTACCGGCTGGCCCAAAGCCATCATTGCGCCAGCGCGCACATTGTCGTTGTTTACCGGTTCGTACTGATGCCACTTTGCCTGGGGAAACGCTCGCAATAGCTCGTTCATTTGCTCGCCGAGCGCTGGGGAGATGATTGTCTCAGTCAGAAACCGAATGCCTGCGCCTTGCTTGGGACGTTGCTCATCGAGAGCCGTACGCATTTCACCAACGAAGGAAGTCCAGGTTCGAATGTCTTCTCTGTAGGTTAAAGTTTGCGAGCGATCGGGATCGTAAAGACTGAGTATCGAAGCTTGCGTGAAAATGTCTGTCGCACTGAAGCCACGCGGGTCTTGAATACGAACATCGGGAGCAAAATCCGACGGTCGATTGTTTGGGTGATCAGGATTGCCCTCAATCTTTGTTGGCCTGCCCTCGTTACTTCTCACCAATATCGGCGTCGCAGCGCCAAAAAGTGGGGCTGCCGTCGCAAAGAACAAGGCCTTCCCTGGAACTTCTTCCTCTGGCTGCTTGATGTAGGGAACAATCTTTTCCGGTGGCTGAAAGACGCATCCACTCAATCCGGCCAACGCCATCGACGCTCCCATCAGTTTGATGAACGTCCGACGCTCGATCGGATCGTTCCATTCTTCGGCATGTTGCGGATACTCGCGCGCGACGAACTCCTTGAACACAGGACTGTCAGCCAGCTCTTCGAGGCTGCGCCAGTACTTTTTGCCCGAACGCGTATCCTTGCCGTCTTGCATGGCAAGGATGTGGTCGCGCATCAGCTTGAAGTTAATGTGTCGATCGCTTTCAGTCATTTAACAGTTTCGAATCCTAACGATGACAGGTCGAACAACTCGTCAAAATCTCTTTTCCCTGAATCTTGTACTTCGCGACGTATTCCCTTCCTCTTTGAAGATCATCCGCGCTCTTGTTTTCAGGATGGGACCACGCCATGTTGAAAACTTCTTCCTTCGGCCGCACAAACCTTTCCGGCGCGCGATGGCATTCCAAACACCACTCCATCTGCAGCGACGAGGTCTGATATGCGATCGGCATATCATCAACTCGCCCATGACAAGTGGAACAACCAACGCCCTTGTTAACGTGAATGCTGTGATTGAAGTAAGCGTAATCAGGAAGGTCGTGTACTCGGATCCATTCGATCGGTTTCCCAGTTCGGAAGCTGGCACGCACCGGTTCGAGGTATGGACTGTCAGCCCAGATCTGTTTATGACAATTCATGCACGTAGTGGTCGATGGCATGCCGGCGCTTGCTGCCGTCTCAACCGACGTATGACAGTAGCGACAATCGATACCGTCATCTCCTACGTGATGTTTGTGACTGAACTGAACCGGTTGTTGGCGTTCCAACCATTGGCCTGTGTTCCAGGCGGAGCGATTTAGTTCGACTGTGGCCCACAAAGCCGCGACCACGACAAATATCGCGCCATAGATCGAAATTTTCGCGAGCGCGTTGGTGCTATGGTGAAATATCTGTGGCATCGCCGCAGAATTGACCGTGAGCTCTAATACTACGAGCGAACTAAATTATCGATAGCGTGGCACAAACTTAGATCTCGGGTTGCGTCCTCGTCCGTGAATCGAAGAGACAACAGTCCGCAAGACCTTTTCTAAATTCATCTGTCTGGTTGCAAAGTGGGTGTACTTTACCAAATGCCGCGCAATTTTCAAATTGCACAACTATTCACAAGCTTTGGAGTGCGATGGCCTGCCATCGCTTTGTTACGAGGACCCTCGACAGAAAACGACGATTTTTACCGAGATCGTAAGAAGAAAGTTAATGAGGTCGAGTAGCGCTGTGACAAAGCGGCAGCAGGCTGCCGCACTCCAAGGTTAAGCCGCATCGCGTGCGAGCATTGCCGCGCCAACCGTGATCGCGTCGCGCCCAAGTGTTCCTGCAACTATTTTGGTTGCTTCAAAGCACGGTTGAAACGCGCGACGCTTCGCTTCCTGAATAATCGGATTCAGAATTAGATCGCCTGCATCCATCACGCCGCCGCCGAGAATTATTTTTTCGATGTTGAGCAGGTTTATTACGCTGGCGACGCCTGTTCCAATGTATTTTCCCGTTCGCTCGATCATCATGAGCGCAAAATCGTCGCCTTCTTTGGCTTCATGAGCTACATCATCGGCGGTGAAGGCTTTATTTAATCCCAATCGCGACAATGATGAGGTCGAATCCCTGTGCAGCCGTTCTCGGGCACGGCGAACGATACTCGGAGCGGAAGCAACCGTCTCAAGACAACCGGTGTTGCCACAAACGCATTCCAGGCCTTCGGTGTCGATGGTGATGTGCCCGACTTCCCCCGCAAAACCGGAAGAGCCAGTCCAAAGCTTTCCATCGAGTATGATCGCCCCACCAATCCCATTACCAATCATCATGTAAAAGATGTTGTGACTACCGCGACCTGCTCCCACCTTAAATTCCCCATACGCTGCAGCATTGGCATCGTTTTCAAGTTCTACACGAAGACCTGTTGCTTCAGTGAGCTCTTTATGCAGGTTCTCACGAATCCCGGACGGCAAATCCGGAGAAACAATAACAACGTCAGTTTGGCGATTAACTAAACCAGGAATTCCAAATCCAATCGCAGCCACATCGCCCTGGGAACCTAGCTCTCTGGCGACCGCTGCTATTTGCTGCACCATCGTCTTAGGAGAGATGGCAGTTTCGCGCCTTTCCAAAACCTGGCCGGCTTCATCGATCAGCGCGGCCTGAAGCGTTGGCGCCGAGTAGTGCATTCCAATTAGGAGGGATGACTGTGCCATGGGAGTCGTTAATTTCGGCGAGCAATACTTGCCCGAAGGATAGACGAGGGTCTTGGGGCTGTCAAACCGCAGTTTCTGAGAGTAAAATTTGGCAGAGCCGATCTTCGTGTTTTGTTCTTTGTGCTTTGTTTTACGTGAACATCAGAAAGAACAGAGCACGCGGTTCAAAGTTCAAAAATCATATGATGCAGATTAGTTCCATTCTATTTCCAACAGACTTCAGCGAGTGTGGGAACTATGCCCTCTCGTATGCGGCATCACTGGCTCGCACGTTCAAAGCTTCGATCATTTGCCTGAATGTGATTGAGCCGATAGTACCGACCGTTGGCTACTCAGGCATGACAGAGCCCCTACCGATTGCCGACATAGCAGAACAACTAGAAGATTCGGCAGAACGTGAATTGCCAAAACTCGCGGAATGCGACGAGTGCTCAGGATTAGAGGTCGAAGAACTGGTCGTTCACGGCGAAGCCGCTGCCGAGATTGTGAGAGTGGCTAAGGACCGAAACGTGGACCTGATCGTGATCGCCTCCCACGGTCGCACTGGTTTAGGTCGTATCCTATTCGGTTCCACGGCAGAAGCCGTTGTGCGTCATGCACAGTGTCCCGTGCTCGTAGTTAAACCACCCCAGGAAGAGACTGAGCAGTAGTCAACCGAGAGCCCTCCAGTTTATTCTGTCAGCCCAGTCAGCGCACTACTGAGTCTCTTAATGCATAGTCTTGATTTTCTTTACGAACTGATTCGGCAATACGGCTTGTACGCAGTCTTTATTCTCGTCATGATTGAGGGAGACATCACCCTTTTGTTGGCGGGAGTTCTGGCGCACAGCAATTTCTTCGATACCTATAGTTTTGCTCGCGTACTAATCTGGGGAACGCTCGGTGGCTGTGCCAGCGACAACATTGCGTATTTTGCGGGCCGTGGTTTCTGTGAAACAGTTCGTGAGTTTAGGTTCTATCGTGCCGCACAACCTCGACTCGAAAGACTGACTAACAAATTCGGGCCACTCTCAATCTTTCTTTCCAAATACATCTACGGACTGCGTTGGGCATCGTGTGTCTTTTACGGCGTCGGACGCATGCCTTTTGTCAGGTTTCTTATTGTGTCCCTCGCCAGTTGTTTCCTGTGGGTTTTTGTCCTGGCCGGGGCCGGCTATTTCTTCAGTGGCGCAGTGATGGGACTAATTGGAGACTTTCAGCGCTTAGGCAAAGTATTGCTGGTTATCGTCATCGTCGGTATCGTGGCGTTCTATTTGACGGAACGTTTCTGGTTATCGAAGAAAGTAGAACAAGTAAACCCGGAACGATTACAGAATTTCGAACACGCCGCGACTGAAAAGCTGCAGGATTTGCGCCAGGAGTTTCAGGAACACATTCCATTCAAACAACAACGACGAGGCGGAAAGCGGGAGACAGATGGTGACTGAGCGTTGTTGAATTGCAACTGCGGATCTTTGTACTTTGTACTTTGTGCTTTGAGATAAAGCCAAGCACAAAGTTCAAAAAAACTTATAGGACAGAGCAGGAACGATCATGATTATTGAATCTTCAGCACCCCCACGTGTCGACCTGGCGGGCGGCACGATTGATATCTGGCCACTTTATCTCTTTCACCCTGGCGCAATCACAGTTAACTTCGCAATCTCACTTCATGCGCGTTGCCGCATCGAAACTCGTGACGATGGACGAATCGTGTTGGAGTCGCGCGATCGCAAGGTTTCCTTAGAAACGAATTTGGCAGCACTTGAAGATCTGTTGCAGGAAGAACGGCTTGAACTGATCTCAAAGTTAGTTCACTTTTTCAAACCAACAACAGGGTTCCATTTAGTTACTGAAGGTGCAGCCCCGGCCGGCGCCGGTTTGGGTGGCTCGTCAGCGCTTGCGATAGCCTGCATCGGTGCGCTGAATCGATTGGTTGGAAATCGTTACGACGAATCAAAGTTTGTCGAGATCGCTTCCAATGTGGAGTCGACTGTGATTCGCGTTCCCGCAGGCTTTCAGGACTATTACCCACCACTTTATGGCTCTGTCTCTGCAATTCACCTACGCGCAGATGGCCTTCAACGCGAGGCGTTGGATGTTGATATAGATGAACTCGAGCGTCGCATCGCGATCATTTACACAGGCGAGCCGCGACTCTCCGGCATCAACAACTGGGACATCTTCAAGCGTCACATCGATGGCGACCCAGAAATATTTGAGTTGTTCGATGCGATCCGCGATTCCGCACGAAACGCACGGCAGGGATTGTTGGCGAACGATTGGGCACATGTGGCGACGACGATGCGAAACGCCTATCCCAACCGCAAGCGTTTAGCGCCAACGATCACAACGCCCCACATGGATATGTTGGTCGCAAAGGCTCTAACCAATGGCGCTGAAGCCGCGAAGGTCTGTGGCGCCGGTGGCGGTGGCTGCATTGCGTTTCTTTGCACACCAGGCAGACGTGCTGATGTCGAAAGCGCACTAGCAGTGGAAGAAGGCGTTGAAGTCCTGGAATGGAAAGTGGCGAAAGAGGGATTAGTTATTAGCGAGATGTTTGAGTAGGTGGCGGAAAATTTAGCCACAGATGAGCACGGATAACACAGATTCTTTCAGATGAGAGGCGAGTTTACTCAAATCTGAGATTTTTATCTGTGCGATCTGTGTTCAGCTTGCCTATTTTGATGATTTCATCCGCCTTCGGCTCTTTGCTTCGCGGCAGCCGAAAGCGCTGTCAATCTGGCAACCTTCTGTTCGAATGTCTCTCCCGCGACTGGGCCAGTATCAACGACACCGCTGTAAGTTCCTCGCTTCATTAATGTGCGGTCTGCGTTTCCCGTCGGCTTGTGAGCGGGTGCGGCTGAAGACGTTTCAACAGGTGTGGCTGCAGCTGGTGCGGTTGCCGCGGCTTCTGCTGGTTGCGATGCGACTTCGACCGCAGGTGCTGCAACTTCAGGTTCTGAGCCACCGCCTTCGTCAGCTCGCTGTTTAGCTGCCGCAGCCAATGCCTTCAATCTGGCAACCTTCTGCTCGAAAGTCTCACCCGCGACTGGGCCGGTATCTTTTACACCTGCATATGTCGATCGTTTGAACAGTTGTCGGTTTGGTTGTGCGCCTGCTTTATGTTCCGCAGCGGCTTTGGCGGGAGCCGGAGCTGCAGGTTTCGCGGTGGACGCAGCGGCTTTCGGTATTGCAGGTGCGGCTGCCTTTGCAGGTGCAGGCTTAGCAGCATGACCATGATCCGCCGCGGCAGTCTCAACCATTATGAAAACTCCCCGCTCGTCCTTCTTGATAACCGGGAGCGTTCCGCCTGCCGCCTGTAACAACGCCGAGAGTTCCGCTTCAACAAATCGTGACTGCTTGTACGGGTCACGAACGTGACCCAATGGCGGTCCCATATAAAGCGTGCCACACGTCTGACATTTGAACAGGACGTCATCGCCACGCAGATGAATCTCAGCAGGCTCACCTGCTGTGCGAAGTTGCTTCAAATGGCCATTGCAAAGCTTGCCCTTTTCGTTCTTCTCATTGCAGACGGTTTGGGCGTTAACGATTCGTTTGGGAACCGGAGCCGTTGTTGCAGTAGCAGACGTGTCTGCCTTGGTGGTATCGGTAGTGGCCATGCTTGATTATTGTTCCGATGTGGTCAGTGATTGCGTTGGCGAAATCTTAGCGACTGGCTGGAAGCGCCGTCAATGCCTCGTCTCCGGGGCAGTAGCCCCGACTGTCAAGAAACGATCGGAGCCCTCCTTGACAGTCGGGCTACTGCCCCGTCGTGCTACTGCCCCGTCGTGCTATTCTCACACCTTTGAATGTTCAAGCCTCTGCTAAGTCAGGTCTGGCAACGAGTACCTGCACGTGTGCGTACCTGGTTCGTGCGGTTCAGTAATGCGCGGTTCACCGTGACAGCGGGTGCAATTATCTTCAACGACGCGGGTCAAGTACTTTTGCTCAAGCATTTTTTTCGCGCGGGAAGTGGCTGGGGATTGCCCGGTGGATTTCTTAAGCGAGGTGAACAACCGCTGCATGCACTGCGGCGTGAGTTGAATGAAGAGATTGGTTTGGAGATTCACGAGCCAGAAATTTTCTGGGCAAGATCCTTCAAGCGACCACGACAGATTGAAATACTGTACCGGGCTAAAGCGTCAGGCGGAGCCGAGCCACAGAGTATAGAAGTTGAACGTGCGGCCTGGTTCTCACCGGATCAATTACCGGTTGGTTTGCCACAGGATCAGAAATTACTCATCGAACGCGCTGTAGAAAAACAACGCGGATGATGTATGCTTTGCGGCGCATAACCCCTGATTTGTACTTTGTCCGTTGTTCTTTGTACTTTGTTCTTTCGTATCTCTGGCAGTATCGCCTCTTACAAAGAACAAAGTACGAAGCACAAAGATCAAAGCTCAAAAAACACTTCACTGGAGATTCCGTATGGTCGAGCTGATTCCTTCTCAAGACAACGTGATGCAGATACTGCAACGCACTGGTGCATTTCGTGAAGGCCACTTTGTATATCCAAACGGCAAGCACTCACCACACTATTTTCAAATGCCGCTCGCCTTTCGGTATTACGACACCGCTCGTGTTCTCGCGGTGGCGCTGAGCCGAAAATTCCGCCTTGAAAAAGATATCTCCAGCCAATTACCGAAGGTCTCAGTTATAAGTCCGAGCTCGGGAGGAATTCCGGTGGCCTTCGGTGTGCGCGACGCGTTGAACGCTGAACAGATCTACTGGGCTGAACAAGAGCACGGTCAAAGAATGTTCCGGCAATATGTCAATCAGGGCGAAGTGAATCCTTGCATCATTGTGGACGACATCATTCGCAGCGGTATGGCAATTGAAGAGACTGTGGAACTGGTGAAGTCACTGGGAGCGAGAATCATCGGCTGCGGCGCAATCGTTAAGTTTCATTCAGCCCCAGCGGAAGTAGAAGGCGTGCCGATCAAATCACTCGTCGACTTCGACGCACGAATGTACGACTCTGGAGATGAGTGCAGGGATTGTAAATCGGGAACGCACGAGGAGCAGGTTCGGTTCTAAACAATCATTGGTTTTTAGATCTCGTGTCTGTTTGCCAACGCTTTGTCCATAGTCACTTCATCTACGTACTCCAGATCGCTACCCACAGGCATACCCATTGCTATTCTCGTGACCTTGAGTCCGAGAGGCTTGAGCAGACGACTGATGTAGTTTGCCGTCGCTTCACCCTCGGTAGTTGGATTAGTCGCCAGGATCACTTCACGCACCGCCACGCCATCGTTGTTCTCCGGCTTAAGTCGCGGTAGCAAATTAGCAAGATGCAATTCGCTTGGACCAATGTGCCGTATTGGTGAAAGACTGCCGTGCAGGACATGGTAAACGCCTTTGAAGCTACGCGTCTTCTCGACGGCAACCAGGCTGTGTGGCTCCTCGACTACACAAATGACGGAATGATCTCGAGAGGGTGAAGAACAAAAGCGACACGGATCTACTTCGGTGAGATTGTTACAAACAGAGCAAAGAATAATTCGTTGCTTAACTTCTCTCAGGGCGGCAATCAATCTTTCGAGATCCGCATCCGGAGTGCGCATGAGGTGAAAGGCGAGACGCTGCGCTGACTTCTGCCCGATACTGGGCAGCCGTTTCAGTTCGTCGATCAGTTTCGTGACTGGTTCAGCGTACTCTAACATTGGACTTTGGCTTTTGGTTTTAGGACCTGGTCTTCAGTAGCGCAGCGTTTGTGCCAAAGGCCAAAGACCAAAGGCCGAAGACCAATTCCCGCTAACCAAAAAGTCCTCCCAAACCCGGCGGCAACATCCCGCCCAATTTTCCTTTCATTGCCTCATCAACTTTGCGGTTAGCTTCGTTGACGGCTGCGACGATCATGTCTTGAAGCATGTCGGCGTCTTCGTCTTTCAAAGCTTCCGGATCGATTTTCAATGCGGTTACTTCGTGGTTGCCTTTCATCTGGACAGTGACGACGCCGCCACCGGCAGAAGCATCAACGCGCAGTTCTTCCATCTCTTTCTGCATTTTTTCCTGCATCACCTGCGCCTGCTTCATCATCTGTTGAATATTGAATCCGCCCGGGAATTTCATTATCGAATACCTCTCGCTCAGTTTGAGTTTCGTTGCGTTAAGAGAAACTCATCGTAACTTTCATTAAAAGTGAATGCAACGCTGCTCCTGCTCCTGCCTACTGCTCCTGCCTCCTGCTCCTGTCTTCCTTGCGGGCTCGACGAATATTTGACACGCTCTTCATTATGGCACGCATGGAAGACCGTTCTCTCTCTGCACAATCCAAACTCTATTACGACGTCCACTTGCCTGAGCACATACCCGCACCCCTTCTGATCGCGCTACATGGCTACGGCGCCAACAAACGTCAAATGATGCGAGAGGCGAAACTCATGGCGCCGAACGAATTCTCGATCGCCTCGTTGCAAGGCCCACATCAACATATGCGGGAACCAAAAGAGGCCGGCGGGCCTCTAAGGTTTGGCTTTGGCTGGTTAACGAACTTTCGTCCCGAAGAATCTCAGGCAATCCATCATCAAGCGCTAATCGACTTGATTGAGACTCTTTCGCACGAGGGTATCGCAGATTCGAACCGTGTGTTTCTACTTGGCTTCTCGCAATCGTGTGCACTCAACTATCGATTTGCTTTTACGAATCCGGGCCGTTTGCGAGGTGTGATCGGTATTTGCGGTGGTATTCCGGGTGACTGGGATACCAATGACAACTATCAGAGGATCGCCGCTGATCTATTCCATCTCGCCGGGACGCGTGACGAGTTCTATACGCCTGAACGGATCAAAGACTACGAAAAACAGTTAGCAACCCGAGTCCGTTCCGTAGCGTTTAAGAGATATGACGCAGCGCATGAAATCGTCGATGAGATGAGAACGGACGTGAAGCGGTGGTTAGAACAGCACAGCCAAATCAACGGCGCCTCATAATTCTTCTTTGCTTGCTCACGGTGGTGGGCTGTCGCTCACCATCACATCGGGGAAGCGCAAAAGGCTCACTTCCGGAGCACCCGGTCTTCAAGTCGTTACCACCAAATTCCTCTCCTCAACTGAAACAACTTGTCGATGGAGCTGTTTCTCAAGCAGGTGTAACGACCGGGTACGATCCCTCGTACGTGACCCTTCAGTACCCAATGGGTGATGTGCCAATGACTACGGGCGTTTGCTCTGACGTTCTGGTTCGTGCATTTCGCCGAGCCGGGATTGATCTGCAGAAGGAAGTGCATGAAGACATGGCGCGAGCGTGGAATGAATATCCAAAGAGATGGGGACTGAATGCGCCTGATCCAAACATCGATCATCGTCGCGTACTAAATCTAATGAAGTATTTCGAGCGATCGGGCAAATCAGTACCCATCACTGACGAACCAGATGATTACCTGCCGGGTGACGTAGTCGCCTGGGATCTCGGCGGAGGCACGTATCACATTGGCATGGTGACGAACATGTTGTCCGAAACTCAGCGAGAGTGTTTGATCGTTCATAACATTGGAGAGGGTACGCGTGTGGAGGATGTGTTACTGAGCTGGCCGATCAAAGGCCACTACAGGTTCTTTAAGTGATCTCTGGTCGGACGGGGCAGTAGCCCGACTGTCAAGGAGGGCTCGTCGTCAAATAATTTGACTCGCTAGGAACGAGCCCTCCTTGACAGTCGGGCTACTGCCCCGTCCACCGCTGTCCTAGCGCCGTCTATCTCGCGCGTGATATACATCCCACGCCTTCTACCAGTTCCCGAAATTCGGCCCTATCACGCCAATGAAATTTAAATATCTTCCTTCAATGCTACTCGCTCTTCTCTCTTGCGTGTCTGTTGCAGCCAAAACACCTGCTGATCAGAAATCCATCAATGCAATCAAATCAGTCATCGATGCACAACGCGACGCCTGGAACAAAGGCGACATCGAGGGTTACATGCAGGGTTACGACAAGTCGGATAACACTGTATTTGTTTCGGGAGATAAGGTGGCGCGGGGATGGAATACTGTACTCGAGCGTTACAAGAAAGCCTACGAGTCGCGCGAGAAGATGGGTACGTTGGAGTTTTCTGATCTCGAAATCACTATCCTCAGCAAGGACAGCGCAGTTGTACTTGGACGCTGGCTCCTGAAACGCAGCAACGATGAACCCCATGGCCGTTTCACCCTCATCTTCAGGAAGACCAAAGCTGGCTGGCGAATCGTCCACGACCACACGTCGTCTGCTTAAACTCGATGACCGATCTCCCCCAACCACCTGCCACAGTTGCACGCCTCGAACGAGACGTCGAAGAACGCAGCGCAGTCTTCAAAAAAGAGCTCGGACTCTTCGATTTAGTATTGACACAAGTTGTTTTCGTAGTCGGCACCATCTGGGTGGGTCACGCCGCTAAGCTCGGCAACGAACAAAATGTTTTCTGGATTCTGGCAATCATCACCTTCTATCTTCCGCTTGCCGGCGCCGTTATTTTCCTCAATCGGCTAATGCCTCTTGAAGGCGGTCTCTACCAATGGGCGAAGTTTGCTTTCAATGACTTCGTCGCTTTCATGGTCGCCTGGAATCTCTGGGTGTTTGCCATCTCCATTCTTGCGGGCATCGGACTGGTTGTTACTACCAACATCTCCTATGCCATTGGACCAGAAGCTGGGTGGATGCGTGAAACTCAAAAACTCATCTTCGTTGTTAGCTTCGGACTTGTCGTAGCCATGGTTCTGGCTGCAGTGCGCGGCTTGAGCTTAGGGAAATGGGTGCACAATGCGGGCGGACTAATGCTGATGATTACCTTCACAGCATTGATCGCTATGCCATTCATCGCGCTGATGCAAGGCTCAATAAAGGAATATCATCCTTTCACCGTGCAAGTGCCCACACTGTCGGCATACAACATTAATGTCTTCAGCAAACTCGCATTAGGAGCACTGACCGGATTCGAATACATCGCCATTCTCGCGGGAGAAACAAAAGCGCCAGCCCATAACATCGGTCGCTCAGTTCTAATCTCAGCGCCGATTATTGCAGTCATGTTTATTCTCGGTACCAGTTCAGTGTTGGCGTTCATTTCTCCCGCGAATGTTGATTTGATTAGTCCTATTCCTCAAGTACTGACTGCGGGTTTCGGGTCGTCAGGTTGGGTTGGAAAATTGGTGACGTTTACGATACTCGGCGTTGTTGTCCGGCAGATCGCGCTCATGAGCATTTACTTTGCGGGTAACACGCGATTGCCGATGGTCGCCGGGTGGGACAGCCTGTTGCCAAACTGGTTTACTCGCTTGCATCCAGTTTACAAAACCCCTGTCAACTCGATCTTGTTTGTGGGCGCCGTGACCTTGATCATGGGTCTGCTTAGTTTATTGGGCGTGGGAGCACAGGAAGCATTTCAGCTTTTGGACAATGCAGGTGGTGTTTTCTATGCGGTAACTTACCTTGTGCTATTCGCGGTTCCATTGTTCGGGATGAAAGCCTTCGGTGTCCGCACTCCCATCTGGCTGCAAATCGCATGTGCATCAGGATTCATCGTTACGCTTATCTACATCGGATTTACGGTCGTGCCAATCATCGAAGTAGGTAGCCGGGTAATGTTTGCGGTTAAGATCATAAGTACGGTCCTGGTCGCAAACATAGTTGGAATACTTTTGTATCAGCTTGGAAAGCGCAGGAGTTCGACATCGTCCTAAACTCAAGAAGGAGGTTTGTTATGGGCAAGATAAATTATGGACGAGCGATCCTTGGTGGCCTATTGGCCGGGTTGGTAATCAATGTCGGGGAGTTTGTTTTGAACGAGGTGCTCTTTAAGAAGCAGCTCGAGGAGATGGTGAGGCAACACAACTTACCAATCCCGGGCGTAGCGTTCATCGCAACTGCGGTTCTTCTGACGTTTGTTATGGGCGTAATCATCGTCATAACATATGCTGAGATTCGAACCCGCCTTGGGCCCGGACCAAAGACTGCAATTTGCGCAGGCCTTACATTGTGGTTTGCAGTATATGTGTACGCCGGCATTCTCAACAGCACGCTCTTCGGCGTTGAACCAAGTCTCATGGCGATCGGTTTGGTCTGGGGAGCTGCTGAATACGTTATCGCCGCTGTTGCCGGTGCGTGGCTGTACAAAGAAAGTTAATTCCGTTGTCGAACTCGCTCGCCTTCATCAACGCAGCGCAGATCGTTACTGTGGCTGGGGCGGCCCATCCACGAACAGGCGCTGAAATGAGCGAACTGGCAATAATCGATCGTGGGGCGCTACTCGTTCGTAACTCGCAAATTCAACACGTCGGCACAAGCGATTCCGTTGAGTCGTTGATCGATGAAGACTGTAGTGTCGTTGATGTCGGGGGCCGCGTAATACTGCCCGGGTTTGTTGACGCACATACTCATCCTGTTTTCGGTGGCACGCGAGTAGACGAATTTGAAGAACGGTCACGTGGTGCAACGTATCAGGAAATTGCTGCTCGGGGTGGGGGCATTCAATCGACAGTTAACGAGACTCGTGCGGCCAGTGTCGATGAACTCGTGGAAGCAGGACGTAGATACGCCGATTGGTTTCTGCGAGGAGGAACGACAACGGTTGAGGCTAAATCCGGGTATGGACTGAGTCTCGAAGACGAACTCAAACTTCTCCGCGCGATCAAGAAACTGGATGAACAAACAGCAGTGCATTATGTGCCAACATTCCTCGGCGCCCACAGCATTCCATCTGAATACAAGGCCCGCCGTGATGATTATGTTTCGCTAATCATCGATGAGATGCTGCCCCGTGTTGCTACTGAAAAGCTCGCGGCGTATTGCGACGTGTTTTGCGAGAACAACGTCTTCACGAATGATGAATCGTGGAAGATCCTTTCGGCCGCGCGTTGTCATGGAATGGGTTTACGCATGCACGCCGATCAACTCTCGCTGTCGGGAGGCGCGAAGTTGGCGGCAGAATTGGGTACTGTTACGGCCGATCACCTTGAATACACGAACACAGAAGGCATCGCGGCGCTGAAATCTGCGAATGTGCAACCAGTGTTGCTGCCAGGCTCCGTTTACGCACTCGGATCGTCGCGTTACCCCGCAGCGCGGGAAATGATCGAGGCCGGCCTTGCAGTGGTTCTCGCCACAGACTTCAATCCGGGATCTTCACCAACACCTTCAATGTCGTTGATTCATTCGTTGGCGGTAACGCATATGAAGATGACTCCCGCAGAGGCAATTACAGCATCGACAATCAATGCTGCATACAGTCTGAATCTTGGCAATCGGATCGGGTCACTTGAAGAAGGAAAGATTGCTGACGTTGCGATTTATGATTGTGATGACTACCGAGAGTTGAGTTACTTCTTTGGTGTCGAGCACACGTGGAAAGTCTACGCGAGTGGGCAGTTAGTGTGGTCGTGATCAGTGGAATAGGTCTTATAGGTCCTAGATCTTTTTCCGATCATCTGTGTAATAAAAAAGCGGTTGACGGTCACCTGCTTGTACCTTATGATCCGAGGCAACACTGGAAAGGAGGTGATTCAAAAATTTATGAGTTCTAATCACAGTGAGGTGGCTGCGGCCTGACCTC